>Ga0172375_10006145_pt1 | contig 16962 bp, 12 predicted proteins | sample LakKiv1m_FD_114537 | JGI IMG/M metagenome (GOLD analysis project Ga0172375, IMG submission 114537) | Freshwater microbial communities from Kabuno Bay, South-Kivu, Congo - kab_092012_11.1m | ecosystem: Environmental > Aquatic > Freshwater > Lake | place: Democratic Republic of the Congo...
AATCTCCTGACAGATCGTTATTGGGTCCTCAGTTCGATAATCTTCCTCTGTTAAGATCACCAAATCACAAGAATGTCCACTTGCTTGGCCCATTAAAGGACGCTTGGTAAAATCACGAAGACCTGCCGAACCAAATACATGTATTAAGCGACCTTGTTTTTTTAGGTATATTTCTTTTATGGCCGGTAAAAGTTGGGCCAAAGCATTTGGAGTATGGGCAAAGTCAATGATTACTTTAAAATCATTATCATGTATTAGATCTAATCTACCTTTTGGTAATTCAAATGTTTTTAATGCCTCTAATATTATTTCTTCTTTTAAACCCAATTCCCTGCAGACCGTATAGGCAGCCGAATAATTATATTTGTTAAATTTTGTCAAATCTGCGATATTTTTAATCTTCTCTATTATTTTATAGGTATGTTTAATATTTGATATTTTATCTTTTATATGTGAGTATGATTCATCGTCCATGTTTATTATCCCGACTTTAGCCATCTTGAGTAATTTTATCTTTGTATATAAATATTCTTCATAGTTTTTATGATAATCCAAATGCTCGTGAGTAATATTTGTGACTACCCCGATCTCGTATTTGATCCCCCAAACTCTATTTTGGTCAAGTGCATGAGATGTGGTTTCCAAAATAAAATACTCGTCGTTATTATTTGCCGACCGTCTCAATAATTTTTGTAGCGCAAATGAACTTGGGGTTGTCACATGAAAACCGATGTCCGACTCCTTGCCGCCGATCGACGCAAAAACTGATGAAACAAAAGAGGTTTTTTTTCCTGCCGCCGTCAATATATGGGCAATTAAGTGAGTAGTTGTTGTTTTTCCGTCAGTCCCAGTAACTCCAATTATCTTTAACTTCCTGCTTGGAAATCCATATAGAACATTAGCAATTATTGCCTGGATCAAATGATAAAAATTCTTTAATTTTTGCATATTATTGGGTTGGGCTAATATTATAGTACACGATCAAATCTTTTGCGATTTCAAAGAATAAAGGTGCGGCCGTTTCTGATCCCCAAATTGACGTTTGTGGCTCATAAAGAACGACAAATGTAAGGAATTTCGGATTTGAGGCAGGAGCAAATCCAATAAATGATGCTATCGTTTTAGATGCATCATAAAATCCTTTTATTGGAACTTGAGCCGTTCCGGTTTTACCTCCGATTGAAAAACCTTTTGGACGATCCCACTTTGCCTCAGCATTCTCAACTGTAGATACTAACATTTTTCTTATAATGTCCGATGTTGACTGGGAAACAACCTTTTTGTCAACCTTCGGTCTGATCTCGGTTGTTTTGTTGTTTGAGACAATTTTTTGGACAATATACGGTTTCATCAGATCACCCCCGTTAATTATAGAAGCAAAGGCGCGAATCATCTGTATCGGAGTGACTGCAATTCCTTGTCCAAAGGTTACTGTTGCATAATCTATTGGATACCAATTATTTTTTGGTTTTAAATAGCCGCTCGCTTCTCCCTCCAGATCTATTCCTGTATTTTGACCAAAGCCATATTTTTCTAGATAATCGTATATTTTTTTATTTCCAAGTTTTTCACCAATATAGACCATCCCGACATTTGATGATTTTTCCAATATTCGGGTCATGGAGATCTTACCTTCGTATTTATCGTTCCATGTTTTAATATTGTATTTACCAACAGACACCTGCCCAGTTTCATTATACGTATCATTTGGTTTTATCTTTTTTTCTTCCAAGGCTGCCGCCACTATCAATGGTTTAAAAACACTACCAGGCTCATAAAGATCGGAAATAGCTAAGTTTTTATAAAAATTTTCATTAAACAAATAATATTTCTCCAAATCATAATCCGGCAAACAAACCAAAGATAGTATTGCCATAGTTTTAGGGTCAGCTGTAATGACACAACCTTTTTTTGCCTTATATTTTTCCAGCCCATCTAACAGTCTTCTTTTACTTATTTCTTGAATGTTCTTGTCAATTGTTAAGATCAAATCACGACCATTTTCAGGTTCAACTCTTTGTTGTACCCCTATCAATATCGGCCTACCAGCAATATCTCTCTCTGTTTCCACAAATCCAGGTAACCCCCTAAGATCTCTGTTATAAAATCCTTCTAATCCCAAGTATCCGACATCTTCACCTTCGCTATCTTTACCCAAAAACCCTAATATATGGGCAGAAAGTGAAGCTTCGGGATAAAACCTTTTAGTTTGATAATCAAAACCTATCTCCTTTAGGTCTAATTTATCAAGCTTATCTTTTTGTTCTTGGGTTAAACTACTGGCAATAGCTACCCAATCTTTTGACATATCTAATTTTGGAGAGATCGATGCTTCTTCTACTTCTAAACTCTCACTTAATAAACGCAATAACCTATCTTTATCCTCAACCTTTTTTGGTTCAACATAAAGTTGGTAGCTATTTTGGTTAAGGACTAGTGATTGGTTTTTTTGATCGTATATCCTTCCACGAACAGGATTAAGCTTATTTGTTTTTAAATAAACACTTTTATTTGAAGGTGAATAAATGACTTGCAGAAAAAAAAGTCGTATGAGGAGAGCTATATAAAAGACAATAAAAAGAAGAAAAATAAATTTAATTTTCATGGACTATTTAACGTATGCGTACTTTAATTGATCAATATACTGAGGGGCCGTAGAATTTGTAAAACCAAATTCTTTTGCCTGCTCTTGAGCAAACTTTAAGGAACCAAGATTTGCAACTTCCTTTTCCAAGGTCAAGTTTGCTTTATGAAGACTATCAGTTTTGGTCTCAAAGTTATTAATTTCATCGCTTATGACTATACCTGAAATTACCACAAAGAGATTAGCAATGATCAGTCCAGTCATTATTAGTCCGGTTGTTTTTAAAAAAATATTTTTCATATTATTTGTTTACCTATCAGTCTTAATTTTGCAGATTTTTCAAAATTTCTTCCTCTGCGATTCATAATCGGCCTTTTATCTAATAGTTTTAAACCTTGAGATCGTGAAAAATTCTTTACGATCCTGTCTTCCAAGGAATGAAATGTAACAACAGCTATTTTCCCATCATCCTTGGTTATTTTTGTCGCCCCGTCAAGGCCGTTTTTTAAATTTTCGAATTCTTGATTTACTTGAATCCGTAATGCCTGAAAAATTCGTTTATATACATTGTTATCGGGTTCCCCTATCGCGTGGTCAATACAATTTATTAAATTTCCCACTATCTCTAACTTTTTGTATGAACGTCTAATAACAATTTCTCTAGCAATCTTTTGTGAATAGATCTCCTCAGAATTTTTTGCAAAAACCTCATAAAGTTCGGCTTCAGATAAATGATTCAATAGGTATTTAGCTGTCATTTCAGTTTTTAAGCTCATTCTCATATCTAAAGGTTCGTTTAGTCTTTTAAAAGAAAACCCTCTACCTGATTGATTTATCTGTCGCATCGATAACCCAAGGTCAAAAACGACTCCGTCCACCGGATAAAAATTGTTCTCTTTGGCGATTTTTTCTATATCTCCAAAATTTCCCTCTACCAGCTTGAGGTCGTTCATTGATAATTGACTATTGCTTATTTGAGATTGATCAAGATCAAGTGCCAAAACTTTTCCTCCCGCATTTACGATTGCCTGACTGTATCCGCCTTCGCCATATGTTGCGTCAACGTACAACCCATCTTTCTTTATTTCTAAAGCTTCCATGACCTGATCTAATAAAACTGGTGTGTGCATTAAAAAATTATCAATTCTTAATTTTTAATTTGTACGTTTCCCACTTTTTTGTTTCCCAGATCTCAAAATGATCGCCAACGCCGATAATAACAGCCTTATCTTTCAACTGGCTGTATTCAAGCAAATTCTTTGGAACAACAAAGCGACCTTGGTCATCGATCTCCAGGTAGACAAGTGATGAAAATATATAGCGACGATTATCCATATCTGTCGGTTGCAATAATGATGGATTTAATAGTTCTGTAGCTCTTTTTTCCCAATCATCCTTATCGTATCCTGATAAACAATTCCCAAAACCTTTTGTAAGTATGAAAGTATTTCCCTTGAGCAATTCTCTGACTTTTTTTGGCAATAACAAACGACCTGAGCCTGAAAAGTTTATTTGATATTCACCAAAAAACACCATATGATTCCATTATCAACCATATTTAGCAAGTTGTCAAGCGTATTTAACCATAAATCACCCTAAAATAAAGTGGTATACTTTTACTGTGGAAAGAATATTAAAAAATACTAAAGACTTCATATTTACTAAGCAAAAAAGTATATTTTCTTCAGCTATTCTCTTATCGTTTATGATCGTCCTGACAAGCCTTTCTGGTTTTTTACGTTATAGGATCCTTGCCGGTTACTTTAACAAGGAGGAACTTGACATATTTTTTGCCTCTTTTCGACTGCCTGACATAATTTTTGAAATCTTGATAACAGGTGCTTTAACATCAACTTTTATTCCTATTTATTACAAATATAAAAATGACAAAAAAGAACTATCGGAAAATATTTCTTCCATTGTTAATTTGATTTTTATTCTTTTAACAATTTTTGTTGTTGTCGTATCACTATTTTTGAATAAGATAATACCTATCCTAACCCCTGGATACGATCTTGTTAAAATGGAAAAAATAATCAATCTTTCAAGATTACTTCTCCTAGGTCAGTTGCCATTTTTTGTCTTAGGAAATTTCTTGACGGGTATCGGTCAAGCAAACAAAACTTTCTTTTTGTCAGCCTTAGCGCCGATCGCTTATAACATAGCCATAATTTTAACAACTATCTTTCTTTACCCAACCTTATTCTTGTTGGCTCCTGTTTGGGGTGTGATTATTGGAGCCTTTTTACTATTTGCAATTCAAATCCCTCTTTTTTTTAACTCAGACTTTAGCTATCAATTTATTTTGAAGAAAACTAAAGGGCTGTCCGAGTTTATTAAGATGGTTATTCCAAGAGCTTTTACTGTGATTGTTGCTCAAATTGACGCCACAATTGACCTAACATTAACGACTTTTTTAGGGTCTGGCGCTTATACTTTTTTTTATCTTGCTCAGCACTTGCAGTTGCTTCCCGTGTCGGTGATCGGGATAGCCTTTGGACAGGCCTCCCTTCCTTATTTAACCGAGATGTTTCAAGAAAAGAGAACCGAGGAATTTAAAAAAATAATTTCCGATTCTATTCTAAATTTATTCTATCTAACAGTTCCGATAGCATTTTTTTTCATATTTGCCAGAACTCCATTGGTACGTTTATTTTTTGGTGGTCAAAAATTTGATTGGGAGTCTACGGTTTCAACTGCGGTCACTTTATCGTATTTTTCCATATCTTTACCTTTTCACGGATGTTATTATTTTTTAACGCGTTGTTTTTATAGCATGCATGATAGTCGAACTCCTTTTTATGTAAGTATCTTTTCAATTCTTATAAATACAATTTTAAGCTTATCTTCAATTTTTATATTTCATCTTCCGGTTTGGTCTTTGGCACTGTCATTTTCAATAAGCATGATTTTTAATTCTTCAATTCTTTTTATAATCATTTCATCGAAGCTCAAAGGTATGGGATTAAAAACTATTTTTGTTGAGATAGGAAAAATGTTTTTTTCAGCTTTTTTATCAGCTTTTGTTAGTTACTTTTCGATGAAATTACTTGATGGACTTATATTTGATACAAGTCGGACGATCAATGTTTTTTTTCTTTTGTCAGTAATATCTCTAATTCATTTTATTCTATATTTATTTATGTCCTGGTTATTTAACATAAAAGAGATATATCTACTTACATCTTTAATTTTAAAACTAAAGGAGTATCAGAAAAAGTTTACAGAAATATATATTCAATATGAATGACGATAAAGAAAAATTATTGGCGATCGAATCCATTCAAAAAAAACTTTTGGGTAAAAAGTTAAGTTACAGAGAAATTTATGCTGTGATGGACGAAATTTCACAGGAAAAACTTTCTGACGTCCTTACGACTTATTTTGTCGCTTCATCGTTTAAAGAAGGATATACCCCCCAAGAACTTTTTTATTTTACCAAAGCCATGGTTGAAACAGGCAATCAGCTTAAATTTAAAGGGTTGATAGCTGACAAGCATTCTGTCGGCGGAATTGCTGGAACTAGGACAACGATGATCATTGTCCCGATCATTGCTGCAGCAGGTTTTAAGATACCAAAGATCTCATCGCGAGCGATCACTACACCCGCAGGAACAGCTGACGTCATGGAAGCTATCGCTAAGGTAGAATTTACCCCCAAAGAAATAACCAAGATCGTCAATGAAGTTGGTGGGTGTGTAGCTTGGAATGGTAGGCTTGGCATCGCTCCGGCAGATGATATTATAATCCGCGTTGAAGAACCGCTTGCCTTTGAATCGTTTGACAAGATTATTATCTCAGTTATGGCAAAAAAAGTCGCTGCTGGTACGACACATTTGGTCTTAGATATACCAATTGGAAAAACAGCTAAAATACATCGTTTTTCTGATGGTGAGGAAGTGGCAAAAAAATTTAAAAATTTAGCGGAACACTTCGGAATTAAAATTATATGTGATGTAAATGAAACTCTTGAGCCAGCCGGACGTGGTATTGGACCTATTTTGGAAGTGAGAGATGTTCTATATGTTTTGGAACAAAAAACTGATCGTCCACTTCGATTGGAAGCAAAATCTTTACGACTCGCCGGTGAACTACTTGATCTGTGTTATAAAGAAAAAAAGATCAAAAAAAATGGCGAGGATGAGGCGCGAAAGATACTTGAATCTGGAGCCGCTCTAAAAAAATTTCAGGAAATCGTAAAAAGGCAAGAAGGCGTTAATAAGATCTCTTCCGACTCCCTGGAATTAGCTAAAAATAAGTTTGACGTCAGGTCTTCCGTATCTGGTAAAATTAAAGATATAGATAATCATAATCTGAACACAGTGGCCAAGATATTAGGAGCGCCCAGTGATAAAAAAGCCGGGATATATTTATTAAAGAAGCTTGACCATTCCGTCAGTAAAAATGAGATTATTTTCACCTTATATTCAGAAGACAAATATAGATTAAAGGAGGCCGAAGCAACGCTAAAAAATTTACCAATTTTTAAAATTGAATAATAATGAAGAAAATAAAAATACTATTTATATTGCTTATATTAATTTCAATATTATCTTACCTCTTTTATAGAGAAGGCTCCCTTCCTGTCAACAAAACAAACACGGCTACAAAAACTTTTGTTATCAAAAATGGCGAACCACTTGATACGATAGTCAACAATTTAGAGAGTGAAGGTTTTATCCGTAACAAGATCATCTTCTATCTTATTGTAAAAAGACTTGGGATAGAACGAAAGATCCAGGCAGGAGAATTTCAATTGGCATTGAACATGAACGCAAATGAAATTGCTAATAGTCTTACCCATGGAACATCCGATAGTTCAATTACCTTGATCGAAGGAATGAGAAAAGAAGAGATGGCAGAGATCATCTCAAAAACACTTAATATACCTAGCATAGAAATCGTAAGAAAAACTAATGAGGGATACATCTTCCCTGATACTTATATGGTTCCAAAAAATTCCACGTTTGACACAGTTTATTCCATTATAAAAAATAACAGTAAATTTGTTGACGCACTTCAAAGCATCAAAAAAAAATCTAAGCTGACAGAAAAAGAAGTATTGATCTTAGCTTCACTTGTTGAACGAGAGGCCAGACAACCGGCAACCAGAGAGAAAATTGCCGGAATTATCTTAAAAAGATATTTGGCTGATTGGCCGCTTCAAATAGATGCAACTGTTCAGTACATTCTTGGATATCAGCCTAATGAAAAATCATGGTGGAAAAAGTACCTGACCGAAGAAGACCTAAAGATAGATTCGCTTTATAACACATACAAAAATAAGGGATTACCGCCTGAACCAATTTGTAGTCCGAGCCTCTCGTCAATCGAAGCCGTTATAAACGCTGATCCTTCAACACCCTATTGGTACTATATAACCGACAATAACGGTGTTATGCATTATGCTGTCACACTTGATGAGCATGAGACGAATGTTCAAAAATATCTCCGCTAATTAAAAATTGTGCCAAAGCATCTGATTGTAAACCTCGTGATGATATATTACCTCTGAATTTTTTACTTTTGTTCCCAGATCGGCTGGTGATCGATCAGCAGTTTTTTGTTTTAGCTCAATGAATTTCTTCTTCATTTCTTCACCGAGTATTTTTTCTATTAAACTACTTTGTCGAAAATATGTTATGGCAGTATTGATGTCTCCTGGTAAAAATTTTGCCCTTGGCCTTTTTTCCTTATCTACTACTTCGACTTCACCTTCCAAACCTGTCTTGATCAGAGAATATATCAATAAATAGGGATTTGCATCGGTCCCTACACTTCTGACTTCAATCCGTGCCGATTTTTCATTGTGCAATGGAACTCTGATCATGGCTCCTCTATCGATCTCTGACACTTTTATTTCATTAGGGGCCTCAAAATGAGGATCAAGTCTCCTATATGCGTTGACACTGCTGTTTAATATTAGGCAGATATCATTTGCATTTGATAATATTTTTTCAATGAATTTCCAAGCGGTATCTGATAATTGCCCACGTCCTTTTTTATCGTGAAACAGGTTTTTACCGCCTTTGAAAATAGAAATATTGGTGTGCATTCCACTCCCGTTTATACCCATGACAGGTTTCGGCAAAAATGTTGCAGTCATTCCCATATTACGGGCAACTTGGCGACATATAAGTTTGTAAATTTGAATTTGGTCTGCAGCAATCAAAGCATCAACATATGAATAATTTAACTCGAACTGGGATGGAGCTACTTCAGGATGATCTTTTTCATTTTCAAAACCCATTGCTCTCTGAGCTTCAGCTGCCCGATCAATAAAATTGCGTAAAACATCATTTGGCAAAGAATGATAATATCCACCCATTGAAACCAATTCAAATCCGATCTTTTCATTATATGTTTGTTCTGCATCAATTCCTTTAACTAAAAACCCTTCAACTTCATTTGCAGCATAAACTTTGTATTGATACTTTTTATTAAGTTGATCTAAGTAGCTTTGAAGAACGCCACGCGCATCCATTTGGTATGGTTTTTCATCTTGACCATTTATTTTTCCCATTACTAACACTTTTCCCGGGCCAAACACATCGCTTGGCAACCACCAAAAGGCTCCCCAATCAATTCCAAGCCGAAGATCTGACTCTGCCTGACGTGAAAAACCGCGGATCGATGAGCCGTCAAAGGTCATATTATCGTAAGAGGAAAGAAAGAATTTTTTATCGTAGTCGATCATGTGGAAACGTCCCTCCAGATCTGAGAACCCAATCGTAACAGCTTTCAAACGCTTTTCTTTTTTTAAGTAATTTAAATAAAACTCCTTCAGTTCTTTTTCACTAGTTTTTTCTTTCCTTCTCTTTTTTGCTTGGAGGTTCATTTCTTCCAATTCATCATAAGGAATTTCTAAGAAGGACCTAAGAGGCTTATTATCCATAAAATTATATTAATTTAAATAATAATTAGTATAAAATTACTATAAATTAATTTAAATGTCAAGAAGATAATATAAAAAGTAAGTAAATTATTCTTGATTGGTGTTTTGTCTACGGATCACCGGACGAGGTTTTGCCCCTTCAGCTGGGCCTACATATCCAGCCGCTTCCAATTGATCTAGCAGTCTAGCTGCCCGTGCATATCCTATTGAAAGTCGTCTTTGTAAAAGTGAAGCCGACGCTTTATCTTGTTGCATGATTATCTCAATGGCCTGATTAAAGTATGTGTCATTCTCCCCTCCGTTCACTGCATAAGAACCTCCACCGGCTGTTTTAATATTTACGGCTTGTTCTGTGACCTCTTGGGTATAATGAACTTCCGGAGCCTGTGATTTCAAAAAGTTAACTAAATTATTTACTTCTGCTTCTGTAATAAAAGGACCTTGGATACGAACTGGTTTTGCCTTATCAGGCGGCAAAAACAACATATCTCCCCTTCCGAGTAATTTTTCTGCCCCCGGCATATCAATGATAACCCTTGAATCTATCATTGAGGAAACATTAAAGGCAATTCTTGTCGGGATATTCGCCTTCATAAGACCGGTAATGACATCAACCGATGGTCTTTGTGTTGCAAGTATCAAATGAATTCCGGTTGCTCGTGCCATTTGAGCAATTCTTGTGATCAGCTCCTCTGATTCTCCAGGTGCAAATATCATCAGATCAGCAAGTTCATCAATGACAAAGATAATATATGGTTTTTTCTCAACACCTTTTATCTGATTATATCCGTCTATATTTCTTGCTCCAACCTTGGCAAACAACTTGTACCTCTCTTGCATTTCTCCGATCGTCCATTTTAATGCTGAAATTATTTTTTCCGCGTCAACTATAACTTCTGTCAATAAGTGAGGAATGGAATTATATATTGATAATTCAACTCGTTTTGGATCTACCAAGATCATTCTCAGATCTTCAGGGCGTGTTCTAAACAAGAAAGCTGAGATCCAGGCATTCAACATAACGGATTTTCCGGAACCTGTCGCTCCAGCAATTAAAGCATGCGGCATTTTGGCAATTGATGCAGCTACTGGTTGGCCAGAAACATCCAACCCCAAAGGTACAAGTAATGGATCATTGTTTGATGTAAAAACAGGTGAAGAGAGCAAATTTTTTTCGGTCACTATTTCCGGTCTTTTGTTTGGGATCTCTATTCCGACTAGGGCTCGACCAGGAATTGGAGCCTCAAGTCTCACTTGTCCTGTTGTTGCTGCAAGAGCGAGTGCCAAATCATTTGATAAGGCTGTAATTCTTGACAATTTAGTTCCCCTAGTAATCTCTAAGGCATATTGTGTCACAGCTGGGCCCTTATTAACTTCAGCTACTCGAGCTCTTATTCCGAACGAGTCAAGGGTTTTTTCAATAATTGATGCATTATAGTTTACGTCTCCTCGATCTGCCTCCTTTTGCGAAACATCTGCCAGTAAGCTTATTGGTGGATAAACCCAAGTTGAACTTGTTGATTGAGGTAAAGGTTTAATTGTAATCTCATCCTTTTTTTCCATAACGACAGATGATTGTTTGATTGCCGGTATTGAACTGAACAGGTTCTTTGCCTTCTCTTCAACTTTGCTGTCCACAATAAACTGATTGTCTTGTTTCACTTGTTTCGGGTCACCTTTTGTAAAGAAAGTTCTTAAAATATAGTTCTTTATGAAATAAAGACCCGACTTAAGGAGAGTAAAAATAAAGATCAAAAAAGCATCGATCGAAGTATCAAGAAAAAGTACTAAACCTATGACCAATATAATGCCGATTATTATAACCGCCCCAACTACAGAAAAATCGAGTTTTAAATTTTCAAAAATACTTGAACCTATCTCACCCGTCTGGAAAATACCTATCAAAGAAACAAAAACCATGATCAACCCGCCTGTGACATTTGGTTTTATGAATTTAAATTTTTTTGTATTGAAAAAATGAATAGATAATAATAATAAAATCAGTGGCACAAAAATAGACAACCCGCCAAATTTTGAGACCAACGTCTGATGAATCAAAAAAAGGATGCGTCCACTTTCTTCGTTAGCAAAACTTTTGATAAAAGAAATAAGAAAGATCAGACCTGAACCAAAAATAATAAAACCAAATATATTAAATATTGTTCCTTTATTAATTTTGATTTTTAAAAACGGTAATTTGAAAAGAGATTTACGCCTTGCCATATTTTTCATTGTAACGACAACGCATTACAAAATCAATTGTTAAATTTTAAACAATAATATGGAGACAATTATTAAGATCAACCCTTACTTGACCATTTGTAAGTTTACTCTACCCATGTTGTCGATCTGGTACACTTTGACCTTTACCCTTTGACCAAGTTTAACAACATCTTCAGGATGTTTTACAAAGCCTGTTCCCATTTTTGAAACATGAACAAGTCCTTCTTTTCCCGGAACCATTTCTACAAATGCTCCAAAGGGTAAGATTCTTTTTACTTCACCTTCAAATTCTTCACCAACTTGGATCTCTCGAGTAATATTGCCGATATGAGCAACCGCTTCATCAACTTTTGCTCTATCTAATCCACTAACAGTTACTTTACCGTCATCGTCGACATTGATCTCGGTCTCAGTACGAGCGATCAAAGCTCGGATATTTTTTCCTCCAGGTCCTATGATCTCCCCAATTTTATCTTGTGGTGGGGTCAAAACAACCACTTTTGGCGCATAACGGGAAACTTCTTTTCTTGGGGCGTCAATAATCTTATTCATTGCTTCCAATATTTTTAACCTTGCCGCTTTGCCTTGAACAAAAATATCTTTGATCATTTTTGCCGTCAAACCTTTATTTTTTACATCAAGTTGAATTGCGGTTATACCATCTATTGTTCCAGCAATTTTAAAGTCCATTTCTCCGGCAAAATCTTCCAGGCCAACAATATCTGTAAGAACGGCATACTCATCATCTGATTTTGTAAGAATTCCCATTGCAACTCCTGCAACCGCCTGTTTCAAAGGTACTCCGGCATCCATTAGGGATAAAGATGATCCACAAACACTTCCCATTGATGAAGAACCATTTTCCGCTAAAATTTCTGAGACTACTCTAATTGCATAAGGAAAATCTTCAGTTGAAGGAAGAACCGGTTCAATTGCTTTTTCAGCTAATGCTCCGTGACCGATGGCTCTGCGTGAAGGACCCATCATTCGACCTGTTTGGCCATACGAATATGGTCCGTCTGAATAATGATGAATATATCTTTTGACTTCTTTACCTTCAGGACCTTCGATCAACTGTTCAAGAGTTGTTGACCCTAATGTCGCAATAGACAATACTTGAGTTTGGCCTCTTTGAAATAATGCTGATCCATGAGTTCGTGGTAAAACACCAACTTCAACGCCTAAATCTCGTACTTGATCCAATTTTCTTCCGTCAGGTCGAGCTTTCTTTTCTAAAATTTCTGATTTAATATTGGCATAATTATTTTTTGTAATTGCTGCCAAAATTTGCTTAGTGTCAAACTTTTTCTCAAGTTCCTCATAAATTGAATCAACTATTTCTTTGATCAGATTACTATCGCTTCCTGCTGTTGATGCGGAAATTTTTACCGCTTCTAACACCTGATCTGCATATTTAGAATTTACATGTTTGATAATTTCAGAATAATCATTTTCATCTGGTGCTATATCTTTTTTCTTGCCTAATTCTTTTGTGATATCTTCTATGAATTCAATTATCTTTTTATTTTCAATCTTAGCCATTTCAATACCCTCTTGGATTATTTCGTCTTTGATAATGTTGGCTTTTGTTTCTATCATCAACACCTTTTCTTTAGTTGATGAAACAACCAAATCAAGATCAGAAAATTCCTGTTCGTTTTCAGTCGGATACAAGATAAAGGCACTTTCTTTTTTTTCTGCTGAGCTAACATAACCAACTCTAACGGTTGAGATCGGACCAGCCCAAGGTATTGAAGAAACTGACAAGGCTGTTGATACAGCAATGGCTGACAATACTTCCGGATCATTTACACCATCAATTGAAAGCAAAGTGACGACTACTTGAACTTGTTTTTTATAGGTTTTTGGAAATAGCGGCCGGATTGAACGATCAATTATTCGTCCATTTAAGACTGCTTCGTCTGATGGTCGACCTTCTCTTTTAACCCAACGTGATCCTTTGATCAATCCCCCTGCGTAAAGTTTTTCAGCATACTCTACTGATAAAGGGAAATAGTCAAGATTAGGATTTTCAGGTCCAATAGCAACAGTTACAAGAACTGCTGTATCGCCTAAAGTTGCATAAACTGAAGAATCTACTGCCTGTGCTAATTTTCCAAACTGAAGAGTTAATTTCTGTCCGTCGAGCTCAATCGATTTTTCTATAACTTTCATATGAAGAATTTTTGTGGATTTTTAATTATTTCTTTAAACCTATCTCTTTTATTAATTTTTTGTATCTTTTTTCGTCCAATTTTTCCAAATAGTTAAGGATTCTTCTTCTCTTTGCAATCACTTTAAGTAAGCCGCGTCGTGAATGGTTATCTTTTTTATTAATCTCTAAATGCTCTGCCAATTTATCAATCTTAAGACTTAGAAGGGCAACCTGAACCTCTGGAGAACCTGTATCGCCTTTTTTCTGTCCAAACTTATCAATAATCTTCTGTTTATCGTCCTCCAAAACCATCTTTGGAACTTCAATAACCTTCTCAATTTTTGCTTTTGTTTCCTTGACAGCCTTTACCTTCTTGATTGTCTTGGCAACTTTTTTCTCTTTCTTATCTTCTTTTACTTTAACCATAGTTTCCTATTATAATTGAAATTAATGATACTTGCAAGAGAGAAATTTGGAAAAAAGCTCGTATTTTTACTATTAATTCTAGCTTTTATAATTACTTTTACCAATCTGATAAACCCATCAAATATCTTTATTATATTAATAATGAATATAATAATAAGTTCTTTTTTTTATTTTCTTCTTAAGCTATTCACAAGAAAAAAAGTAGCATTATCTTTGTCCATTCCTATCTTTTTGATGGCAACCCTATTATCACTTAAATCATTTGACCTTCTAAATTTTGCCTTGGCCATTAGTCTATCAATTGCTATTGGACTTTTGATAAAATAATAAGATGACAAAAAAATTTTACGTTACAGCTGCTATTCCATACGTTAATGCTGCCCCTCATATTGGACATGCTTTGGAATTTATCCAGGTTGATGTGATCTCAAGATACCATAAGCTTTTAGGCAATAAAACAATCGCATTAACTGGCGGTGATGAAAATGCTTTGAAGAATGTCCAAGCAGCTGAAAAAGCAGGTATACCTACCCAACAGTTTGTTGATAAAAATGCTCAGTTATTTTTAGACTTAACAGTAAAATTAAATACTCCTTTTGATGTTTTTCAAAAAGGTACGAATCCGGGTCATTTTAAATCTAGTCAGGAATTGTGGGATAGATGTTTTAAAAAGGGAGATATATATAAAAAAGACTATCAAGGTTTGTATTGTGTCGGTTGTGAAACCTTTTATTCACCTGATGAACTAAATGAAAAAGGTGAATGCTCTGAACATCCTGGAAAAAAATTGGATAAAGTTTCTGAAGCAAACTATTTTTTTAAACTTTCATCATATCAAAAGCAGCTTATTGATCTTATTTCCACAGATAAATTAAAGATCTACCCTCAATTTAGAAAAAATGAAGTCCTGTCTTTTTTGAAAGAACCCCTGAGAGATATCAGTATTTCCAGATCAAATGAACGAGCGAAAAATTGGGGAGTTCCCGTTCCCAACGACCCCAATCAACGCATATATGTTTGGTTTGATGCTTTAAACATCTACCGTTCAGGAGTTGATGAATCTACTTGGCCTGCTGATTTGCATGTGATTGGAAAGGGAATTATTCGTTTTCATACCGTCTATTGGCCAGCATTTTTACTTTCCGCAGGGTTGTCCTTACCTAAGTCTGTTATGGCTCACGGATATTTGACAGTTGACGGACAAAAGATGTCAAAAACTATTGGCAATATTATTGACCCGTTGGAAATAATTAAAAAATATGGAGTAGACGCACTAAGATATTATTTACTTCGGGAAATTCCTCCGTATGATGATGGTGACTTTTCCTATCGAAGACTTGATGAAGTTTATTCCTCAGATCTCGCTAACGAGCTCGGAAATTTGGTTATGAGAATAACTACTCTTGCAGAAAAAGACGGGTTAAATATAGATAGTTCAGAAAAAAAACAACTAAGTGACAGAATTAAAAAACAATTTGATAATTTTGAATTTAATACTATCTTAGAAGATATTTGGAAAAATATTAAGATCCTAAATAAAAAAACTGATGATTTTGCGCCTTGGAAAAAAACAGGACAAGAAAGAAAGGATTTTTTGGTCAATTCTTTAAATGGGATCAATCAGGTTGGTTATGAGTTGCAAGCTTTCTTACCTGAGACATCTGAAAAAATTTTAAAAGCAACCCAAGGAAAAATTACAAAAATATTGCCGCTATTTCCACGTTTATGAAAGAACTCTTTAATAAATATTTTGAAAAAATAAAAAATCACAAAAAAGTTGTACTTTCTGTTTTCGGATCTCTAATTATCATTTTCATTTATTTTTTTATTTTTTATAAACTTCCTTCTCCACAAAGTTTGAAAGATTACAAAGCAACTCCATTGTCAACCCACATCTTAGATAGAAACGGGAAGCTTCTATATCAACTTTATCAGGAGCAAAAAAGGTCACCAATAAAAATTGACGTTCTGCCAAAATATGTTTTTCAGGCATCTATTTCCATTGAAGACAAAAACTTTTACCAACATAACGGTATTTCTATCTTCGGAGGAATGTTCAGAGCTATAAAAGATTCATTATTGAGACAACAATTGCAGGGTGGATCAACAATCACCCAACAATTAGTTAAATCAGCATTATTAACTTCTGATCGAACTATACAGAGGAAGGTCCGAGAGATCGTCTTGGCCCTTTGGACCGAAAAGATATTCTCTAAAAATGAAATACTGGAACTTTATTTAAATCAAATACCCTATGGCGGAGCTGTTTATGGCATTGAGGAAGCCTCTCAAAGGTTTTTTGGGAAACAGGCAAAAAAACTATCGCTAGCGGAAGCAGCATTTTTGGCCGGTTTACCACAGGCTCCTTCACAATATTCACCATATAATAATCCTGACCTTGCCTTAAAAAGACGCAATGAGGTTCTTAAGGCAATGTTTGAGCAAAAATATATTGATAAAACCACTTATGAAAAAACCATTAAGACAAAAATTATCGTTAAACCGTTTGAAGAAAAAATTAAAGCTCCTCATTTTGTTTTTTACATAAAAAATATCCTTGAACAAAAGTATTCAACCAAAGAAATTGAAGAAGGAGGATTAAAGATAACAACTACTCTAGACTTGGACACACAGGAAGAGGCTGAAAAAATTCTAAAGGATGAACTTGAAAAAGCTAAA
>Ga0172375_10006147_pt1 | contig 16957 bp, 17 predicted proteins | sample LakKiv1m_FD_114537 | JGI IMG/M metagenome (GOLD analysis project Ga0172375, IMG submission 114537) | Freshwater microbial communities from Kabuno Bay, South-Kivu, Congo - kab_092012_11.1m | ecosystem: Environmental > Aquatic > Freshwater > Lake | place: Democratic Republic of the Congo...
CGAGGACGTAGGAAATTACGACATTACGGGCAAATTCGAAAACCTGAAAAATTATAAAGTCACGTTCACGGGCAATAAATTAGCGATTACGCCTGCAGAACTGGCGATTTTAGCCGATGCACAAACAAAGATTTACGGTGACATAGACCCGAAACTTACATTTAAAGCGACAGGGTTTAAACGCCAAGACAACGACAGTCTGTTGACCAGCAACTTAACGCGCCTCGAAGGCGAGGACGTAGGAAATTACGATATTACAGGCAAATTCGAAAACCTGAAAAATTATACAGTCACGTTCACGGGCAATAAATTAGCGATTACGCCTGCGGAACTGGCGATTTTAGTCGATGCACAAACAAAGATTTACGGCGACATAGACCCGAAACTCACATTTAAAGCAACAGGGTTTAAACGCCAAGACAACGACAGTTTGTTGACCAGTAATTTAACCCGCCTCGAAGGCGAGGACGTAGGAAATTACGACATTACGGGAAAATTCGAAAACCTGAAAAATTATAAAGTCACGTTCACGGGCAATAAATTAGCGATTACGCCTGCGGAACTGGCGATTTTAGCCGATGCACAAACAAAGATTTACGGCGACATCGACCCGAAACTCACATTTAAAGCGACGGGATTTAAACGCCAAGACAACGATAGTTTGTTGACCAGTAATTTAACCCGCCTCGAAGGCGAGGACGTAGGAAATTACGACATTACGGGAAAATTCGAAAACCTGAAAAATTATATAGTCACGTTCACGGGCAATAAATTAGCGATTACGCCTGCAATGCTTGCAATCGTAGCAAATCCAAAAGTCAAGCAAGAAGAACAGCCCGATCCAATTTTTGATTATATTGCGACAGGATTTAAATTTTCGGATACGGTTGGTATTTTATCGGGGGCGTTAGCGCGTGAAGTTGGTGAGATTGCTGGAAAATATGCAATTCAACAGGGTTCTTTAAATGCACCCAAAAATTACACTGTGCAATATACAGGGGCAGAATTACTAATTGAACCTAAAACCATTATTCCGCCTGTTGTTGAACCACCGATTGTGCAACCACCTGTTGTAGAGCCGCCCGTTGTTGAACCACCGATTGTGCAACCACCTGTTGTAGAGCCGCCCGTTGTTGAACCGCCGATTGTACAACCACCTGTTGTAGAGCCGCCCATTGTTGAACCGCCGATTGTGCAACCACCTGTTGTAGAGCCGCCCATTGTAGAGCCGCCCGTTGTTGAACCACCGATTGTGCAACCACCTGTTATAGCACCGCCGCCTATTGCTGTTGCTGCGCCACCCCCAGCGATAATAACTGAAAAAATTACGGAACAATTTCCTGATTTACCAGCTGAACAAGCGCAAAAAGTGGTAACTGAAGTTTCGGACGGCGTTAGCAAAGGTACAACAACAGTTTTAACTATGACAGGAGGTTCAGCGAATAGCAGTCCGCAAATGATTATGGATAGTGCGCCACCACCACCACCTCCATCGAGTCCACCTGGTTCTTCATCAAATAGTCCTACTCCAAGTAGCGGCACTAGTCCTGCCAAAAGCCCTGAAAAAAGCAGTGATAAACGTGACGAAAAAAGCGATGATAAAGATGGCAAAGATAAAAAAGATAAAAAAAGTGACGTTGTTGTCACTAGCAATAATGCAGATTCAAAAACCACTAAACCGTTAGGACAATGCAAATGACAATTCGCGCATTTAATTTAGGAATTTTACTGACCTTATTTTCGGTTTCGATTTTCGCGCAACCAGCGGTAGTAGGAAAAATCAGTTTTGCGAAAGGCAGTAACGCTGCACAACAACCCAATTCCGCACCACGTTTGCTCGGAAAAGACGCAGAAGTTTATCAAGGTGACAACATTCAAACCTCTGATTCGAGTTTTGTTATCGTTGAATTTATTGACGGTTCAAAAGTGACCATTCGTCCAAATAGTAATTTCACAATTGAACAATTCGATAGTGCAAATAAAAACGCAAAATTGACGGTTCATGAAGGCGGTGTGCGGGCGGCAACAGGGGAATTTGCAAAAAGTGGTAAAGATAATTTCCAAATCAAAACACCAACTGCCACGTTAAAAGGCGAAAAAGATTCCGATTACACCGTGCGTGTTTGTAAAGATGATTGCGATAAAGATACGAAAGATAAAAAAGAACCCGCAAAAGATACCAGCGTTGCAAAAATCGTTGATATTAAAGGTGAGGCGTATGCCCAAAATCGCGCCGATAAATCAGCACAAGAGCGTAAATTGGTAATGGGGTCAGGATTAAACCCTAAAGATTTTTTAACCACGCAAGCAGATAGTTATGTAGTGATGGTGTTTCGAGATGGTGAAAAAGTGACTTTGCAGCCCAAAAGTGAACTTGATATTGTGAAATACGATTTTCAGCAACCAGGCAAGAAAGACCAAATGCTATTTAAACTCGCGGCAGGCGGGATGCGTGCTTTAACTGGCAGTATTGGTAAAAAAGATAAATCAGCTTACGCGCTTGATACGCCTGTTGCAACCATTGGTATTCGAGGCACTGAAGCAGAAACGGTGATTGATGACGCGATTGATGTGAATACGGGCAACGCGCCTGTTTATAACCACGTTACCGAAGGGGCGATTTCGGTAAAAAATGAGGCTGGAGAAGTCGTTTTGAATCAAGGGCAAAGTAGTGTTACAACCAGTCCAACTACGCCAACAATGCAAGTTCCAACGTTGCCGCCCAAAGTGACGAATCAGTTAAATGCTACGCCGAGTCCAAAAACGGCACCTGATCCAGATAAAGCCTTTGACCAAAAAACGTCTTCTTCAAAATCTGGAACGTATGCCACGGTAAATAAAGGGAAAGGGAAAATCGAATCAAATAATAAAGATGAAAAAGCTAAATCGGATAAAAACGATAAAGCTGACAGCAAATCCGACAAAAGTGATAAATCAGAAAAATCAGCATCCAGTGATAAACGTAGCGGCAGTGATAAAAATGATTCTAAATCTTCAGCGCCAAGCGTTGTGAGTAATGATGATTCAGGTTCTTCAGATGGTGGAAAACCAGAACGTAATTCAAATTTCAATGATTCTGGCAGCGTAGAATTATCAGAAGGTGAAAGCAGTTTTGCAGGTGGGGAAGGGAAGGGCGCAAATAAATTAAGTGATACGCCTGATGTTATTGCTAAAGATGATAGCTTGCCACCACCTACTTCGTTTGATAACTCAAATACACCAAGCGTGCAGTTATTTTCGCCCACACCTGATGGCGGCGCAGGTGGCGGTTGTGCAGTACAATAACCACAGCAATTGGAACGTTATTTGCTGTAAAATTTCAGTTTTCTTAACAAAATGTTTGTGAAATTTTTATGTTGAAACCTTTATGTCTTGCGCTAAGTTTGAGTTTTGTCCCCGTTGCAGTTTGCGTTGCTGACAACGAAACAGCACCGAAAAAATTTAAATTTGCTGTCAATAAATTCACAGTGACGGGTGAAAACATTCGTTCTATTTTGTCAGATGATGAAGTCTCCTCGTATTTAAAACCCTTTGAGCAAAAGTCTTACGATTTGACAGAATTGCAAGAAGTGGGAAAAGGCTTAGAAACACTGATTCGAGACGAAGGTTTTGCGTTTTATCGAGTTATTTTGCCGCCGCAATCACTTAATTCAGGTGAAGTGCAGTTAAAAGTGATTGCTTTCGGTGTTGGTGAAATCAACATTGAGGGTAATAAACATTTTTCAAAAGAAGGCGTTATCGACAGTTTGCCAACACTGGAAAAAGGCGTTTCACCGAATATCAAAAAATTAGCATTTGATAGCAAAGTCGCAAATAAACATCCTTCCAAACAAATTGCAGTTACATTCAAACAAAGTGAAACCGAAGACAAAGTTGATGCGAATGTGAAAGTCACCGAGCAACCACGACCTTATCAATTCACCCTTAATTACAACAACACAGGCTCAGACAGTGCAGGCGAATATCGTTTAACGGGCGGTTTTCAATATAGTAATTTGTGGGGTTTAGACCATGTTGTGAATGCTTCTTATACATTGCCACCTGACCATGCCGATACCATTAAACAATATGGCGGTTCTTACGCCTTACCCATTTATCCGCTTGGCGGTTGGCTTAATATGTATTATGCCTCATCAAATTCAGATAATGGTGTGGTTGCAACGGATTTATCTATTACGGGTGCGGGTGAGATGATGGGGATTCACTACCAGCAATTTTTGCCAAAATGGGAAAAATACGAACACAGTTTAGATATTGGTTTAGACAGCCGCCATTTCATCAATGATGTGCAATTCAAAAAAGTACAACTTGGCACAAATGTTCGCAGTATGCCGTTTAGCATTACTTATAAAGGCGAATATCCGTTTGAAGATTTAAGAACAGGCTATTTTTTCCAATGGGCAACCAATACGGGACTGTGGACGGATAATACAGATGATTTTTATAGTAAATCACGAGCAGGTGCGACTTCGTCATGGCATATTTTTCGATATGGCACAAATTTAATGAGCAGTTATGAACAATGGATGCTTACGGCTTCACTTTCTGGGCAATACACTGAATCTCCATTGATTGCGGGGGAACAAATCGGGATTGGGGGTAGTTTTGATGTTCGTGGTTATGAACAACGTGAAACAGGTGCAGACAATGGGCAAATTGTGAAAGTCGAACTCACTAGCCCCGCGTTTTACAATGCAAATGCGTTTGTATTTTATGATTATGGTCATGGTTCGAGAGAAAAACCGCAAGCAGGTGAATTGAAAGAATGGAATTTAAGCGGTACAGGAATTGGCGCAAAATGGGCATGGCGCGAATATCTTTCAACGAACGTCACATTTGCCACAGCATTAAATGATGGCGCAACAACGAAAGCCTTTAATAATCGCATTCACATGAATGTTACGCTGCGTTATTGATGCGCTGAAACAAAAAATTTCCCTTGTCATACTTACAGTAAAAATTGTGTGATACCATTCGCGTCATTTTTTAATTTCAAAGAGGAAAAAACAATGCAAGCAACAGTGAAATGGGTTGATGGCATGATGTTTTTAGGTGAATCAGGCAGTGGTCATACGGTTGTTATGGACGGCGCACCTGATCACGGTGGGCGAAATATGGGGATTCGTCCAATGGAAATGTTGTTACTGGGTTTGGGCGGCTGTTCATCATTTGACGTAGTGCAAATTCTGCAAAAAGGACGCAATGATTTAGTCGATTGCAGAGCAGAACTCACTGCAGAACGTGTTGATGCTGTGCCTGCCGTATTTAGTAAAATTCATGTTCATTTTGTCGTCACAGGGCGCGATTTAAAACCTGCTGTTGTGGAACGCGCGGTAAAATTATCCGCAGAAAAATACTGCTCCGCATCAATTATGTTAGGAAATGCAGGGGTAGAAATTACCCATGATTTTGAAGTTATCGAGGTTTAAGTAAGTTGAATACAAAATTACAATTACACGGCTTTAACAATTTAACAAAGTCGCTTAGTTTTAACATTTACGATATTTGTTATGCCCCCGCCGAGCAACAACAGGCTTATATTGAATATATCGACGAAGCCTACAACGCTGACAAACTCACTCAAATTTTAAAAAATGTAGCGGATATTATTGGCGCACAAATTTTAAATATCGCACGTCAAGATTACGACCCGCAAGGCGCGAGTGTGACAATGCTCATTTCAGAAGGCGATTCGCCACCGCCGCCAAGTATGAATTCACAATCTCCAGGGCCTTTGCCAACTAATACGATTTTGGCGCATTTAGACAAAAGTCACATCACGGTTCACACTTATCCTGAAAGTCACCCCGACAACGGTATCAGTACCTTTCGCGCCGATATTGATGTTTCAACGTGCGGACGAATTTCTCCGCTTAAAGCCTTAAATTATTTGATTCACAGTTTTGAATCAGATGTTGTGACAATGGATTATCGCGTGCGCGGCTTTACTCGCGATATTGAAGGTAAAAAACATTACATCGACCACGACATTACCTCGATTCAAGATTTTATTGCACTTGATACGCAAGAAAATTATCAAATGATTGACGTGAATGTTTATCAAGAAAACATTTTTCACACCAAAATGATGCTCAAAGAAACCGAGTTGGAAAATTATTTGTTTGAAAAAGAGTGCAACTTGTCAGAAGCACAAAAAACCGAAATCGAAAAGAAGTTACATAAAGAAGTGACTGAAATTTTTTACGGTCGCAATTACCGTTAAAAAACAAAAGGGCGAAATGTTTCGCCCTTTCTTTTTCAATCTAAAAACCAAACATTGAACGCACTTTGTCCATGTTTATCAATAAATTGCAAACCTGCTGATTTGCCCACCCGCTCAATAAAAAATCCGTGCGTCACATTTGAAAAATCAATGTGCAAATGAAACGCCTCTGTTTCGATACTTAATCGATTATTTTGTAGTTTTAAATCTTTGCCTGAAATCATCAATTCAGCGACCGCGCCACTATCATTGCGAACGACCGCACGAATTTTTGCCTGACTTTGCGCGAGCAAAAATAATTCATCAACTGTTTTTTCTTGTGCTGAAAAATGACCTGCTAAATCTTCTTCGCTTGCGTGTGCAACGGCTTCCAGTATTTCGCCAATCGGACGATTAAAAAATTCGGCTGTTTTAAGTAACGTAATTTCTGGATTTTCACGCAAATAACGGCGCACACAACCATGCCAACCTTCTAATCCCATACTGAGCGAGCGTCCTGCTTTTTCGCCTTCGAGCGTTTCACCTGATAATTTATCGTATTTGTTCGCATAACCACGCGGCGTAACCATTAAACCGTTGCGAATAAATGTGTTGCTGTTTCCAATTAAAACGGTTGTCAGCATACCAATATCGCAATCTGCCATTTCTTCAAGCGTGACTAATTGCACATTTTGCAATTTACGATAACCCGATTTCACAATTGCAACAGGCGTTTTTGGATTGCGATAACGAAGCATAATTTTTTGTGCCTGCACAATATGTTGTGTTCTGCGACCGCTTTTTGGATTGTAAAGCGCGACCACAAAATCGCCTTTTGCCGCACTTTCTAAGCGATTTGCAATCACTGTCCAAGGCGTAAGTAAATCTGAAAGTGAAATTGCACAAAAATCGTGCGTGAGCGGTGCGCCCACTAATGCCGCGCAACTTGAAAGTGCGGTACTGCCAACAACAACTTCGACTTCAATTTCGCTGTCACGAGTCCAGCCACTTTCGAGTAAAAATTCATACGTTGGTCCTGCCATGCCATAAACGCCAATATCTCCCGACGAAATTAGCGCGACAGTTTTACCTTTTTTAGCATATTCGAATGCTTCAATGCTGCGGTCTAACTCTTCGGTCATCCCTTTTTTGATAACTTCTTTACCTTCAAGCAAGTCTTCAACGAGTTTGATATAAGTGCTGTAACCGATGACCACATCGGCTTCTTCAATTGCGGCTCTTGCGCGAAAAGTCATGTGTTCGTGTGCGCCAGGGCCTATGCCGACGAGTAAAATTTTTCCTGCTTTCATTGGTGTTTTGCGTTCTCGCTAGTTTGAAAATCGATAATCAAAGAAATGACAAAATCAATTTCTTCGTGAGTTAAATGCGGATACATTGGCAAACAAATCACTTCATTTGCCGTTTTTTTCGCAACGGGTAAATTTGCGCCGTTCGCAGAAGGTAAGCCGCGATACATTGGAAAATCGCTAATTAACGGATAAAAATAACGTCGTCCGAAAATGTTGTTAGCTTTTAAATGTTCGTAAAGCGCGTCGCGGTTTTTTTCAATGAAAATCGGAAAATACGCATAATTTGAAACATGTGAACCGAGATTTGAAAGATGAATGCCTACGACATTTTTTAAACCTTCGCGATAACGGGCATCGACTTGTTTTCGTTTTGTGAGCGCGTCATCAATGCCTTGAAGTTGCAATAAACCAAAAGCGGCGTTGATTTCACTCATTTTGCCGTTAATGCCTGCCGCTACAACGGTGACTTCATCGACAAAACCAAAATTTTTCAAATGGTCAATGCGCCGTTTCGTTTTTTCATCATTGCAAATAATTGCGCCACCTTCAAAAGTGTTAAAAACTTTTGTGGCATGAAAGCTCAAAACCGACAAATCACCGTAATTTAAAATGCCACCGTGTTCATTTTTTACCCCAAAAGCGTGCGCGGCATCGTAAATCACTTTCAAATTGTAGTTATCTGCAATTTGTTGAATTCGCTCAACATCGCATGGATAACCGTAACAATGCACAGGTAAAATTGCGGTAGTTTGTGGCGTAATAGCCGCTTCTATTTTTTCTGGGTCTAAATTAAGCGTAATAGGGTCAATATCGACAAAAACAGGTTTAATCCCATTCCAAAGTAACGAATGCGCGGTTGCCACAAAAGAATAAGGTGTAGTAATGACTTCGCCTGTGATTCGCAAGGCTTGCAACGCGGTAATTAACGCAATTGTGCCGTTGGTAAAAAGTGCTAAATGTTTTACGTCAAGATAATCACATAAGGCTTTTTCGAGTTGCTGATGAAATGCGCCGCCGTTCGTGAGAATTTTGTTATCCCAAATTTTTTCCAAATAAGGCATAAATTCAGACAACGGTGGCAAAGTAGGTTGAGTAACATAAATAGGTTTCATAGAATTTTTTGTTTTAAATTTGATTCAAATTCACGTCATTGTAAAACACAAAACTGTTTTCATTTTTGTTTTTGCTGCGGGTAAAAACGTGACAAATCAAAGTAGCGTGCTACACTTTCGCCCATTTTTTACTTATTTTTGAGATTTACAGTTTATGAAAGAAATGGAAGCCCATTACGCGCAAATTATTAAAGCAGTTGGTGAAGACCTCACGCGCGAAGGCTTAATTGATACGCCAAAACGTGCCGCAAAAGCGTTTAAATTTCTAAATAATGGTTATGAAAAAACCTTAGACGACGTGTTAAATGGCGCGATTTTCACGGCTGACAGTGAAGATATGGTAATTGTCAAAGACATCGAATTATATTCACTTTGCGAACACCATTTGTTGCCTTTTATTGGTAAATGTCACGTTGGTTATTTACCCAATGGCAAAGTTTTGGGTTTATCGAAAATTGCCAGAGTGGTTGATATGTTTGCGCGACGACTGCAAATTCAAGAAAAACTCACCAGTCAAATTGCCGATGCCATCGAACAAGCTACAGGCGCACGCGGCGTTGCGGTAGTAATTGAAGCCAAACATTTGTGCATGATGATGCGCGGCGTAGAAAAACAAAATTCTGTAATGACAACTTCAGCCATGAAAGGTATTTTCCGTAAAGACATCAGCACGCGCTCAGAATTTTTAAATTTAATCAATCGCTAAGGATTTTGAAATGGCAGAAAAAAAAGTCGGTGTGTTACTTGCAAATTTAGGTTCGCCAGCAGCTCCAACCGTGCCAGCCGTGCGGCAATTTTTAAAAGAATTTTTAGGTGATAAGCGCGTCGTGAATTTGCCGCGTCCTTTGTGGCTATTTATTCTGCACGGTTTTATTTTGCCATTTCGTCCAAAAAAATCGTTGCAAGCGTATTTGCGAATTTGGGACAGCGAAAAAGGTTCGCCGCTGACATTTTTAACGCATCAATTAACGGCAAAACTCGCTACAAAATTGGCTGAAAAAAATGTCGTGGTTGAATGTGCGATGAGTTACGGTGAGCCGTCAATTCCTCATCAGTTACGCGCATTTCAAGAACAAGGCGTAACAGAGGTTATCGTTTTACCGCTTTATCCGCAGTATTCTTCAACCACAACGGCATCGGTTTATGACAGCGTGGTAAAAGAATTTAACAGTCGTTGGCATTTTCCGAGTTTTCGTTTTATCAGCGATTATCACGAAAATGACGTTTATATTTCTAAATTAGCAGAGTCCATTCAAGCCGCTTGGCAAGAAAAACCTAAAAATGAAATGTTGGTGATGTCGTTTCATGGTTTACCTGAAATGCTGACTAAAAAAGGCGACCCGTATTTTTATCAATGTCAAAAAACTGCACAATTACTCGCCGATAAATTAGGTTTAAAAGAAAACGAATGGAAACTCGTTTTTCAATCACGTTTTGGTAAAGCTGAATGGCTCAAACCTTATTGCGTTGAAGTGTTAGCGCAGTTACCAAAAGAAGGCGTGAAAAGTGTAGATTTAGTTTGCCCAGGTTTTGCAGTAGATTGTTTAGAAACGCTCGAAGAAATCGCAATGGAAAATAAACACGTTTTTGAAGAAGCGGGCGGCGAAAATTACCGTTACATTCCCGCACTTAATGATTCTGATGCGAATGTTGAAGTGATGCTGAATGTGTTAGGAGTTTGAAATGGCTAAAAAAAGAAAAAATGTTTTTTCTGCGAATACAAAACAATTTGTTAATTGTCTAAAACAAATGACAGGCACAAAAATTGTTACTTTGCTCACAGCAGATAAGTTTTCACAACCATTTGATATTGATGAAAAAGGTAACATCGGCTATGACCCATCACATGAAGAATTATTTTTTGCATTGACTGAGAAAATAATAAATCATCCAAAAACGGGCGGCGTTGTTATCATTCGGCAATTTTCGCCGCTTAAAACAGAATTCATCAATCCACAAGGTGAAAAAATGTGGATACCAATTAAAAATTTGTATGGTTTGATTTTAGGGCGCGGCGAGTGGCAAGGCGTACAAAAAGACATCTTGCGTCAACAATTTGGATACGACTCACAAACAGGCGAGCCGCTTGAAAAAGAACCTGCTGTGACTTATCAAGATATTCCTGATTATTTTTTTACTGTTTTGCATGACTAAATTGTCTTTTCATTTAACAGAACATGCAAAAAAACGGTGTTTGCAACGAAAAATTGAGCCGAATTGGATTGCCGATACACTCACTTATCCTGCACGGATTGAACAAGATGAGGTAGATTCCGATTTAGTTCACGCATTGCGGGTTATTCCAGAACGCGGCTTTCGCGTTTTGCGTGTTATTTTCAACGAAACGGTTGACCCCTTAGCAGTTGTGACTGCTTATTTTGATGATGAGGTAAAAGATTTATGAAACTAGAATTTGATCCTGTCGCCGATGCGGCATATTTTGAAATTTCGTCTAACGAAATTGAATCAACCCGCGAAATAGAAAGCGGTGTTATGGCAGATTATGACGCACAAGGTCATTTAGTTGGCATTGAAGTTTTACACGTTAGCAAACGCAATTTGCAACCGATGCAAGAACCACAAAATTCACCCGTTTTGCGAAAAGTAGCGTAAAGCTCAAGGAATAAATTATGACAGCTCTTATCGGTATCATCATGGGTTCAACTTCGGACTGGGAAACCATGCGCTTTGCCGCAGAAACGTTGGAAAAATTAGGCATTCCACACGAGGTAGAAGTGGTTTCAGCGCATCGCACGCCTGATAAATTATTTACTTATGCAGAAAACGCGGAAAGTAAAGGTTTAGAAGTGATTATTGCAGGGGCAGGCGGCGCGGCGCATTTACCAGGTATGACCGCAGCAAAAACAGCGATTCCTGTTTTAGGCGTGCCTGTGCAATCGAAAGCGTTAAACGGCATGGATTCTTTGCTTTCAATTGTGCAAATGCCTGCGGGAATTCCCGTTGGAACCCTTGCTATCGGTAAAGCTGGCGCGATTAACGCGGCATTACTTGCCGCAGCAATTGTCAGTAATAAACACGTTGAATTTCGCGCGGCGTTAAATGCTTTTAGACAAGAACAAACCGATACCGTTTTAGCAAATGCCGACCCGCGTGCGTGTGGCGAATAATTCACGATATAATTAGCACCGTAATTTTTACATTTTCACTTTTAGGAAAAACTCACAATGAAAAAACTTGCTCTTTGGCTGTCGCTTGGCACATTGATGTTCACTTCTGTTGCAAATGCACACGGTCCAGTTCGTCAAAAAATGGAAGAAGAAATCACCATCAATGCACCTGCTGCAAAAGTTTGGAACATCATTAAAGAATACAATGACTTATCATGGTTGCCAGTCGTTCAAGGTGTTACTGCAACAGGTGGCAATGAAAAAGGTGCAGTTCGTACTTTGACGTTGAAAAATGGCGGCACAATCACCGAAGAATTGAAAAAATATGATGCGGCGAAAATGTCTTATGACTACAAAATCACGGACATGAGCAGCACACACACCATCGTACATTCTGGCGTAGAAGAAAAAGTGCCTGTGTTTCCAGTTGATAACTATGCGGCAAGTATCAAAGTTGACGACAAAGGCGGTTCATCAGTGGTGACTTGGAAAACAGGTTATTACCGCGCATATATGAACAACAATCCACCTGCTGAAATGAACGAAGAAGCGGCAAATACTGCTGTTTCTAAAGTTTTAAAAGACGGTTTGGCAAATTTGAAAGCATTGGCTGAAAAATAAGTGTTGAATTTCAAAACATGGACGGTAGCGATGGGAGTCGCTGCCGTTTTTTTATCAACTCCCACGTTTGCAACGCCTAGAGCTTATATTACCAATCAGCTTGGAGATGATATTTCAGTCATCAATTCGCAAACCAAAAAAATTGAAAATACGATTGCTGCGCAAGGCAAACCCGCTGGCATCGCCGTTGCGCCAAATGGTGAACGTGTTTACGTTTCAACACCTGAAGCGAAAGGCATTGCGGTGATTGATACGCAAAAAAATACTGTGATTGCGACGGTAAAATTAACCGAAGGCGCGTTAGGGATTGCAATTTCACCTGATAACCAAAAAGTTTATGTGGCTGATTGGTATCAAAACAACGTCAGCGTGATTGATGCGAATACTTTGCAAATCGTGGCAAAAATTGGAGTTGAAAAATCCCCTTCTGGTTTAATTGTTAGCTCAGATAATCGCTTTTTGTACGTTGCTAATCGCATGAGCGATTCCGTGTCACAAATTGATTTAAAAACCTTGCAAACACGCAATGTCACGCCTGTTGGTTCGCATCCGTTTGGCATTACGCTGGATTCAAAAAATGAACACCTTTACAGCGCGAATGTACAAAGTGCAGATGTAAGTGTTTTAGATACAAAAACGATGCACAACATAGGCACTATCAAAGTTAATAAACTGCCTTACGCGGTGTCACTTGCCAAAAATGACAGCTTGCTTTTTGTGACTAATCAAGAAGATGGCAACATTTCAGTGATTGATACCAAAACCTTAAAAGTGATTTCTGAAATTGAAGTTGGTGAAAAACCTGAAGGCATTGCAACGCATCCTGATGATATTCATGTTTATGTTGCGAATTGGTTTGATAATACGGTTAGCGTGATTGATGCTAATAAATTAGAAGTTGTGCAAACCATCAAAACTGGCTCAGGCAGTCGCGCTTTTGGTCAATTTTTTAGCCGCTAACTATGACATCAAACGCGGTCATTCATTCCCTTTCTTATTTTGAAGATAGCGCGACACTTTTTGCGCGATTTGCGGGCGAAAAATGGGCGGTGTTTTTAGACAGTGGGCATCCGCGTAGCAAACAAGGTCGCTTCGATATTATTTCAGCCAATCCGATTTGCACTTTAGTCACGCAAGGAAATGTCACGACAATTACTAACGAAAATGAAGTGATTGTTTCAAATGAAAATCCGTTTGAATTGCTCAAAAGTGAATTAACCCATTACGGAAAACATTGCGATTTCAATGCGTTAAATTTACCTTTTGTCGGTGGCGCGTTAGGTTATTTTTCTTATGATTTGGCAAGATGTTTAGAAAAATTACCTGAACTCGCACAAGACAGCGAAAACATTCCTGAAATGGCAATCGGCATTTATGATTGGGCAATCATTGTTGACCACACGCAAAAACAAACTGTTTTGCTGTGTTTTGATGAAAAAAAACAACGTCAAATTCTCGAATTTTTCAATTCACCGCAAACCGAAAATCAAAAAACCTTTTCTGTGAATGGCGAAATTACCGCCGATTTTTCACAAAAAACCTACAAACAAGCCTTTGAAAAAATTAAAACTTATTTAAAAGAAGGCGATTGTTATCAAGTTAATTTAACACAGCGTTTTTCGGCAAGTTGCGAAGGGAATACTTGGGAAGTTTATAAAACCCTGCGCGAAATTAACGCTGCGCCATTTAGTGCGTATTTGAATTTGCCAGACGTGAAAATTTTAAGCTCGTCGCCTGAACGGTTTTTAAAACTTACAGGCTTACACGTTGAAACCAAACCGATTAAAGGCACTCGTCCACGCAAAGCTGATGAAATTGAAAATGCCGCGCAAATTCACGATTTAAAAAATAATCCAAAAGATCGCGCTGAAAATGTGATGATTGTGGATTTGCTTCGCAACGACATCAGCAAAGTTTGTGAAAAAGTGCGCGTGCCAAAATTATTTGAAATTGAAAGTTACAGCACGGTGCATCATTTAGTTAGCACCGTAACGGGCGAATTAAAATCGAATCAACACGCGCTAGATTTATTGCAACATTGTTTTCCTGGTGGTTCGATTACGGGCGCACCGAAAATTCGCGCGATGGAAATTATTGAAGAACTCGAACCCAAGCGGCGCGGCGTTTATTGTGGCGCGATTGGTTATATTGGTTTTGATGGCAATATGGATACCAACATTGCCATTCGCACACTTGTTCAATCTCACGATACGATTCGTTTTTGGGCAGGCGGCGGCATCGTGAACGATTCGGTTGTTGAAGCTGAATATCAAGAAAGTTTCGACAAAGCGGCGGCTTTGTTTGAAGTTTTAAAACATTTTCAAAACTAGCTACACGTTTTGCAATGCGGATTTTTTCGCAATTTCAACGTATTAAATTCCATCGTTAAGCCATCAATCACCAGTAATCGTCCCGTCAATGTTTCACCGATTCCAACAATCAATTTGATTGCTTCTAAGGCTTGAATACTGCCGACAATTCCCACAATCGGTGAAATCACGCCATTTGTTGAACAGGTTTGTAATTCTTCGCCATCACTTTGATATAAACAGTTGTAACACGGGCTTTCATTTTTCCCCGACGTGAAAACGCTAACTTGTCCTTCAAAACGAATCGCCGCACCTGAAACAAGTGGTGTTTGAGTTTTCACACAGGCAGAATTGATTGCAAAGCGCGTTTTAAAATTATCACTGCAATCTAAAACGACATCGGCGTTTTTTACTTCATTTTCAAGCGTTTCACCTTCGAGTTTTGCTTTTACAGCGGTGACTTTCACATCAGGATTTAAATTTTTTAACGTGTTCGCACTTGAAATGACTTTTGCTGTCCCTATATCTGCGGTGTGATGCGAAATTTGCCGTTGTAAATTAGACAAATCCACGCTGTCATCATCATAAATTACTAGATGACCAACACCTGCCGCCGCGAGATACATCGCAACAGGTGAACCTAAACCGCCTGCTCCGACAATTAAAACTTTGGCGTTGAGCAATTTAAGTTGCCCTTCAATATCGATTTGCGGAAGCATAATTTGGCGGCTGTAGCGTAAAAGTTGGTCGTCATTCATAGTGATGAAAAAAGGCAGTTGTATTTTTAAAAATTGTCCCCAATCCGGGAATGTTACTTAATTTTAATCTATCTAGGAGTTTTACATGAAAATTACACCATTACATGACCGTATTATTGTTAAACGTGTTGCTGAAGAAACTGTCACTGCGGGCGGTATTGTTTTACCAGGTAGCGCGGCTGAAAAACCAAGTCAAGGTGAAGTTGTGGCGGTTGGCACAGGCAAACCTTTAGACAACGGTTCTGTTCGTGCGTTGCAGGTGAAAGTCGGTGACAAAGTGTTATTTGGCAAATACTCAGGTAATGAAGTCAAAATCGACGGCGAAGAAGTCATCGTAATGCGCGAAGACGACATCATGGCGGTTTTAGGTTAATTCTTAAAAAACATTTTCATATTCTCAAATTTATAACAAAGGAAAACTAAACATGGCAGCAAAAGACGTATTATTTGGTGATGATGCTCGCGTTCGTATGGCGCGTGGTGTGAACATTTTAGCAAACGCAGTAAAAGTGACTTTAGGGCCTAAAGGTCGTAACGCGATTTTAGATAAAAGTTTCGGCGCACCAACGATTACGAAAGACGGCGTTTCAGTCGCAAAAGAAATCGAATTAAAAGATAAATTCGAGAACATGGGCGCACAAATGGTGAAAGAAGTTTCATCAAAAACGTCTGACGTAGCGGGTGACGGTACAACAACAGCAACTGTTTTAGCACAAGCGATTGTGAACGAAGGTTTAAAAGCCGTTGCCGCTGGTATGAATCCAATGGATTTAAAACGCGGTATTGATTTGGCTTGCACAAAAGCAGTTGAAGCGGTTGTAGCCTCTGCTGCGCCTTGCGCGGATAACAAAGCAATCGCGCAAGTCGGTACAATTTCTGCGAATTCTGACGAATCTGTTGGCAGCATCATTGCCGAAGCAATGGAAAAAGTCGGTAAAGAAGGCGTTATCACTGTTGAAGAAGGTTCAGGTTTAGACAATTCTTTGGACGTGGTTGAAGGGATGCAATTCGACCGTGGTTATTTGTCGCCGTATTTCATCAACAAACAAGACAACATGAGCGTCGAGTTGGAAAGCCCAGCGATTTTGATTTACGACAAAAAAATCTCAAACATCCGCGATATGTTGCCAGTGCTTGAAGGCGTTGCAAAACAAGGTCGTCCGTTGTTGATTATCGCTGAAGACGTTGAAGGCGAAGCGTTAGCCACATTGGTTGTGAACACCATTCGCGGCATCGTGAAAGTTGCGGCGGTTAAAGCACCAGGTTTTGGCGACCGTCGTAAAGCAATGCTCGAAGATATTGCAATTTTGACAAACGGCACCGTGATTTCAGAAGAAGTCGGTTTGAGTTTGGAAAAAGCCGAATTGTCACAACTCGGCACTGCAAAACGTGTACAAATCACCAAAGACAACACCACCATCATTGACGGCAACGGTTCAGAAGACGCAATCAAAGGTCGCGTTGCTCAAATTCGCGCTCAAATGGAAGAAACCACGTCAGATTATGACCGTGAAAAA
>Ga0172375_10006149_pt1 | contig 16957 bp, 15 predicted proteins | sample LakKiv1m_FD_114537 | JGI IMG/M metagenome (GOLD analysis project Ga0172375, IMG submission 114537) | Freshwater microbial communities from Kabuno Bay, South-Kivu, Congo - kab_092012_11.1m | ecosystem: Environmental > Aquatic > Freshwater > Lake | place: Democratic Republic of the Congo...
CGGAACCCGATCGCCCTTGAGCGCCGCCAGCAGAAGACGATAGAAGCGAGATGATTCGATAACACCGCAGTTGCCCGCTGTGCGGTGGCGAGGAGCGATCAGGCAAGACGACCTTCGCGATCGACCTCGCCGCAGGCGTTGTCGTGGTACGTGGCGTTCGTGCACTCGTCTGCGAGATTTGTGGCGATGCGTGGCTCGACGATTCGACGGCGGCGCGCCTCCAAGATGTGGTCGCCGAAGCACCTCGCAAGGACGCTCTCGTCGAAGTCACGCAGTGGCAGCAAGTAGCCTGACGCGCACGGCTGCGTAGCGGCTCGAGCGTGCTTGGCGGCGTCGCTGGACTCCTCGAGCGTCCCGTCGGCGGTCCCGATAGCGCGACGATCATTTCGGCAATGCGCGATGGACGATGATCTACTCGGTTCACTGGTGCGATTCGTCTTCATAACCAGCCTTCTGTTACTGGGCCGCGAGCGCGTACACGTTTGGAGATCTCACGATACTCCGCTGAGCGGGAGGCTGGCCTTCTAATCCCGGCATATCTGTGCGCACGAGAGAGGCGCGGACGATGGTGCCACACGCACCCGTTCGCGCTCGCTCGCACGTCTCACCAGCGATGCCGTCGGCGCCCGGGCAGACTCCGACCCCGGACGACGACGACCGGCAGATCTGTGCGCACAAGAGGCGCGCGAACCGGATTGCCGCGAGCGCCCCACGGGCAAGACCTCGCTAACTGATAACAGCCTCTGCTTTGTGTTCGCCATCCCCGGTCGATGCAAGCACCCCCGCTCCTGTCGCTCGGAACATTGCGCCAAGCCACCGGCGATGCGGACCACCTTGGTTGGGTCGACGATGCCGGCCTTGGTGAGGTCCTCGTACTGCCCGATGGCGGCGTTGAAGCCGTAAGCTCCCTCGCGCGTCGGCACCGGCAGGTCCGCGCCGAACACGTACCGCCCGATGGCGGCGTTGAAGCCGTAAGCTCCCTTGCCGCTGCGGATGCGGTCGATGACGATCGAAGGCTCGGCCCCCGCGTTGCGGACGGCGGGATTCCCTTTCCCCCCTTTACCGGTGGTGTCAATAATGGCATCATCGCGCGTGGCCAGAGGCATCGATGACTTGCTCGCCTGGATGCGGGAAAACGCGGCGGGCGTTGCGTTCGCCGACGCGTGCAAGGTCGTCACGCACTACTTTGGCGAACCCCGACAGAAGGGCACCAGCCACCGCGTTTGGAAGATGCCATGGGCCGGCGACCCCAGGATCAATCTCCAATCGGGCGAAAACGGAAAGGCGAAACCGTATCAGATCCGCCAGGCCCTTTTGGCCATCGACCGACTACTCCAGGAGAAGAAGCGATGAGGAAGCACGACGTGGTCAACCGGTATACGTACCGCGTTATCTGGTCCGACGAGGATGGGGAGTACGTGGGACTGTGTGCGGAAATGCCGAGCCTGAGTTGGCTGGATCGAACACAGGCCGGGGCACTCACCGGAATCATCGAGGTGGTCCGTCGAGCCGTGGCCGACATGACGAAGAGCGGGGAAGAGATTCCGACGCCGATCTCAGCCCGCGAGTATAGTGGCCAGTTCAAGGTTAGAATTCCGCCCCAGGTTCACCGACAGCTTGCCATCGAAGCGGCTGAGGCCAGCGTGTCCTTGAACCGGCTCGTGAGCGCCAAACTCGCTCACCGTTGAAGGTCGAGGCCTCTGGGGAAGATGCAGAAGGCCCCGCCGCTTCGGCCCACTGACGGACCGACCGCCGCTCAGCGCAGCTTCGTGGCGATCAGGTTCATGAACTCCTGACGCGTTTCCTTGAGCTGGAAAGCCCCGACCAGAGCACTCGTGACCACCATCGAGTTGGGCTTCTCCACGCCGCGCATCCGCATACACAGATGCTCGGCCTCGACCACGACCCCGACGCCGACGGCCTGCAGAACTTCGCTCAGCGTGCTGGCGATCTGCTCGGTCATGCGTTCTTGCACCTGCAAGCGGCGCGCATAGCAGTCGACCATCCTGGCCACCTTGCTGATGCCGACGATCTTGGCGCCCGGAAGGTAGGCCACGTGTGCGCGCCCGAAGAACGGCAGCATGTGGTGCTCGCAAAGCGAGAAGAAATCGATGTCCTTTATGATGATCATCTCGGAGTAGCTCTCCGTGAACATCGCGTCACCGATTATGGCTCGGGGATCTTCGGCGTAGCCCTTGGTCAGGTAGCCGAGCGCGCGGGCCACACGGTCGGGCGTCTTTTGCAGTCCTTCGCGATCGGGATCCTCACCGATCCACTCGAGAATGCCGCGGATCTGTTTGTCGATCGAGGAAGCCGGCACCGCTCAGTCCTCGGCGTCCTCGGCAGCGAGGTCACCTTGAACAGCGTCGAGCACCTCATCGATCGAGGAAGCCGGCACCGCTCAGTCCTCGGCGTCCTCGAAACCGACCTCGTCCGAGACATCGTCGGAATCGTCGAGATCGCCGCCGTCGAAGCCTTCTTCAACTCCTTCTTCGTCGCCCTCGAATTCGCCGGACTTGACCCGCTGGTACTTGCGGTAGTCGTAGCCGGTGGCCATCGCCATCAGCAAGCCTTCCATGCCGCCCTCTTTCTCACGGCGCAGCACGCGCAGACGGTCGAGGTACTCGCGGAAATCCTGGTTGATGCGCTGAACTTCGTCGGGCGCGCCTTCAAAGAACTCGCACAGGCGGGTGACCGCGAAACGCAACGCGGCAAAGCGCAACTCGTTGGGGAAGGAATCCCACTCGGCCAACGACAGTGTGCGCAGCGACTCGTAGCCGGACATCAACGCTTCGAAACGCTCGAGCGAGTAGCTGCCCGACACGAAACACATGGCATTGACCGCGGTGGCCAGATCGAAGACGTACTTGCCACGGCAAGCGGCGTCGAAATCGCCGAGACTGACGACCTGGTCCGCCCGCACCAGCATCCCGTAGCAGTGGACAGTGCCGTGGATGATGCCCTTCGGCAGCTTGGTCTCGAGGTAGTTGCCCAGGTATTCGATTTCTTCGTCGAGAGTGCGAACGATCTTCTTGAAGTATGGAGGGATGCGTCGGCGCACCGCCGCGTAAGACTCGAAGATGCGGTCGAAACCGAAACGGTTGTCGATCGCCTTCTTGTAGCCGCGCCCGGTCATGTGGAGTTGGCCGAGCACGCGACCGAGGCTGTTGACGGCTTTGAAACTGACGGTCTCGCCGTTGGGTTCCTTGCCCGGCGCCATCTTGTAGAGCACTAGCGAGTGGCCCTCGCGCTCGAGGAACTGGCGGCCGCGCCGGTCGCTGACCGGGCGCGGGCTCGGGAACGCGTGCTTCTCGAGGAACAGCAGCAGGTCGAGTTCACGGCGCAGATCGAACTCGTCTTCGAGGGAACGGATCTGAAGCTCGTAGTTGGTCTTGGCGACTTCGAGCGAGTAGCGCTTGTTTCCCCACGCCGGCAGCGGGCCGCAGCCGGGGCCGATCTTGCCGAGACCGTACTCGGCGGCGATGTCGCCGAGTGCTTTCTTGTCGAGGGCGAGTGATTGCAACGGCATCGGGAGGCTCGGCGTTGTCAGCGAGAGCGCGAAAATCTAACGCCCACGGGGTATGTCGGCACGTCGCGGCAAAGTCAATATTTTTTTTGCACCCCGCGGCGGCGGCGGCTCGATCGGACGCTAGCGCCCCCGCGGCGCCACCGGCGCGATCGAACACTGCCGCTACGGATGCGGTGGCGTTCAGGATCTGCTCGTCACGCCATCCGCTTCCAAGCGCAGTTGCGCGCGATAGCGCTCGATCTCGGCCTCGATTCTGCCGGCGTCCCAGCCCAGGCGGGCCCCGAGAAGTTCGCCCGCCACCCGCAACACGACGCCGCTTCGCTCGCGGCTGCGCAGCCCCACGTGAGTACGGCGCGAGAGCACGTCGTCGAGATTCGCGGCCATCTCGAAATCGACCGCATGGACGACCTCGGCGAGCAGGTCGGGCAGATCCGTTACCGCTTGCGCACCGAGTCTCTCGTCCTCGCGAACCAAAGCGGCGACCTCCGGGCCGAGCGCGCCGTAGCGCGTGCGGATGTGCTCCTCGCGGCTCTCGGGAACCTCTTCGATCGCTCCCCCGGGCTCGACACCCACGGCGCCGGGCAGCGGCACCTCGGCGGTTCGGCAACGGCCGGTCTTGCGTCCGAGCCCCTCGGCCACACGATCGACGAGGACTTCGGCGACGTGGCGGTGGGTGGTGAGTTTGCCGCCACCGAGTGAGATCAGGCCGGCCGGGCTTTCGAAGATCTGGTCTTCGCGACTGACGTCGGAGGCCGAGCGCTCGTCTTCGGGCGCCACCAACGGACGCAGCCCGGCGTAGGTGGCGATGATGTCACGGGCCGTGACGTCGGCCTTCGGAAATGCCCGATGAACCGCCGCGAGCAGGTAATCGACGTCGTCGCCGTCGGCGCGAACCTCGGCCGGATCGCCGCTGTAGAAGGTGTCGGTGGTGCCGATCAAGGTCTGGCTCTGCCACGGAATCGCGAACATTACGCGGCCGTCGGCGCCGCGGATCACGATCGCGTCGTTGTTGCCGATGCGTGAGCGATCGAAGATCGCGTGAACGCCTTTGGTCAGCCGCAGCCTGGGCGGCGCGCCGGGATCGTCGAGACGCCGGACGTGGTCGAGCCACGGCCCCGTGACGTTGACGAAGACCCGCGCGCGCACCAGCGCCGTCGCGCCACTGATCATGTCGCGCACGTGCGCAGCGGCCAGACGCCCGCCGGTGTCTTTTTCGAGCGCCGTCACCTCGGCGTGATTGAGCACTGCGGCTCCCAGCGAGCGCGCGGCGAGCGCGGTCTCGAGGGTCAGACGCGCGTCGTCGGTCCAGCAGTCGAAGTAAAGCGCTCCTCCGCAGAGTCCCTCGACCGCCAGCGCCGGTTCGTGTTCGCGCACCTTGGCGACCGTCAAGTGACGGTGCGGTTCGACGTTACGAAAACCCGCCAGCAGATCGTAGACGGTGAGTCCGACGCGTAGTTGCCACACCGGGACCGAATCGTCCTCATAGATCGGAAAGACGAAACGCTGACCGCGAACCAGGTGCGGTGCCACGCGCGTACGCAGCAGGTCGCGTTCGCGACACGACTCGAGCACCAACGCGACGTCGCCTTGCTGAAGATAACGCACGCCGCCGTGGACCAGTTTGCTCGAGCGGCTGCTGGTGCCGGAGGCGAAGTCGCGGCTTTCCAGCAGCGCTACCGTCAGCCCGCGAAGCGCCGCGTCGCGCGCCACCGCGGCGCCGTTGATTCCGCCGCCGATGATGCACAGGTCGAAGATCTCTTCGCCGAAGCGGCGCCAGGTGGCCTCGCGGTATGCCTGCGGGGTTGCGTGCATGGTCAGCGAATTCCCATCAGTTTGTGGATCTGAGGCAGTACGCGGGTGTCACGGACGTGCGCCGACGCGACTGCAGCCAAACACGCGAGCCGCTGCTGATCGATACACCAACTCGGGCCATCGGCTGCGGTGATCGGTTGCACGAACAAGGTCGCACCCGGCAGGGTCGCGGCAACCAACTCGGCGGCACGCGCGACTTCCTCGGCTGCGGTACCCTGATCGACCGGCATCTTCACATACGTCTCGGTGTCGCGGCACAGTTCCAGAAAAGCGCGGTGGCGATCCCAGGTCTCAGCCTCACCACTGTTGGACGGCAGCTTTACGTCGGCGGAAACCACCTCGATGCCGGGCAGCACCTCGGCCAGGCCCTGGCTGACCAGTGCGCTGGTCTCGAGCAGGCAGCCGACCGGAGGCGGTGCCTGCAACAACCAGTTCGAGACGAACGGCGCCTGAACCATCGGCTCGCCGCCGGTGATCGCGACCATCGCGATCGAAGGATCCAGGCGGCAGCACTCCTCGACGATCGCCGCCAGCTCCTGCACCGACAGCGGATTGGAAAACGTCTCGCTCCTTGCGTCCGGGTAGTCGACGCGGCAGTCGCCGACGCGCGTGAGCGCGTCGGGTGTATCGCACCAACGGCAGCGCAGGTTGCAGCCGGCAAAACGGACGAAGAGATGACGCTGGCCGGCACGCGAGCCCTCGCCCTGCCACGACGCGAAAATTTCGCTCAGATAGGCGACCGTAGAGGCTGAGGTCATCTGGATCCGCATAGCACAACACTGCTCCAAGAGCCTGTCGGCGCGAGGCCGTGAGCCGCAGGCCGGCCGCGGCTCACGGCCGCGACGGGCCGCTAACGCCGCGCGTCATAACACGCTCACTCGGCGTAGCCGAGCGCGCGCATCTTCTCTCGTCTCGCGTGCGTGTCGACTTCGAGCACTTTATGGTCCGCTCACTCGGTGTAGCCGAGCGCGCGCATCTTCTCCCTCACCTTCGGGTCGATCTGAGCCGACGCGGGCTCGGTGACCGCGCCCGCGGCGGCAATGCCTGCAGAAAGTACCCGGCGGCGCTCTGCGTTGATTTCCTCGTAGCGGTCGAGGCCGTCGCGCTCGGCGGCGAAACGCTCTTTCATCCGCTCGTAGAGGTTGTCGGACTCGCGCGGATCGGCCGCCAGATCGAAGAGTTCGTAGCGATGGCCCTCGCGCGTGCGGATGCCGATCAGACGGTACGGCCACTTGGTCAGCGCGTAGGACGGCGACAGCCAATCCGCGTCGAGACCGCTGTAGTTCAGCGCCAAGGCCGTGTCCGCCTGGTGATAGATGATCCGTGCGGGCATCGCACTACCGTCGCGCAGAGAGGCTGCGAAGCTGCGGCCGTCGAGCCGCTGCGGACTCTGGATCCCTGCCAGCTCGAGTATCGTCGGCATCAGGTCGACGAGCTGTAGCGGCGCGGTCCTGCGCTGGCCGGCAGGTAGTCTGCCGGGAGCCAGGAAGAGCGCAGGAACGTGCAGCACCTCGTCGTGGAGGGTGGTCCCATGATAGCGCCGGCCGTGTTCGCCGAATTCTTCGCCGTGGTCGGCGGTCACGACCACGATCGCGTTGCTCGACAGACCCGCGCCTTCCAGCGCGTCGAGAAAGCTGCCGAGTTGCTCGTCGAGGTATCGAATCTCAGCGTCGTAGTTCGCCGAATCGACTGCGCGCGGCGAAGAGTCCTCCGGCGTGACCGGAGCGCGCGGCGTGTACGGATAGTGAACCTCGTAGGTGTGAAGAAACAGAAACTTCGGCTGACCCCGGTACGCGCGCAGCCACTCCAGACCCTTCGCGAAGATTTCGTGCGAGTACCCGACGGTTTCGTCCGTCCCCGGCCCGCTGCGCTCTTCACCGTAGCGCTCGAAGCCTCGCCAGAAACCGAACTGCGCCGCTACCCACGCGTCTTCGGTAAACGCACCGGTGCGGTAACCGCGCGCGCGCATCTCTTCGCCCAGCGTAGTTTCCCAGCGAGCCAGCTTCCCGACGTGCTCTTCGGTGAGCGCGGTCTTGGGCAGCAGACCCGTCAGCATCGCCGCGTGCCCTTCGAGCGTGTTGGTCGCGTTCGAGTACAGATGCTCGACCGCGACGCCGCCTTTGCCGAAGATGCGATCGATGTTCGGTGAGGTCTTCTTCGGGTAGCCGTATATCCCGAGCCGGTCCGCGCGCAGCGTGTCGAGCGAAATCAGTACGACGTCAGGAGCAGCGCTTTCGCTGCTCGGCCCGGTGACGACGGGCGCCGAAAAGAAACCGCACGACGGCACACCGTCGTTGCTCTGCAGCGTCGCCGTCAAGTCCGCGACCGCGACGAACTCGAGTCTGACGCGGCCGGGCGGCCCGGGGATCTCCACGCGCGCGTCGTGCCAGCCGGCGCTGTCGCGTTCCGGTTTGCCGCGCTTGGCGCCGAGCTCGCTCCGGAACAATTCCACGGCTTTCCCGGACCTCGATGCCGTTATAGAGAACTCTACGCTGGAGCCTCGATCGACGTCGCCGAGCCCGTAACCGAACTCGAGAACGCCGCCGGCCGGAACTTCGATCTCCGCGCTTATCGGCGCACGGCACGCGGTCTCTTCCTCGGTGCGGCCGCGCAATACCACGCGGGTCTCGTCGCCGAGACTGCGGGTCGGATAAGAGAACGTGGATCCCGGCAGCGCAGCGCCAGCCGAGTAGAGTTGGTCGTCGACGCGAACGTGCACGACCCGCCGCGCCGGTTGATCGGTGCAACCCACGGCCCAAGCGATCAGAACGAGGGCGCTGCACAAGTGCCGAAGTGCCTGAGGCATCACCCTATCCCGGCCTCTTCATGAACGTCGGTAGCATCTCACTGCGCAGTGACCGCTACCAGCAGATCACCGACGTTGGTACCGGTAGCGCCGGTCACCAACGAGTCGCCGGCAGCTTCGAGAGCAGGTTCGGTATCGAAGGCGGCCAGTGCCTCGCCGAGCGGCAGACCGGCCGCGGCGGCGCGCGCCGCCGTGCCCCCGTCGATGACGGCACCGGCCGCGCGGCTGTTTCCATCGCGTCCGTCGGTGCCGGCAATCGCGCAGGCGAGGCCTGCGCGCCCGGCCACGGCCAGGGCCAGACGTGCGGCAAGATCGAGATTGCGCCCGCCGCGGCCCTTGCATCCAGGCGGAACTGCAACCGTGGTCTCACCGCCGGCCAGCCACGCGCAAAGCGCCGGCTCGGCATCGCGCCCGTCGCTATCGCCGACGCCGGCCTGCCGCGCCCCGCGCGCGGGGTGCATCTGCACGCTGCCCACCTCTGAGGGCGGCGACCTGTACTGCCGCGCCCCGCGCGCGGGGTGCATCTTCGTCAACTGCTGCGCCACCTGCGCAGCCGCAAGCGTCGTCTCGCCGGTCAGCGGCTCTCGGTGCCGCGACACTTCGCAACCTCGCGCTTGGAGAAAGCGCGCCGCGCCGGCGATCGCATCGTCGATCCCGGCCACGATCTCGTAATCGAGTGCTGCGCCGGCGGCGCGCCAGTTCGCGTCGGCAGCGCCGCCGTCCCGCACCGAGCGCGCCATTGCTTCCAGGTAAGCGGACACCCCCGGCGGCATCCGCACCGCGTAACGCGCGACGATGTCGAGGGCCGCGCGCGCGGCGGCGCCGCCGCGCAGTTGCGCGGGATATGTAGGGCCGGAACCGATCGCGGCCGGATCGTCACCGACCACGTCGGACACCGCCAGCGTGCAAACTCGCGCGGCGGGCGCTGCCAGCGCTGCCAGCGCTCCGCCCTTGACCGCCGACAAGCAGCAGCGCACGCGATTGATATCGGAGATCGGCGCCCCGCTCACCACCAACGCGCGATGGGCCGCGATCAAGTCTTCGGGCCGAAGCTCGGCCGCGCCGACCTCGAACAGCGAAGAGGCTCCGCCCGAGAGCAGGAACAGCAACGTCTCGTTCTTCTCCAGAGCCGCCACCGCGGCCGCGATGCGCCGCGAACTATCGAGACCCTGCAGGGTCGGCTCGGGGTGCCCGCCGCCGAGAACCTCGACGCAACCGGGAAGGTCGGTGACGCAGTCGGCGCCGGGACACAGCACGAAACCACGCGCCACCGGCAACGCGCCGCGCATCATCGCCGCAGCGGCCTTGCCGACCGCGACAACCAGAGTCGATGGAGAATCGGGATGAAGATCGCCGCGCAGCGCCAGACGACGCGCCACGCAGTCGCGCGGATCGACCGCCGCCACACCGGCCCGCCAAGCGGCCTGCGCAATCGCGCGAAGGTCTGCCGCCGGCCGACGCGAGCGGTGCTCCTTCACGAACTAGAAGGTATCGTCTTCCAAGTCGCCGCCCGGATAACGAGGCGCGACGGCGCTGGTCGACTCGGTGTGCATGGCGCGCTGGGCCTGCTCGAATTCGTCCTGGCAGGTGACGCACAGGCGCGTGAAAGGCATGGCCTCGAGACGCCCAGAAGCGATTTCTCCACCGCACTCGTCGCAGTCTCCGTACTCGCCCGCTTCGATGCGCGACAGGGCATCGTCGATCAGTTGTAACTTCTTGCGCTCGCGATCTCCGAGCAGCAGATTGATCTCACGATCCCGCTCGTCGCTGGCAATGTCGTAGGTGTCGCGCCCCTCACCGGCCTCACCTTCGCGCCCCTCCTTCATGTCATCGGCAATGACACGAAGAATGTCTTTGCGCATTTCACTGAGCTTGGACTCGAATTTGTCGCGATCGCGCTTTCTCATGACGGTTCCCACTACTCCCGCGGCGGCGAAAGGCTGGGTACCTTAGTGACGTCGTGCGGCTCCGTCAATCGAACCGGGGCAAAGATCGGCGAAAAGATCCATGGCGTCGCTACCGGTGATTTCCGCCTCGACCAAACGGCCGTTCAGCTTCTCACAGTCGCCCCCCAGGAACGTCACGCCGTCGATTTCCGGCGCCTGAAAGTCGGTGCGGCCGTACCAGTGACCTTCCTCACCATCGCGCCCGCACACCAGCACGCGTTGGCGCCGTCCCACCTGATCGCAAAGATGCGCAGCGCTAATCGGCTCTTGCAGGGCCAGCAGGCGATCGCGACGCTCGACCGCGGTTTGTGCGTCGACCGGATGCGGCAAGCCGAAAGCCGCGCTGCCCTGCTCGGCCGAGTAGGCGAACACCGCGATCCGGTGGAAGCGGATCTCTTCCACGAAAGCGCACAGGCTCTCGAACGCGGCTTCGGTTTCGCCGGGAAACCCGACGATGAACGAGGAACGAATCGCAGCCCCGGGAACCCGCTCGCGGATGCGTTCGAGAATGCGCCGCACCTGGCCGGTGTCCTTGTGGCGGCGCATGCGGCGCAGGATCCCCGCATCGCAGTGCTGCAGCGGTATGTCGATGTACGGGACGACGTTGTCGACTTCGCGGATCGCGTCGAGCGCAGCATCGGAAAGCGTGCTCGGGTAGAGATAGAAGCAGCGCACCCGCGCCAGCCCGCCGACGCGGCCGAGCCGCCACAGCAACTGCGCCAGCCCCTCCTTCAAACCTTGGTCGCGCCCGTAAGCCGAGAGATCCTGCGCGATCAGGTTGAGTTCGACGATACCGCCGGCCACCAAGCGCTCGGCCTCGGCCGCGATGTCCTCGATCGGGCGGCTCTCGTGACGCCCGCGAAACGACGGAATCACGCAGAACGAACACTCGTGATCGCAGCCGTCGGAAACCTTCAGGTAGGCCGAACCGTCGGTTTCGGTGACGATGCGATCCATCCAGGCCGCCGGCAGGTAGTGCTTGGCGCCGCGCAAGACGACACCACCTGCAGCGTCGAGCGCGTCAGGAAACCGGTCGAGCGCACCGGTACCCACCATCGCGTCGATCTCGGGAATCGCCCCGGTGAGTTCGTCCCCGTAGCGCTCGGCCATGCAACCGGTGACGACGAGGTGCCGCCCTTCGCGCGCGGCCTTCACGCGGGCCAACTCGAGAATGGTGTTGACCGACTCTTCGCGTGCCGCTTCGATGAACGCGCAGGTGTTGACCACCAGCACGTCGGCGGACTCGGGGTCTTCGACGATTTCGTGACCTGCGGCGCGGGCCCGCCCGAGCATCAACTCGCCGTCGACCTGGTTCTTGGGGCAGCCCAGAGGCGCCAGAAAAATCCGCTTTGCGGCCATCAGTACCGGTCTCTCACGCGGAGTCTTTCAGCGGTCGGCCGCGCTATCGGTCGCACAGTGTCTCGCGCAGTCCACCACGCCGTCAGTCGCGGAAGTTTTCGTACTGGAGAGGCAAGCCGTAGTCACCTTTCTTGAGGAAGGCGATCGCTTCTTGCAGATCGTCCTTGGCCTTGCCGGAAACCCTCAAGGCGTCGCCCTGGATGGCGACCTGCACCTTCATTTTGGTGTTCTTGATGTCCTTGACGATCTTCTTGGCGGTGTCGGTCTCGATGCCCGCCTTGATCTTGATCTTCTGGCGCGCGCGGCTGCCGCCGGCAGGTTCGATCGCACCGCGATCGAGCGCGGTCAGCGAAACGCCGCGCTTGGCCAGCTTCGCCTCCAGCACCTCCAGTGCGGCTTTGACGTGGAAGTCGTCGGCCGAGTCGATCTGGAACGCCTCCTTGTCGACCAACTCGATCTTGGTGGCGCTGTCTTTGAAGTCGAAACGCTGCGAGACCTCTTTGACGGCCTGGCCGAGCGCGTTGTCGACTTCATGCCAATTTACCTTCGAAACGACATCGAATGAGGGCATGGGTTCGTCCGTTGGTTGCTGTCGGGCCCGCGCGGGCCACAGCGGTGTAGCGAGAGTACCGGTCAGAATCCCGGTTCCTGGTCAGCGATGATATCGACGCCCTGCGGCACGGTAAAGGCGAACAACGAAGCGTCGAGGCCGTGGTTTCGTACCGGGTCGGAGAACACCATGTTGGTCACCGAACCGGCCGCGTCATGCACGACCACAGCGCGAAGGTCGAAGGTGTCAGCTGCGAGCGTGACCTCGAGGTCACCGTCGGCTTGGTCCACGGGCGTCAGTCTGATGCGCACCGTAGTGCCATCGCCGCTCTTGTCGAGAGTCGCGCGGTAGCGCTCGGAGACGCCCTCGCGGCCGGCCAGCAGCGCCACCAGTCCGCCGCGGCCGAAGGCCTTACCGTAAGGGATCTTGTAGACTTGCTCGAGGTCGGGCTGGTAGAGCCACAACCACGTTCCATCTCCCACCACGGTCTGGGGCGGACCTTCGGTGTACTGCCACTGAACCTTGTCGGGCTTGGCGAAAGAGAAACGCCCGGCGCTCTCCACCTTGGTACCGATATCGGGAACCTCGATGGTCTGGCGGAATCCCGCGACGTAACTGGAAGTCTCTGACCAGCGCTTCTCGTAGGCTTTCCAGACCTCCTCGGCCGCGGCATCGCGCTGCGCCTCGAACGCAGCGGCCGGCGCCGCAGCCGCAGCGTCTTTGAACTGCGTGGGCGCGGGTGCCGCCGATGGGTTCACGCTGGGCTTGCCTTGCGGCGCGGGTTGGCCCGGCTTTGCCACCAGCGGAGTTTTCGGCAAGGCCGCTGATGGGTTCACGCTGGGCTTGCCTTGCGGCGCGGGTTGGCCCGGCTTTGCCACCGAAGATTTCGGACCCGCGGCCTTCGGCTCGCCGGCAAAGGCCGGCGCCGCGATAGTCGCAGCGATCGTCAAAACAGCGGCCAAAACTGCGGCCGAGACGGTAGCCGATTCGATAGCCAAGGAGAGACGGTTCATCATCCGGGTCCAGAGTTACACGACGCAAGGACAATTACACCCCGGCCACCCGCGGCGGAGGCCCGAGGGCAAAGCCGGGGCCGAGCGCTACTACTATCCCCCGGGGGATCGGATCAGAGCGGCTGGGCCAGCACTTTGCGGGGCTTGGCGCCGTCGCCCGGCCCGACCACGCCCTCACGTTCCATCTGTTCCATGATCCGCGCCGCGCGGTTGTACCCGATGCCGAGTTTGCGCTGCAACCACGAGGTCGAGCCCTGCCCGTGCTGGGTTACCAGTTCCACCGAGCGGTCGTACAACTCGTCGAAGAACTCCTCGCCATCCTCGCCGTCTTCGCCGCCGCCGCCGACTTCGAGAATGTCCATACGATAGTCGGGCGTTCCCTGGCGTCGCAGAAAGTCGACGATTTCCTTGATCTCCTGGTCGGTTACCAGACCGCCGTGGAGGCGCTGCAGGTGCGAAGTGCCCGGCGCCATGTAGAGCAGGTCGCCGTTGCCGAGCAGGCGCTCGGCCCCCACCGTGTCGAGGATCGTGCGCGAATCAGGCCGTGAGGTGACCTGGAACGAAATGCGAGAAGGAAAGTTGGCCTTGATCAGACCGGTGATGACGTCGACCGACGGGCGCTGGGTGGCAACGATCAGGTGGATGCCCGCGGCACGCGCCTTCTGGGCGAGCCGCGTCACGGCCGACTCGACCTCACGGCCCACCGTCATCATCAGATCCGCCAGTTCGTCAATGATCACGACGATGCGCGGCAGGTGTTCGTGGACCAGGCCGGGCACCTCCGGCGCTGCCGCCTGCTCTTCGCTTTCTTGCTTCTCTTCGTCCTCTGCCGCGGCTGCCGCGGCCGGCTTGGGCCACCCCCTGAGCTTCGCGGCCTTCGCACGCGCGATCTCGGCTGCCGCGGTCTCTTCGGCGATGCGCTTGTTGTAGTCATCGAGGCTGCGGACCTTCTTGTCCTTCATCAACTCGAAGCGCCTGTCCATCTCCCGCATCACGTTGGCCAATGCGGCAGCCGCCTTCTTGACGTCAGTGACCACCGGGACGAGCAGGTGCGGGATGCCCTCGTACAGCGACAGTTCGAGCATCTTCGGGTCGATCATGATGAAGCGCACGTCGTGGGGCGTGGTCTTGTACAGAATGCTGACGATGTAGGTATTGAGGGCCACCGACTTGCCGGTGCCGGTGGCGCCGGCCATCAGCAGGTGGGGCATCTTGCCGAGGTCGGCGTAGGTGATGTTGCCGGTGGTGTCGCGTCCCAGTGCCAGAGCCATCGCCGACTTGTGGCCGCGAAACTCGTCCGCCTCGATCAGGTCGCGAAGCCCCACCACAGCACGGTTCTTGTTGGAGACCTCGATGCCGACGCAGTTCTTGCCCGGAATCGGCGCGACGATGCGCACGCCGTGGGCGCGCAGCGCCATCGTCAGGTCGTCACACAGATTGACCACGCGGCTGACCTTGATGCCGGCCTCGGGCTCGAACTCGTAGGTCGTGATGACCGGGCCCGGACGCACGGCGGTGACGCGGCCGCCGACCCCGAAGGTCGCGAGTTTCTGTTCGAGGATCTTCGAATCCTGCACCAGCTTCGGCTCGTCCACGTAGTCGCCGCGATCGTCGTGTTTGCCGAGCAGCGTGGTGGGGGGCAGGCGGAAGTCGGTGCCGTCGACCGAGAATACGAACTCTTCCTGCGCGGGCTCGGTCCTCTTCGGCCTTGCTCCGGGCCTTTCCAGACGCGGACGCTCGATGGTCGGGCCCGACCCGCCGCCACGAAGCGACGGGCGGTCCGGCGCTTCGTCTTCGTCGCCGCCGTAGACCACCACCGGCTCGGCGACCGCGTCGGTGCGGCGCAAGCCGGGCGGCGACCCGACCTTCAGCAGCGAACTGAGTTTGCGCAGCAATGGAAGCGCCTGTTTCAGGCTCTGGCCGCTTCTGCGCAGGCTTCGACCGACCTCCTCGCGCGCCCGCTCGATGGCCTCGTCGAGGGCAGTGGCCAGCGCGCGGACCACATCCGAGAGCGCATGGCCCGTGATCATCATGAAGTCGAGCAGAAACAACGCGGTCAGCGCCACCGCCGACCCCCACCCGCCGAGGCCCTGAACCAGCACCATGCCCAGGAAGCCGCCGAAGGCCCCGCCCGCTGCTTCGGGCGCGACGTGGGGGCGGTAGACTCCCAACGTCACCGACACCAGCAGCAGCAGCAAGACCGCGCCCACGCAGCGCACCATCGACAAGCGTACGGTACGGCTGAGAAACAGCGACACCCCGGCGCTGACCAACGCGGTCGGAAAGACGTAGGTCGCCAAACCGAAACACTGCACCAGAACGTTGGCCACGCTGAACCCGAGCAGACCGCCGTGGTTCACGTCCGGTGAGTCCGGAACGTACGACACCAGACACAGGGCGAGAAACAAGCCGAGTGCGGAGGCCGCAATCGCCTCCACTTCCTGAAGGAGCCGCGACGGATCGCGGCGCACCGCGCTTGATCTAGCTACCGATCCCATTGGCCGCTCCCCACGCCAGCGCCATCGCGCCGACGATCCAGCAATATACAGCAAAGCCGCGCAGGCTTCCGATCCTGACCGCACGCATCAGCACGTCGATGGCGAACCAGCCGGTGATCGCGGCGGTGATCGGACCGGCAGCGAGAACCGGCACAGGCGCGTCTCCATTCTCGAGCATGCGCACCAGTTCGTGTTGCTTGAGCACCAAGGCCCCGGCGATGGCCGGAATCGAGAGCAGGAACGAGAAGCGGGCTGCCGTAGTCCTCTCGATGCCGGTGGTCAGAGCGGCGAACAACGTCGAACCCGAACGCGACACCCCGGGCAGCAGCGCGATGATCTGCGAACCGCCCATCACCAGCGCGTCCTTGACCGTGAACCCTTCGGCGTCGCGCCCGGTGGCGCCGCGCCCGTGCGCCACGGCGAGCATGCTGCCGGTGACCAGCAGGCCGCCGGCAGCCCAGTAGAGCGAATCGAAAGTGGACGCGAACCAGTCTTCCAAGACCAGGCCGACGATCGCCACCGGTACGGTTCCCAGACCCAGCAGCCAGATCCAGCGAAAGCGCACCACGGCATCGCGCCCGCCGCGCCCGATCAGCGCCAGCGCCATCCTGGACAGGTCCTCCCAGAAGTAACCGACCACGGCGACCAGGGTGCCGGCGTGAAGCAGCACGTCGAAGGCGACCGCGTTGGGCGGCCTAAGTCCGAAAATCTCCTGCGCCAGGACCAGATGTCCGTCGCTCGAGACCGGCAGGAACTCGGTAAGCCCTTGGATGAGGCCCAGGATGATCGACTGAAGATATGTCACTCGGCCCAGGTCCTCCCACCACCACCGCCACCTCTACCCGAGGCCCGGAATTCTATAATTCCATCACGTAGGGAACAACCACCGGACGCGAGCCGCGCACGCGCCTGAAGTAGCGACGCACAGCCAAGCGGACCTCTTCCTGCAACTCTTCCCGATCGGCGACCGCCGCGCGCGGCATCGCAGCCACCGTCGCGGCCACCGCGCGACCGAGCGCGGCTTCGTCGATTGGCTCGCTCTCGCTGCCGGCCACCCCTCGCATCACGAATTCGGGACCCGACAAGATGACGCCGCTTTGCCGCGCCACCCCGAACACCACCATGACCATTCCGTCCTTGGAGATGTTGCGGCGGTCGCGAATGACCGCCTCGTCGAGCGAACCGATCACCTCACCGTCGATCAGCAAGCGGCCGGTCGTGACCGCCCCGTTCTTGCGCGCATCGCGCCCGTCGATCTCGAGCACGTCGCCGTCGAGCAGACGGATGCAGTTCTCTGCCGCAACGCCGCAGTCGGCGGCAAGGTGCGCATGGTGCAACAGATTGCGATACTCACCGTGCACCGGCACGAAGAACTCAGGCCGCACCAACTCGATCATCGTCGCGAGTTCGTCGCGGTAGGCGTGACCTGAGACGTGAGCCTGAG
>Ga0172375_10006150_pt1 | contig 16957 bp, 22 predicted proteins | sample LakKiv1m_FD_114537 | JGI IMG/M metagenome (GOLD analysis project Ga0172375, IMG submission 114537) | Freshwater microbial communities from Kabuno Bay, South-Kivu, Congo - kab_092012_11.1m | ecosystem: Environmental > Aquatic > Freshwater > Lake | place: Democratic Republic of the Congo...
TATTTCCCACTTTCATACACTGGAAAATCTATTAGCGCCGCGGCATCACTAGCTAATTGCGCTGCCTCACTTGCTGATTGTGCTGCACTATTGGCCAAACCAGTTGCTAAATTGGCAGCGTTAGTAGCTTCTTCAGATTCTTCAATTGCAAGCACCCAATCAGGATAGGGACTCAACTCTGTAAAAGGTATCTCCCCGTTGGTTGGTAAAGTGTAGTCAAAATATATATGACCCACTTGGGATTTCCAGGTTTTGCCACTTTCCGCATGGTAAGCAACAATTTCGTATTTAACATGGTCATATATTGTTAAAGCAAGAGGTACGGTATAAGTCAGCGTTCCACTCTGCCAATTTTCAGATAAAATTTGTGCTCCAATTGTAGAGTTATCTTCTTTTGCAAAAAGAATTGTTATTTGAAAGTTTTTCAACTCTTCTGGGAGAATAAATATCATGTCATCAATTAAATTTTCTTCGTTGATTCCACGAATTTGGTCTGTAATTAATAATTTTCTTTCCAAATATGACATTGAAATTTGCATAAGGTACCTCCTTTATTCTTTTATTACCAAGTAGTTAAATTTGCACGAACCCAACTATTGCTCCCAATACAAACGTAAAAGTGTGTAGCATCATAAGCAATTTCTTTTACGTTCCCGGGCGAACTTGGAGTGGCTGGAGCGGAAACTAGAATTGCGTATTGAGAATGGGGGTTAGTTGCCGAGAGATGATTCACCATTGCGTCATTGGCAGTTGTTGCCGCGGCATTAGCACTTATTGTAGCTTGTTCAGCTCCTTCAATTGCCTCAAGCCAGTTGGGGTATGGTTCAAAATTTACAATGGGGGTATCTCCCTCATTGCCCAAGCATTCTCCAAAGTAAAAATATCCAATGGCGGACTTCCAAATTCTACCAGTTGCTGGATTATTTGCGACTATTTCATATTTAATCTTTCCATATGCAGTTAAACCACTTGGAATTGGATAATTAATATCATCATCAATAAATGGGTCGTAACCTGTAACTAAAGAAACAGTTCCAAGTTCTGTTCCATCTTCTTTTGAAAAGTAAACGCTAATATCAAAACCTTCCAGTTCATCTGGAAAAATAAAATTCATAGTGTCAATTAAATTTTCCGTTTGAATACCACGAATTTGCCCGGTCACTGATAATGCACGAGTAGTATAGGACATACTAATGTTCATATTTTCCTCCAAAAAAAAGAAGGACTTTCGTCCTTCTTCTTAAAACTTTTATATTTTATATAGTTACTTACTAATCATATTTGCGATGGCGCAAGCAGCGTAGCATTGAGGCTTAATAAAGACCTCATAACCCTCACTTATTACCCATCCCTTAATTTCATTAATCAGTTCTTTGGTCTTTCCTTCCGTACCAATATCAATGTGAACAATGATATTGTGTAAAATATCATTATCTATCATTACCTTTGAAAGCGCATCAGCGAATTTAAGAGTCATTTGAGTTTCTTGATAAATCTTCAATCTTAAATTTGTAACTAACTTGTGCTTTTCAATATGATAGAAGAAACGACCACCCTGACCTTGACGATACATGGCAAGTACAGTTACAAACTTAGTTTCGTCGGAATTTTGACTATCCGAACCAACTACAATTTCAACTGGAACTGTGCTTTCTGCAATGTATTGCTTGATGTCTAATACTACTTCGTCTAATGTCATTCTACCCAGTGAAGGGCTGGTCATCATTATCATAATAGAAACTCCTTTTTTTATTTATACTCTTATTATATCACACTGTTTGAATTTAGTCAATTTATGGGTTTTTCATAAACACATGCCCATGTCTTCGTAATACTACAATTCGAGATTGGAAAAAAGCACTTTTGTCATAAGAATGTGGAGTGCAGAAAAAAAGAACATTTTTTGCTAAACTTCTTTTTCCTGCTAACGCATCCTTACAAGCTTGAATTTCATAATCTTGTGGTGTGCATTGCCAGTAATTGGGATAAGTGGAGAATTGCCAGGTAATAGAACCATTCTTATTATAGGTATGAGCACTCACTACTTTAGTAATTGTACCACCCCAGTAGGGAAGTCGGTTCATAATAACTGTAGCAACATCTAATGCAGCCTCATAGTTATCAGTATAATTCCCTTGAGGACTCGCTTCTCGCGCGACTATACAGGTGAATAGATAAAATTCTTTTTCTGATATGGATTGATAAACTGTTCCGCGGGAAAGAAGTTCCTTCTCTAATCCCTCTTGTCTTATTTGTAAATCAGAAATATCATTCATGAGAACGAGATTTTTCTTTTCCAGTTCTGCCTTTTCAATTCTAAGGTTTAATGTCTCATCTTCTTTTACTTGCAATTGGTAGCGCGATAAATCAAGTTGAGCGATACTGTTTCGTTTGTAAACAGAATACTGGGCCGTTACACCAATTAGCAATAGTATTACTAATGAAAATGCAACAATGGTCAAAATTTTCTCTTTTTTCATTTTTCCTCCGATATACAAAAGGCAGAGGAGGAACTCTGCCTAATGTTTGTTAATTCATGGAGAACTTACGATAAGTAAGTCCGCCAATTAGTAGTAATGCACCTAATATATAGAATAGGTTTGTATTTACTCCACCAGTTTGAGGTAGTTCAGGAAGTGTAGGTGTGGCTGTTACTGGGGGTGTAGGAGTTGGGGTGGGAGTGTCCATAGGGGGAGTAGGGGTTAGCGAGGGAGAGGGAGAGGGAGAGGGAGAGGGAGAATCTGTAGGAGATGGCGAAAGAGTAAGAGTAGGGTAGGAATATCTGTTGGAGTAGGGAAGGGAGTTAGGGAAGGACTTGGGGAGGGAGATGGACTTGGGGACGGAGTAATCGTGGGAGTAGGGGATGGAGAGGGAGTTGGGGTATGGCAAAAAGTATTTCCAGGAACAGGAATTACAAAATTATCATCATGATGTTCGTAAGAATAATCATGGTGTCCTGTTGATGCACCTACTTGTGTAAAGAAAACTCCAAAAATTGTCATTATTAAGAGTATCATTACCATTCCGATTAAAATTTTCTTCATTCTAAATCACCTTCTTTGTATTTAATAATACGCACAGGCTTATGAAGTTCGTGCATAATATTTATCATATGTTGAGTACCTTTACTTTGACCGTCCCAAAAAACTATTGCTAGGTCGGCATATTCGCCCATTTGTTTATTACGAACATAACCAGCACTTTTTCCATATTTATTCCAATTGGCTGGGAAATACTTAATAGGCAATTTTAAATCTTTTGCAAACATTTCTCCTAGTCTGTCGGCACCTCTAGCACCGCCACAAACTATTTCTAAACATTCTATATTATAATAAAAAAACATTGTCTTATGTAAAAGTGAATAATCATCAAAATCTCTTGAACCTGCAATAATTAGTTTGTTCATTTGTATATTTACCTCAATATAATTATTATAACATAATTATCGGTAAAAGTCAAATAGGAAAGGCAGCATCAAAATGATTGCTGCCCTTCCATTATGCAAAATCGTATAGTATTTCACCATTCTTTATGAGTAAAAGTGTCTTTGAAGTATTTAGAGGATTTACAATTGCTAATGAATAGCCTGGAACTTCTCGATAGATTGTAATTGAAAGTTCTGCGAGGGTTGCCGCAAGGTCATTCCAAAGTTTATGAGCAGTTGCATTTCCACCTGCTATTAAGACTATGCTATCTCCAAAACTACTATCAGTCATTCGGAATAGAAAAACTTTGTTGACAGTATCTACTGTAATAATAGTTCCATCCAATTCTGAATTTAGATATGCTGCCATTTCATTCGCAGCCTTCACATCGTCAAAAACTGGAGTTGGACTTGGAGATGGAGTGGGAGAGAGAGTAGGAGTTGGAGTTGCCGCCGGAGTTGAAGTTGGAGGACTACCTAGATAGATAGTGCAACTTGTCAATGCCAGCACTAGAATAGTGATGAGGCAGAGAATGAATGTTTTTCGCATAATTTTACCCTTTCTAGGTATTTTTATAGAATAATGATTTTATTGCTTCCCACAACATATTTGGTTGAGATTCAGTTGGTTTAAACTGCACGCCAATATCAACTTTATTTTTAATAGGAATAATACGATTTAAGTCTGGCGCAGTTGACGCTGATACAGATACGCTAGATTGACTTACACAAGTTGCAGAACAACTACTAAAACAAGAATTACCACAAAGTTCACACATAATATATCTCCTATTTTGGTGCTTCATCCGGGAGTTGAACCCGGAACATTCCGCTTTTGAGACGGACGCCTCTGCCGATTGGACTAATGAAGCATTAAAATAGTTGCTGTAAAAGCCATATAATTAGAATTATTGCTACACAACCAAGCGTAATCCATAGTGGAATAAGCACAATTACCCAAGGCCATATAATAACTCCTGTTAACTTGAGAACGATAAATATGACTAATAGTAAATCTAAAATTCCTAAAGTGCCTTTACTACTATTATTTGACATTTGTTTGCTCCTTAATAAAAATGGTATAGGGGAAACCTACAAACCCTATTCGCAACTCCCAGTAATCTTTAGCCACCTTAGTTAAGGTCGGTGAGAACGAGTTGCTTATTTACATGGTGAGAGCCTTAACTTATCACCAATTGCCCGGAATTTTATATTTTTATTTCGGGCAGATATATTAAAACTGCCTTGGTGCTCCCGGTGGGAGTCGAACCCACACCTGTAATGATTTTAAGTCATTTGACTCTGCCAGTTGGTCGAAGGGAGCATAATAAATGGCAATTTTTACACAGAATTGCCAAACTGGTAGGGACTCATACCTCAAAAAAATCATATGTGTAGATATGTCCCTTGGTGCCTGTGGTGAGATTTGAACTCACACATTCTACGTCCTTAGCGTAGTGGTTCTGCCGTTGGCCTACACAGACGATTAAGAAAATTTAAGGGTCTTAATCTTACGGAGAAGTCCAGCAGAACTATTGAGATACGCGATTACATCCCTAATTCCAGCAGCGTTATTCGCTTTCTTTAGTTCTGTAAGAATAGTCTTGTAATAAACTCTTGAAATGTTATACTCCATATTACTTACCTGCGCTTTCTACAATAGTATAGCCGTAATGTTTGACAAGATAATCTGCGGCACTACACTTTCTAAGAGTTCCCTGTCCATTGAAGTAAATGGCACGATTATCGGGAATCAAATGTTCAGCAAGTGCTCTTTCTGCGGTTTCTCTAGTCCACTTTCTCATGTGTTTCTCCTTTTTTTGATTATACTATAAGTATATCACTTTTGTTCAATTTTGTCAACTGATTGAACTTTATTCAAATAATCTTGAAATAGTTTTCTCAATGCTAATTTGCTTGCACACACCTCATAAAATCTATATTCTTTACCCCTAATGATGGCCCAAATGAGAGATAGTTTTTGTTTAGTCCTAAACCATCCTTTTTGCTTCTCTTGAAAGGCTTCAAGATAATATGTAATAAATGCTTCATCATAATCTTCCCAATCGGAAATCCGAATGCCCGAGCATCCACAACTACATTCAATGTGTAATTCAGTTATATTTTCTTCTTGTATCATTATTGGTTTCATGTTATACAATCCTTTGCACAAATATTTGGCTATTTATAGTTTGAATTAATACAATTTTATTGCTTAAGCAAGTTGTAAATGCATCAATAGCAAGTTTTGGGTAATCATCCATATTCTTCATTCCGGGCGCCGCCCAGTTATAATCGTCAAATACTAAAACCCCATCAATTTTTAATAGTTTAAACGCTAAAACACCATCAGTAAGCACATCGAATGTTGCATGAGAGCCATCTACATAAATAAAGTCAAAATAATCTCTCTTATCTCCAAGAGACATTTTCATTAATTCAATATCGGAGAATCCTTTAATTTTTGTAATCTTTGGCTTAAAAGTAACTTTGTTACAAGCGTAATTAATATTGGCATCAAATCGCGCTTCTACTTCTCCCATATCTACGCTCATTCTCTTATGTTCATTGCTACCTTCCCAGGTATCAATGCAAGTGATATCAAGTTCTTTAACATTACCAAGTCTTTCAATGAGATAGCAAGTGGCTGCGCCTTCATACGACCCGATTTCAAGTATTCTTGTGGGATTAATTTGAGGAACAAGATTATCCCAATTAAAACGGGCAGTATTTCTAAACCAACTATTAGTAAATTCGTACATATTAAATCTCCATTCCTCTTAGGATATGAGCAATTACATCAACTGTCCAGCCATTTCCTATCATTTTATATCTTTGTGTATTACTCACTCCCTTTGTATAATCAATTGGAAGCGTTTGTAATTTTTCACACTCTCTTGGGTCGAAACGACGAATAGTTGCTCCTTCAGTAAGCACATTGTATGGAACACCCTTATAAAAATTAGCGACAACAGTTGCCGACTTATCATCAAAACTATCACTATGATGTTTGAAATCCCAATGGGTGCGACCGCCACTTACTTTTCTATCCATATATCTCACTCCAGCTTCACTGTGTGAAAGCGAATCGCTGGCATTAGGGAGTAGTATGTGTCTTAGCAAAATACCTTTATCAAGTGGTTGGGCAACTTTTGGTATATTTGTCCAGTATAAGCGGTTGCGCCGTTGCGCTGAAACTAGCGCACTATCAATTTTAATTGGTTGCACACCAAGTTCTCTAGTAATAATATTTCTATCTTTTTCCTTCATACTAGCGACATTTTCAAAAAGAAAATATTTTGGTTTGACCTCGCGCAACGCATCAACATAACGCCAGAAAAGAATACTCTTACTTCCTTCTAGACCCTTGCCAGTTGGTTTGGCCGCAGACAAATCTTGACATGGAGAACCACCCAATAGTAAATCAATATCGGTAAATGTCTTGAAATCTAAATTCAATACATCCCCAACTTGAATGATACTTGGGTAATTCTTCATCGCAATTGAGATAGCATATTTATCTATTTCACTTGCATAATATTTATCTGTGAAAAAACCGGCTCGCTCAAGAGCAACCCGACCGCAGGCAATTCCGTCAAAAAGGGAAAGAATATTCATAGTTCTCCTTGGTGGACGTGGAGGGATCGACCCCTCGTCCGCAACGCAAAGCGCTACGTCGAATACGTATCACGCCCATGTGGTGGAGATAACGGGAATCAAACCCGTAAGAATAGAAGTGGACTTTGCCTTTAATCTATCCTGCTACCTTGCGTATCCCCATTTAGGATATTTCTATCCTATATTTATATTATAGCATGATATTTAATTATTGTCAATTATTTGATTAATTCAAATAGGGTTTCTAGCTTAATGTGTAATTTTACTGTCGTTTGAACGGAGTTGGAGAATGCAGCATAGCGCTTGGTTAAAGTTGTTTCAGGAGTTACAGGAATAGAGTATTTTTTAGAACGTCTATAGTAGCGACCGTCACGACTTAAACTATTTTCTGGATAGACGCTTCTTTCCTTTGTCCATTCTAATTGTTCTATAGTTGATTCATAATTCGAAAAAGATAGTATAGCGTGAGTACTTGTTCTTCCTTGATTTCTTGTTCTACTTAAAAGCTCAACAAATGAGTCTTTAATTAGGTCTAATATTTTAAACATTGGAACAACTCCTACTCCAGTCATCCATAAATAACCTGGAAGAGGATTTTTTACTTCATCAAGATGTTGTATTTGATAACCAAGATTTTTTGTAGTTCCTTGCATTAAATAAACATAAGCGTATGTATTAACTAAAATATCCAGTGCTTGGGTTGCAATTTGGTATTCTGCTTCCTCACCATATTGATTAAAATAAAGAGCGTTCATAATATATGTGAATACTCGTTCATTTTTTCCCTTAAGAAGATTCAAGTTTGTGTCTGCGGCGAAATTATTAAGTACATTTTGAATTGTGCCGGTCTTTTGAAAATTAATATCAATTGATTTCTTTTCGCCTGTAAATGCATCCTTTAAACTTCTACTTTGAATATCTTTAAAACGTTCTCTTAATTGAGTGTAGTTTTTTATGCTGAAAACAAGTTCACCCATTATTACATCGCCTTTTCCTTGTACTCCAGCTTCAGTTAGCTCTTTTCCCATAATTCTAGTTTTTCTGCCCTTATCTCGAATTTGCATTTGAATTTTAGTAGCCAAAATAATTTTTGACTTACTGAGTGCTTTTAACATCATTGCGCCTGTTAATTCTCCCAAATCACCAGCATATTTTCTATTATATCTTAGCATATCCTCTGTAAAAAATTCTTTTGCACGCGAATTTACTAACTCTTTAAGAGCCTTATTCATATGTTTATCATTAGATAAAATTCCACTGGCATTATTCCAAAATTCCTCTATAGAACCATCAATAGATTTTTCCAAAGCTCTCTCGATTCTCTCTTGTTCTTTAATACTTGGAATTACTGTTGTTTCATCACTTATTGGAGCTTCCTTAAATCCTTCTAAAGATTTCATATACCAGTCATAAGATACTTTAACTGCAATTTGGTCTAACATTGTATATATAATCTCTTCAAAATTATTAATTAATTTGTTAAAATCTTTAGTAAATTCATCTATACTATTATAATCCATTTTTTGAGCCTGGTGTTTAGCAAGATTTTCAGCATTTGTTCTTCCTTTTTGCATAATGCTAAATAAACTGTTTTTAACATTGGAACTAGTATAGCTAGATTTAACATCATTTAAAAATTTAGGACCCGCAGTTGCATACTTGTCCAAGAAGGCCTGTCTGTAACGTGGGTCATCGTCTCTAGCACCATATAGGTATCCGTTCATTTGTTTCCTCCTTGAAATAAAAAAAACAGCCTTTCGGCTGTCTTTTAATCCCACCAACCCATACCACGGGTGGCAATGATATTGTATAATTTTACTCTGTCTGCCATACGATTTTCGTCGGCAACCTTATAGATTGCTCTGATTTTTTCAAGTTCTTGTTCGGAGCGTTGTGGTAAACCCCATACCCCATCCTTAATTAAAGAACCGTGGTAAGCATCATAGAAGTGAGGGTCAAGTTCCTCTTCATAACCATCAACACGAGTTTTCTTTAGAAGTTCACGAACTCCTGCAATTTCATTTGCAACAGTTTCCCACTCGGCAATATGGCAATCGGGACTACGGAAGAATTTCTCCATAGAATCCAATTTAAATAGCATCATATCCTCAAGATAAGAGTGGTCCCAATCGCGGTCTTTCCAAACAATCTTACGCCACTTCCAAAGATTCTTCATTCCTGTGCGGAATAAACTAAATCCAATCACAATTTTATTGTGATAAAAAGCATAAGAAATTTTTCTAAAAAGATTACTCTTTTTCTCATATTTGAAATCAAAATCTTCTTTGAGTTTTTTAGCTTCAATCATTTTATTTTCCTTTCATCAATTCATCAAACAGAATTGGAGTGTAGTTAATTAACTCTGCGGAAACTGAGATATACCAAGGGTCAACCTGCCCATTCGGCATAAGAACCTTTTTCTCATGCAAATGACCATGAATATTATTGGTATATCTAGCTTTTTGGCATTCGTGTAGAGGGAAGTGAGTAAGTATTACTCTCCCTAACTCATGAGATGCCCGAACATCATCAAAAATTGCAGTATATTCCTTTAAATCGCAATTGTCATGATTACCCTTAATGAGAATCTTTCTCCCATTAAGTCTGGCCGCCACTCTAAGACCTGGCCGGCCCATTGCCACATCGCCCAAATGATATACCTTGTCATCTGCATCAACGACAGAGTTCCAATTTCGAATAATAACTTCATTCATATGGTCTGTATCTGTAAAAGGACGCCCGCAATATGTGATAATATTCCGGTGTCCAAAATGTGTGTCTGCAATTAAGAATACTTTGTTCATATTGTTTGTCCTTTCGTTTATTATAGAATTTCTACTACCTTACCATATACATGACTAGCATTTGTCCAACCGTTGATATGTCCATGATTATTGCCAATTTGGTACATATTACCCTTTATGGCATATACCTTATGGAGATAATAATAACTGTTCACCTTACAGAACACAATATCGCCCTTACGGATAGTTGCAATATCGTCCTTGAAAGATGAAATCATTACTGATTGACGTGACTTAAGGAGTGGCGTCATTGAATTGCCAACTCCACATACCTTTACCTTTTGTTCCTTTTCAAGAAGTGCTTGAGCGAGAACTCTATCTTCTCTGTATACTCTTTCCTTTGACTCATTCATTGGTTATTCCTCTTATAATTATTTGTGTTGGCGACAATGCCCGGACTCGAACCGGGACGTCGATTTCTCGACTACTGGTAGTTTAGCAAACTACTGCCTTGCCAATTAGGCTTACATTATCATTTGGGAAAAGTCCCAGAGACCTCTCTGGATTACTTTCCATAAAATGGAGGAAGGTAGGTATAATTGAAATCCATTCGTATCACTACGAACCAGTGCTTTTCAAGAGCACGCCGGCATCGCCTGTCCGGTTTACCTTCCATGATGGTGGGGGATTTCTCCCCCACCTTTATAATATAATTATATCATACTTATTAATGAAAGTCAATTATACAACAGTATAAAGTGAACTCATCATTGCAGAATTTGTCATATCAGCCTTAACTGCAATAGCCTTAACTGTCATGGTATCAGTGATAGTTACTGGAACTGTATATTCTGTACTTGCAATTGTTGGAATATCGCCATTAGTTGTATAATAGACGGTTGCGCCAAGAGTTGAGCAAACAAGAGTTACAGGAGTATTATCTGGTACTGAACCAGGAAGTGGGAATGATTGAGGAGTTGCTACTTGACTAATGGTATATACATATTCTGAAATTGCAGAATCTATCATATTTGCCTTAATTGCGATAACCTTCAATGTTGCTCCCTCTGCTAAAGCAAATGGTGCCATATATTGAGTCTTACCAATACCAGGTGTTGAACCGTCAATTGTGTAATAGATTGCCGCGAGAGCAGTTCCAGAAGTCAATGTAATATTAGTTGAAGTAGTAATTGCTCCAGATGGAACGTCCGATACTGGTGCAACAACTTGTGAAATTGTGAATGCCTTTTCTAACATTTCAGAAGTTACTAATCCAGATTTTGTTGCAATTGCCTTTACTGTCATTGGTTGAGTAATAGCAAATGGCGCTGCATAAAGAGTTGAGCCAGTTGTTGGAACATCTCCATTGGTGGTATAGTAAATTGCTGAAGCTGCGGTATTGCAAGCGAGTGAAATTGTAGAGTTGGCAAGAACGGCTCCACCGTCTGGAGTAGCAGTTGGTGTAAGTACAGTTACTACTGTATATGCAACACTAAATACTGCTGAGTTGGCCATTGCCGCCTTGAGTCCAATTGCTTTAACTGTAGTTCCAGTATTGATAACAATTGGGTCGGTATATAGGGTACTTGTTGCGGTTGGAGTATCTCCATTAGTTGTATAACGAATTGTTGAACCGTCAGTTGCACAAGAAAGTGTAACTGATGTTCCAACAGGAACGTCTCCTGCGCTGACGTTAGCGGTAGGAGTTGCTACTGTTGCCATTGTATATGCGGCGGAAAGTACTTCTGATGCGGAGCGATAGCCCTCATATGCGATAGCCTTAATAGTTCTTGCTACAGTAAGAGTAATTGGTCCAGTATAGCGAGTTTTTAAATTAGTTGGCGCTGTTCCATCTACAGTATAGTAAATGGTTGAACCTGGAGTTGCGCAAGTAAGTGCTACTGTAGCTCCTACGGCGATTTCTCCGGCCACTGGGTCAGCAACAGGTGTTGCTACTACCTTAGGGTCAGTATCTTCATCTACTTCTGCTACAACTTCATCAATCATTGGGCCAACAACATTAATGTTAATGGTGTCTTTTCCAGCTAGATAGAGTTTTAAATCATCAGCTTTTGACATTTTTCTACCTCCTAGTTTCTATTTTTATAAAATATACAGTGCATTTCTTTGTGGTCTTCTATACATCTTTTACGATGCCATTCTTCTTTTGCTACGACACAGTTGCAAGCCTGCCATGCGCCCTCATGACGGCAACAAGTGTGACATGGATTGAAGTTTTGTTCCATAATACACCTCAATTTTTGGGTATTTCCCCATATTAGATGTACTATTGAAATGTGGAGACTCAAATGATTTGGAAATAAAAAGAAGGGGATAGTAAACACTATCCCCTATTTTGGTGTACCAAGTGGGAATTGAACCCACAATCCCTTTCGGTTAGTATGACAATCAAGGTTAATCCGCTTCCTTACACGTTTCAGTCTGCTGGAGTTTCACCAGCGTAGGCCTATTTGCCGTTCAGTGCTTCTGGAACCTTATGTCTACGACGGATTTTCGTTTTATCCCGCATTCTCCATTTTGCCATTGGTACATGTTGGAACAAGTAGCGAGGATTTATTTTATATATTGCCAAATAAATCCATAAGCAGACTTTAATTTTCCGTTACAAACTTCTGTGAGATGACTTGTACCTTTCCCGATTGATTTCGCGGCGTCTGTAATTGTTTCAAAAATATTTATTATTTCTTTGGTTTCTTTGTCTATTTGGGCAACAGGAAAAGAATGTTTCATTTTAATTTTGGTAGAAGGATTTTCAAAACCTGCTTGTTCGTTATACCACTCAATTACCTCTTTTTTTGTATGTGGAATATTATATTTTTTACACCAGTTTTTTATACCATTTCCAGTTATATTATATAATTTTCCAACACCTTCAAAGCCTAACTCTTTAATTAAACCTGCCAAATCTATTGGAGATGGTTTCTCCTTATTCTGGAGTTCTTCAACGTGACAAATCCAACAATGCTCTGCATTTAAAGTAATTTGCTTCCCACATTTTTTACAATAATTAGTATTTCTTTTTTGTAAAAACCCACTTCTACTTATATTATATCCACTTGGAAGAAAACTATTGAATTTTAGAATATATTCTTCTTCTTTTTTATTTAATTCTGTTTCAAAACATTCCTCAAGAATTTCAAAATTAAAATTTTCTATCCCATTTTTTCTTATGCTATTATAAAGAGGAAGATTATAACAGTTATTATTTTCATCTTTATATCTATTTTTATGTTCAATCCATCTTCTATTTATATCAATAGATTGACCTATATATACCTTATTATTTTTTAAGTTTTCTATTTTATAAATTCCACAAATCATAATAATACCTCCATAATGTATGTAACAATTTATGGAGTAAAGTATAATAAAAATGAACTTTTATTCTGGAGGAAATACCGATACTCAAAATCGGAACTGGGAATTGGCAATCCCCTGTTTTATCACTTAAACTATATCTCCATTTGGTGACTCCGGGGAGAGTTGAACTCCCAACACTTTGCTTCTAAGGCAAATACCTCGTGCCAGTTGGGTTACGGAGCCATATTTGTCAATTTTATATTGTTTTATTGACGCGCGGGCAATTACGCAATACCCGTTGGTGTCTCAGAGTGGAATTGAACCACCGACCCTCGGTTCTTCAGACCGATGCTAAACTACCAGACTGAGCTACTGAGACATATGGTGGGAACTGTTGGCATCGAACCAACCCATTCAAAGAACACAAGCGTACCTTAAGCACTTGCGGTGGCGTCCAGTTATCCACTTAAATTCCCAAGTATATGAGGGGACGGCGCGAACCTCACTCCACGTCGGGGTGCTACTTGCTGATTTCGCACCTTGCCGTGTTTCTTCGCATGGGAGTTTGTTCAATCAGCTTCTAGTTACTCCCTCGCCGTATTTACTTGTAATGACCATCAGGGGTTACGTTCCCCGGCTCCCGGCTCTCGCCTTTACGCTCAGAATTCTTTAGATGGTCAATTGGTCCGGGTAGATAGAGTCGAACTATCGTCATGCGCTTATAAGACGCAGGTAATCATACCGTTATACGATACCCGGATAGGTGAAGATTTTATGATAAATCTTCAATTTGGAGTTCGGCAATAGAATATAGTTCTCCAGTTTTTATGTTCTTCCAATATTTGTCATTCTCACGAATGACTTCAGCGGCCCAAAAATCAACAGATGACTCTGCATCTTCATTAACTGCATCTTCAGCTTCTTCTTCAGAATACCCATCTTCCATATATTCATCAACATCGCGGAGACCGTGTAGACCTAAATAGGAACAGTAATCATCAAAAGCATAGTCACGAGCTTCACTCATCGCTATATCAAAATTTTCACATTCAAGTAAATTATATCCTTCACCAAGAGTATTTCCACCATTCCAATATATAAGAAACTTAGCCATTTTCGTCAAATCCTTTCTTTACCTTTATACTATAATTATACCAAAGAAGTTGAAAAAAGTCAAACAATTAATTTTTACTAAAACAAACAGTAATATTCTCTGTTTTTTTATTTTTATCTATATTTTGATTAGAAGGACGCGCAGAAGAACTCAATCCAAAATAGTTGGTACCAATAAAATTTAATTCCTGATGTATTTTAATAATGTCGTCAAATATTGGCATATTTTTAACATTTTGAACATTCCAACAAGAAACACCATTAGTATTTAAAATTTTAATACTTTTATTAACGATGTCTGCTAGCCATAAATCCTTCCATTCTTTGTATGTATTAAACATATTTTCACTTTGATTTTTTTCAGAAGTATAAATTTCTAGATTAAAATATGGAGGAGAAGTTAAAATTAAATCTATTTGTTGAACATTCTCTTGGTCTAACTTTTCAGCACCGCAATTAAAAAGAGTTACCTTGTCAGAGATATTTAAAAACTGACTAAGTTCTAGCAAATAATTGTATGTCAAAGTATTTGTTTCAAATGCAACGTATTTAGCTCCAGAAGCAACAACTCCTAGCATTCTGCCACCCCAGCCTGCACACGGGTCTAAAACAACTCCGGGTTTGTAGTAATCACAAATCATTTTAGCTAAATGTGGTCTATACATGGTATTTTTCGTTAAACCATGACAAAAAAAGACTCCTCTTTTCAACTCTGATAAATAGGGAGTTGAATGAGAGCTTCTATTCCAACGAAGTATTTTTTCTAACTTTTCTGCTTTCCAATAGTCTGTAAAAGATTCTCCTTTACTATTTTTAATTGTCCAAAAATTAGGAAAAAAATGTTCGCAGAGTTTTGCACCAGGTCTAACTATGGCAGAAGTAAATTGAGCAGTATTTTTATAGGAGCATAATTTTTTCCAATCGTCTCTTAGCTCTTTTTCAGTATAGTGTGGAATATAAGAGACATTCTCCAATTGTTTAGCTAAATCTGGAAGAACTCTTTCAAACTCTTCATTAGACAAATTTCTTGTTGAGTCTTTAATATTTAGAATTTCTTTTATGTCCATTCTGTTAAATCTCTCATATATTTAGAATTTAATAATAGTAATAATTTAGAGCCTGAACACATATAGTCATCATTTTCTACAGTGCTACCACCTTGTTGAAATGAAAAATAATTTTCATTTTTTAAGCAACTAATAAAATCTTCTTTGGTAATATATTTTATAATAGGAGTTAAATCTTTTTGAATGCCAGCAAAAATTAAAATATCCCAATCTTTTCCAATGGAAACATGATTGAGCATAAATACTTTATCTTTTATTTTTTGTGTTTTAGAGTCTGTAATACTTAGTGAAAATTTAAATTCAACTTTTTTATTATCTATAACTCTGTCATGTCCAGAATTAACTGCATTGGAAATTGGAATATTCAATTCTTTAATTATATTTTCTAAATATAATTCTCCAAGAATTCCTTTTTGTTTAGTATTTAAAAATTTATAACCGGCAAAAATTGTTCCACTCCAAGGGTCACAAATATTTTTTTTAATATATTCTGAAATGAATTCCATTTTACTTCTCCAATTTAATTATTCCATAATTAAGTAGAACCATACTACATTGTATTAAGCACGTTCACTTATTGCCTACTTGAACCACTACTCTGTTTACACTATTATCCTATATTCGCGCTAAATCATTGGTCGAATTAACTTTGGGACAACTCACGCCTTTTGTGCAGTATATCGCACTCCGTATAATTCGGGAATAGTACTGCATCTAAATGCTCGTGTTTTCCTTATATGAAATCTCGTCCCTGCTGGGAATACTGATTTCGATATTAGGCACGTCAAATCGCCTGCACTATCCTCTGTGAGTATTTCCTACGACGCAGCATCGCCGTAGCAACTGTTAATCAAGATAATTTTATTTGGTTATCATCCCTAGAATAAAGGACTTTCATTATAATTTTCGCAATTCTACACCAAACTTTCAGACACTTAATTATGAATTTGGAGCCGAAGTAGGTATCGAAACCTCGTCTAAGCCTTACAAGAACCTTGCTCTGCCATTGAGCTACATCGGCATGTTAAATTAATTTCCATTTGTGTCTATAGGCAATTTTTCTTTTTCCATCTGCGACCTCTTTAATGTGAGTTCTTATAGAAGAAATAACTCCACTAGCTAAATTTTCTTGAATTAGATACCTAGCAGCATCACTAAGAGTTGGAAAAACTTTAATAATTTCATTATCTAGTGTTAACATTGCAATTTTTATTCCTAGTGCTTGTCCTGCTGGACTCAAAGGAATACTTTTTATTCTTAATACTGTTGAAATATGCCCTGCATCAATATTTAATAGTTCTGCAACCTTTTTTATAATTCCAACTTCTAAATATGTTTTAACAATTAAACCATAATCTAAATAAGGTTTTCCATCTCCACCTAAAGTAGCATTATATCCATTTTTAAAACTACCAAAATACTCTATCCAATATCTTTCTCTTTCAGCCATTTGATTTTCATTTTCAATAAATTCAAGTTCTTCAATTAAAAAACTATCTTTTCCATATTTATTAATTGCTCTATAAAGAGGTCTATCTTTTCCTCTTTCCCTTAAAGACTCGTTACAGTGTTGCTCCCATCTTTCTTTAATTGTATTGATAGTCATACCAATATATACTTTATTATTAAGTATGTTGGTAATTTTATAAATGTATGCCATAATTAAACGA
>Ga0172375_10006153_pt1 | contig 16948 bp, 3 predicted proteins | sample LakKiv1m_FD_114537 | JGI IMG/M metagenome (GOLD analysis project Ga0172375, IMG submission 114537) | Freshwater microbial communities from Kabuno Bay, South-Kivu, Congo - kab_092012_11.1m | ecosystem: Environmental > Aquatic > Freshwater > Lake | place: Democratic Republic of the Congo...
ATCGTACGGTTCCATAAGTTACATCTCTCCTTCCATCCTTCACGGGGTATTCTAAAAAAATACCTTTCTCGTGGCTATCGTTTTATTCGCGTATTTGCGTCGTATTCCTGTTTTGGTATTTTCTGGAAAAAGCCGTAATGTATGCTAAAATGCTTGCTCTATTCTTCCCGGAAAATCAATGGAGCATTTGCAATGGAACGTGAAGTGATCGAAACGGACATTTTGATTGTCGGCGGCGGGCCGGCAGGGCTTGCCACGGCCATTCATCTTTCAGATTTGATCCGGACGCATAACGAAAAAGTTCAAAAAGGCGAAATAAAGGAAAACCCGCTTCCCTGCAATGTCCTGCTGATTGAAAAAGGGTCTTCTTTCGGAAGTCATTCCATTTCCGGTTCTGTTATTAATCCCAAGGCATTAAAAGAGCTTCTCCCCGATATCCCGGAGAAAGAAATCCCTTTTGACTCCCCCGTGACTCAAGGCGACATTTTCTTTCTTGCCGGGAAACAGTCTTTCAAACTTCCTTTTCATCCCCCCTATATGGACAACCGGGGATATTATGTCGCCTGTCTCGGTAAAATCACGCGCTGGCTCGCCGGAATCGCGGAAAAAAAGGGCGCGCAGGTCTTCCCGGGATTTGCCGGCCATGAACCGATTTATCACAACGGCCGGATCGTCGGAATCCAAACCGGAGATTCGGGGATTGACCAGCATGGAAAGAAAAAAGAAAATTATCAGCCGGGGACGGCGGTTTATGCCAAACTGACGATTCTTGCCGAAGGCGCGCGCGGGCACCTGACCAAACAAATCGTCCAGAAGCTGGGCCTGGACCGGAACCGGAACCCGCAGGTTTATTCGACAGGAGTCAAGGAGCTCTGGGAAGTCCCTCCGGGAACGCTTGAGCCGGGACGAGTCATTCATACCATGGGATATCCCCTGGGATTCGACCAATTCGGCGGCGGATTCATCTACGGGCTTTCCGGCAATCTGGTGGCGTTGGGATTGGTTGTCGGGCTTGATTACAAGGATCCGACTTTCGATCCCCATTTCGCGTTCCAGGCGTATAAAAAACATCCTTTCGTCCGGAAAATCCTCGAAAAAGGGAGAATGCTCCGCTACGGCGCCAAGGCGATTCCGGAAGGAGGGCTCTTTTCCATGCCGCAGTTTTATCATGATGGCTTGATGATCGTGGGCGACAGCGCCTCGTTTTTGAGCATGCCAAGCCTGAAAGGAATTCATCTCGCCATGGAATCGGGCATGCTCGCGGCAAAAACCGCGTTTGAAGCTCTGCGGGCCGCTGATTTTTCAAAAAATCAGTTATCGCTTTACGAAGCACTTTTTAAAAAGAGCGCCGCCTACAAAGACCTCCGGCCGGTCCGGAATTTCCGTCAGGGATTCAAGCGGAATCTTTTTTTGGGCGCCATTCATTTCGCGGCCCAATTGGTCACGGGCGGATGGGGCCTTTCGCCCGCGGGCCGTCTCGAAATCGGGGAAGACTGCGAACATTTGAAAAAACTTTCCGGAGGAAAGCGGACCTTTATGGGCCGTTTCAAAGACCGGGTGGACTTCGACAAAAAATTAACGTTCGACAAGGCAACCGATGTTTTCTTCTCCGGAACCCAGCATGACGAAGACCAGCCCTGTCATCTGGTCGTTCCGGATCTCGAACTCTGCCGGAATGTCTGCATCCCGACGCACGGAGGGCCGTGTCAGTATTTCTGCCCGGCGGAAGTGTATGAAATCGTAACGGACCCCAAAACGGGGAAAAAAGATTTGCACCTGCATCCGACCAATTGCGTGCATTGCAAAACCTGTGACATTAAAGATCCTTTCAAAAACATCACCTGGGTCACTCCCTGCGGCGGGGACGGCCCGGAATATGAAGTGTTGTGATCCTTAGGAAGCCATTATGAGTTTAAAAATTATTGCGTTGATGAAACAGGTCCCTCTCCCGACGGAAATGCGGATGGGGGCTGATGGTCTCATGGACCGCACCACCGCAAAATCGAGAATCAACGTTGATTGCGCTTTCGGGCTTGAGGAAGGCCTGCAGATCAAAAACAGGGTGAAAGACGCGGAACTGCTTGTCGTCTCCATGGGGCCTCCGAGCTTCGAACAATCCCTCCGGAAAGCGCTCGCCATGGGATACGATCGGGCCATTCTTCTTTCCGACCGGAAACTCGGCGGATCGGACACTTATTCCACGGGACTTTCCATCGCGACCCTTTTGAAAAAACTGGGCTTCAGCGCGGAAAGCAAAGACCCGTTTATCGTTTTTGCGGGACGGCAAACCAGCGACGGAGACACGGCTCACGTCCCGTCCCAGGTCGCGGAAAATCTGAAAATTCCGCAGGCGACTTTTATCGAAAAGGTGGATTGGAAAGGCGACAGTCTTGTCGTTCGCCGGATTATCGAAGGGGGACATCAGACCCTGAAACTTCCCATCCCCTGCCTGATTTCAATCGCGCCGACGGCGATTCCGCCGAGGCGGCCGACCTTGAAAGGCGCGATCAAGGCGAAAGACGCGAAAATCGAAGTCTGGTCTCTGGACCAGATCGGATTGGGACCCGAACATGTCGGATTGACAGGCTCTCCCACGGTTGTGGCAAAAGTGGTGAATATTGAACGGGACCGCCCTCCCATCCGGATGATTCCCGGAACTTCGCCCGAAATGCTGGCCTCGAATTTGACCGCTGAAACGGGAAAAACCTCTTCGGAAGAACCGTTCCGCAAGAAGGATTCCGCGGAGGCGAAAAAAGATTCCTCCCCGGCGGGAGGAGCCCCCAAACCCGAATTCCCGAGAATTGATTTCAGACAGGGCGCGCGGGGAATTCTTGCCTGGATCGAAATGCACGGGAAAACCCCCGCGCGGTCTTCGCTCGAAATTTTAAACCCGGCAAGGAAACTGGCGGAACAACTTTCCACAAAAGTCACCGCGTTGATGATCGGTGATGACGTCGGATCGGCGGCTCAGGAAATTATCGCGCATGGAGCGGATGAAGTGATTGTCGTCAATGACAAGCGTCTCGCGGAATACGCGATCCTTCCTTTCACTTCCGTTTTTGCGCAAATCATCGAGAATGAGCGCCCCGAAATCGCCCTCTTCGGCGCCACCACCTCGGGTCGGGAACTCGCGCCCCGCATCGCAAGCCGGGTGAAGGCCGGCGTCACGGCAGATTGCACGAGTCTTGAAATCGGTGAATTTATCCACCGCGCGAAAAAAAGCATTATGTACCCTTGTCTTGAATCCATCCGCCCGACTTACGGTGAAAGCAAGCTGGCCACTATCGTGGGATTCTGGTGCCCGCAGATGGCCACGGCCCGTCCCGGAACTTTTGAAAAACTCCCCGCGGATCCCAGCCGGAGGGGCAAAATCAGCGAAGTGGCCCCAAAATTGACCGAAAGCGATTTTGAAACCACGATTCTCGAAACCGTGCGGGTCGAAACGGGAGGGCAGAATCTTTTTGCCGCCGACATTATCGTCTCCGGCGGACGCCCCTGCGGAGAACTTGACGAATTCAAACTGGTTCAGGAGCTGGTGGCCGCGCTTCAGGAAAAAGGCATCAACGCCGATTGGGGGGCAAGCCGCCGGGCCGTCGACGGAAACTTCGCGCCTTACGTCCGCCAGATCGGACAGACGGGAAAAACCGTCCGTCCAAAAATCTACATTGCGGTCGCCATTTCGGGAGCGATTCAGCATATCGCGGGCATCAAGGAATCCGGAAAAATCATCGCCATCAACAAGGATCCGCAGGCGAATATTTTCCGCCACGCGGATTACGGAATCGCCCGGGATTATCTCGAATTTCTTCCTGAACTTATTAAAAAAGTTAAAGCCGGTTTTATTTTCGGGTTAACCGCCGGAAAAAAATAACCTCTTGCGAAAGTCTCACCTTTTCCGGCAGAAAGGAAAATTTCTCATGCGTCCTTCTTCTAAATGGTTGCTTCCTTTTTTCCTCATGCTTCTGGTTCCGGGGCCGGTTTTTGCCCTGGACGACCTCCTGGAAACTCCCGATTTGAAAGTGATGGTTTATAACGCGAGCGGTTCCGATAAAATAGCGGGCGCGGAGGTAACCATTCAGGATATTTCCCGTTTCGGCGAGGCCGGTTCTGAAAACACGCTTCATACGGATTCGAACGGGCTTGCCGCTTTCGGGAAAAAAGCCTTCGACGGGTTCCTTCTCAATCCGGCCGATGGCGGGCTTGCCGTTTCTTTTGATGCCGAAGAGGCAAAGGCTTCTCTTCGCGGAAATTTCAAAATCCGGGTGATCGTGCGATCGGCCGGATTAGTCTCGCAATCATCGGATATCACCGTTCCCCTGGAAGGCCCCATGGATTTCACGGTTCATCTCGGCTCCGACGAAGACGCTTGAAAAATAAAAAAGGCTATCGGTTTTGCCGATAGCCTTTTTGGGAAACTCCCCGCCTTGCTTACGATTACGCGGCCCGCAAAATGGCCATAAAGCCCTGAAATTCGCCCACCAATTCGCTGATTCTCTCGGCCAGGCTGTCCGTGTTGAAACGGAAAAGGTCCACCCGTCCTGTTTTCCTCAGCGCCTGATCCATGCCGGGAACCTTGCTTAACTTTTCGGCATCTCCCGACAATCGCGCGAGAGCGAATCCCACGGTATTGCCGTAAAGCCTGAAATCTTCCGCGCTGATTCCTTCAAGATCCTCCGCCGGCGGCGTAACCAATTTAATCGATTGGCTAGCCGTTAATGCGTTGACAATCTCCGCCGAAGCAAGATAGGTGATATGCGGGGCAAGTTCGGTCTGGCTCAGAATCGTTTTTCCGGCACCCCCAAGATTTCTCAATCGCGGACTTGCGGCAAGGGTGTTGAAAAATTGAGCCGCCTCGCCCCGGGAAGAAACTTTTGTGAGTTCAACCCTCTCAAAAAGATCTCCGAGTTCCCGTTTCAGCATTGCTTCGAATTCCTGATACCCTTCCTCGCCGGTATAAACCACTTCCGCATATGCGAGTTTGTTCACATTCAATTGCACCTTCAGCGCCGGAACGGAAATATCTTCCGCCGTCGCGGCCAAAACGGCAAATTCCCCTTCGGAATTTTCTTCCCGATAATACGCGGTCCGCCCCAAGCCCGGATTCAAGGATTCCGCCTGAATCCGAAGCGCGTTCGAAAGCTCATCCGAGAGTCCCGCATCCGGCGCTTTTCCGGCCCCGAAGTAAAGTGCGTGAAAAAACACTCCGGCTTCGCCTGTCTCATGAATCCACCCGGTCAATGTTCTGTTCACACCGTCCGCTTCAAAAAGGCTGCGCCCCTGAACCGACAGAATTCCCATCAGCTGGGCGGCAGCTTCAAATCCCAGGCTTTGAGCAAAAATATCGCTCTTCTCATCCGGCGCTTTCATTGCCCGCATTGCCCGGAGGACTTCTTCGTCCGGCATGGAAAGCGGTCCGTAACCGCGCTTCTGCATCTCCGCGGAAAAAACCTTCCGGGCCTCTTGAACCCCGGCGTCCGCCTGGTCCAGCGCGTTTTGGGATACGCCTTTTTCTCCCCGCAAAGCCTCTCTTTCCTCTAATGCCTTCTCATACGCGGAAAAGGTCTGTCCCAGCGCGGAAGGCGTCCCTCCAAGGCTCGAGGCTGTTTCCATCGCACCGGGCTTCACCAATTCATACATCCCGCGGACCAGTGTATTCACTTTAAATCCCGCCTCACGGAAATGCGTGAGCGCCGGATCGGCGTCATCGCCGGTCACGAGGTAAAACGTCCCGCCGGGACGGAGGATTCTGAAAATTTCGCGGGCGATCCGTTCGTAAAAATCTTTCGGGTACTTTTCGTAGAAAAGATCGTCCTGCCGGAAATTAGTGATGAACACCACGTCGACCGTTCCGCTTTCGATCATGTCGAGGTTCTGCATGTCTCCCTGCAGCAGATACGGTTTGACTGTGTTCACCGCAATATCCACTCCCCGGACATAACTGAAACCGAGTCCCCGCAATTCCCGGACCAGATGCGCGTCCTGTCCCGCCCCAAGATCCAGAATCGTCTGATCCATCAGGCTTAACAGCGCGTGCATACGGTCCCCGCTTTGTTTTCTCGCCAAATGAGTCAAAAGAAGCCTGAATTCGGCAACGCTGGGAGTCAACCGCTTGAAAGAAGGCCGGTCCACGTAACTCCGGATCAGATCAAGGATCCTTTCGTCAACCTGACGCTCCATTCCCATGCGGATCAAAGGATAATGATCCAGCAGGGCCATCAGTTGTTCGCGGGTAAACACCAAAACATCCAAGTCGGTGCCCGCAACCACGCTGGCCGTCCGCTCAACGTCCCTCAAGAGAGCGATTTCCCCGAAACTCTCGCCGGGTTGAATGGACGCGATAAAACGCTGGGCTTCTTCCTCGCCTTTGACCACATCGGCCCTCCCGCGTTTTACGATAAAAAATTCCTGTCCGGTCGTTCCTTCTTTGATAACGGTTTCGCCTGCCTTATAATTCCTTTCGGCTGCCCCTCCGGCCAGGACAATCAGGGCGAAATCGCTCAGATCCTGGAAAAACTGACTGGTTTGGGTCGTGTTCTGGCTCCAGGCTTCCAATATTTCCAGATTTTCCCGAAGCCACTCAACGCGTTCGATCGTCGCCGGACTTCCAAACAACGCGAGATAGGCCGACGGAGTCAGGCTGTAAACTTCCAAAGGCTCTTCCGTCACCACCGTCGCCGACCTCGGCTCTCCGGTCACAATTGACCAGTCGCCAAAATGAGTGCTGGGGCCTAGTTCCGCGACTTTCTTGCCGTCGACATAAACGCCGGCGACCCCGCTCACGACAAAATAGGCCCGCCCCTTGTCCTCTTCAATCTCGGGGCCTTCCGCTCTCAACCCCTTGAAGCCGTTGAACGCCATCACATGAATGCGATGCCCCTGAATCGTCAGCGCCTGCCCCTTTTGCACTGTTTCACGGTGCGCGAGCCGCTGGAAAACATCGTAAAAATCCCCCGATTTATCGCGCAGGAGCGCGTTGGAAGTCAACACGCCGATTTCATGCAACTGCCGCCGTTCGGTGTCCGAAGAAATGAAAGGCGTGGTCTCAAACATCCGCCCTTTGGTCAATCCGAATTTTTCTTCGACTTTGGCGTCCGCCACGTGATACACCTGCATGCGGCGGCGCGTCTCCTCCGGCAGCTGCGTCAGTGTTTCGAGTGTCGTGTGAATCGGCGCCCCGCCGGCTTCATGATCAATAAAATCAAATTTCGGCGTCCCGTCTTTTTTCGCGAAACGGTACTTCTGGGCCCGCCCCTCGTTCGGCGTGATCTTTTTCTCGCGAACCAGCTTGTCGATGAACGCGGGATCCCACTGCGTATCGGAAGAATGCGCGTAACGGAATCCGTCGTACTCCACACTGAAACCGTTCGTGGGAATGGAATGCAGATTCCACCAGCTTTTCAAAACCGCTTCCCGGCCGCTCGGAAGCCTCAACTTCAACGGTTTGCCCGGATCCAGAGGAACCCAATCCACCAGCGCGCGGGGATCCAGTTTTTTGTCGACGAATTTCAGCAGCAATTCCGCTTTCCTCATGAATTCCTCATAAACAACCCGGGAAGCAATCAAATTCACCCGTTTGCCCATGAGAATCCGCTTCAACACGCCTCCGTCATGATCTTGATGCGCGTGCGTCAGAAGAACATAAGGGATGTCCGCCTCGTTCAACCCCAGTTCTTTCATATAATGAAGCCCTTCGTGGGAAGGATCAACCCAGATGCCGGTCCCTTCAAGCCACAAAATCATGCTGGTCGTGTCTCCTTGCGGGTCAAACCCGGTGCTCGTCCCGATCCATGTCCGGGCGAAACCGTTCCGCATCTGCTGGAGCTCGGCAACCGCCTGTTCAGGAACCGGATAGTGCTTGGGTTCCGGCAAATCATACTGAACGGGAAGAACCCCAAGCTCGTCCGACACCCCTTCTTTTGTCTGAACAATCTTGTAGCCGGAAATTTTTCCGTCCGCGGAACGAATTTTCCTGATGTTGATCATCCCTGCCGTCATTTGATCCTCGCCAGAAACGGTAACAATCGCCTGATCACTCCTTTCATCGAAAGGAATCATCTCAAGATACCCTTCAATGGGGATAATATTTCCGTCTTTGGAACGAACGTCGTAATGATGGTGCATGGATTTCAGAAAATTCCGGTCTTTCTCGGAAAGCCATGGATACACCGCCGGATTGTCCAGATCCGGACCAAAAAGCGTATGGCTGAGATATTCTCTCAACGCTTCCAGCTGTTCCCTGGTTCCCACCACTTGCGGTTTCGGAACATTCGGATTGAACAGACTTCCCTTCACAAACGCATTGAAATAAATCAAAAACTCCATCTCTCCGTATGCCCGGTTGTTCACAAAAAGATCGGGCGGCAGGACAAAAACATACCGTTTGCCGGTATTGAGTCCGTCATAGTTGCGCATCATGTCCTTCAGCGTGTTTGAGACGGCGCCAAGAAGAACTTCGACTCCGAGGTCATCGCTCGGCACCCTGGGATAACCGCCAAGGCTTGCCCCGATGTACCCAGCTGCAGCTTGCGCGAATTGCGTCTCTTGCTGTTCATTCAACACTTTCGGAGCGCTCTCCGGTTTTTCAAGCGTTTGCCGAAGCGCGGCGTTCTTCGCCTCATTTTCATTGACTGAATCACGAATCGCTCTTACCAATTGCCCCTTGGCCGTATCACTTATTTTCGCCACGTCTAAAAATCCCAACACGGGCGTCAACCGTTTTGTGAAAAATTTCCTGGGAAAGGTCCGGTCCGGATGATTAATCACATCCCCCAAATTAAACGAAAAATCAGCCGCTTTGATCAATTGCGTTCCGAGCGGTTTTGCCGACAATTGGACGTAGTATTCCGATTCGATCCGGATTTCCTCCTGTAAATCTTCGCCTTCATAGTCCGGTTTTGACAATCCCGCGACCAAAATTCGGGTCTGCGGATTGATTACGCTTTCAATGAGACCGCTGATTTCTTCCCGAAGTTTTCCGATTGCCGGGCTACCGCCAAGCTCCTGAAAACGCCGCGTTCCCCAATTCCCTTTCTTGCCGTCCTCGATGGAATCATGCAGCCAAGCAGCCGCCAAAATGTCCCGGATTTCGTTTTGATCGGACACTTCATCCATCAACCGGAATTTTTCGACAAGCAACGATACGACACCCGCCACATGAATGATGTAAGGCCGGCTGTCTCCCCTTGCGCGCGGCTGACCCGCATGAAAAATCAAGCTTAAAGCAAATGCCCGGTCCAGAGCTTCGCGGTCTTCCGGTCTTTTTAATAATTTCCGCGTTTGTTGGTAAATTTTTGATACTTCCGTCTCCGCTGCCTGCATCTGTTGGGGCGTAATGTTTGGCGTTCCCGAAATATACTGGCGAATAATTTCTTCAGGTTGCGCCCCTTGACGGAGTTGCTCCAAAGCACCTTTCATTTCCCTTTCAACGGACTCGGGCCCCTCGCCAAGGCTTGATGCTTCGGCGCTAAAAACTTCCGGCTTAGGTTTCGAAGCCAAAAAGGCGTCCAGTTTTCCGGCAAGCGTTCCGTATGGAGCGCGAAATTCCTCGTCCCGGGTTAACTCTTCATTGTTGTTCCATACCAGCTCGGTAGCCCGGGCGACCGCCCCGCGATCCGTTTCGCTCATTCCTTCCAGATCCTTTCGCTCTCCTTCTTCAAGAACTGAAAGAGACTGGGTGGCAGTGTTCAAACGGGCCGAAAGAAAAGCGTCCCCATAAGGCCCCATGCTGAAATCAAGGGCCCAATCCGCCACTTTTTGCAAATCGTCCAGATCATATTGAAACACCGCTTGCATCAGCGCCGTCAGCGGATCCGCTTTGGAGCAATCCGCGTCCGGATTGGCGTAATACTCGGTTTGAACCATGAAATAAACTTCCGTGCACCAGTAATCCCAGTAAAGCATCAGATAATTTGCCAGCGCGTACATCGGCAGGGTCAACTGGGTCAAGTCAACCAATTGATCAATCTGCTTGCGGTTGTAACCCACCAGCCGGCGGATATGCCCTTTTTCCACAATGTAGCGAACCCAATCCTGGAGCCTCAGGGGAATCACTTCTTCGTCAATGGCCTGCGCCACGTCACCGCGCCGCCCCAACTGCACGAATTCATACAGCATTTTTTTGAGCTCGGAACGGTCCCAAGTGTCTTTTCCGGTCAGTTCACCCAAAAGCCTGCGAAACCGATCGTCGACTTCAACGGGCGTTTCTTCGACCAGTCCCCGCTCCTCCCGGATCACGGCGGGAATCCTGCCGACGAATTCTTCCACCGTCGCCTCATCGATGTTATTGGCTTCGATAAATTCCTGCGTTTTCCGCATGAACACAATCATGTCGCGGACGATCTTGGGATCCGTGATTTGATGTATTTGCTGAACCCGGTCCAGCAAAATCTTGAATTCTCCCGTCAAAATCGGCAAATACGCGTAAAACACATCCGATGAACCGCTGGCCATAAAGCGATTTGCCAAAGGCAAGGCCTGCCCCATCAAGTTCATCAATTCTTCAAATTGCCGCGGGATAATCCTGAAAAGGACTCCCCAGTCTTCCTTTAAAAGATGCTCAACCCATTCATCCGCCGAATTCGGAAGCCTCTCGGGCTCCATGATGCGGATTCCGTTCTGCTCAACCTTTACGGCTTCCCGCAAAATTTCGGTCACTCGTTCTTTCGAAAGATCGGGAACGTTCAATTTGCTGAGAAAGTATTGGGCCAAATCCCTCGTTTCCTCAAAGAGCGTTCCTCCCAAATACTGGCCGACTTCCTGCGCGAACATGTCCGCATCCACCTTGTGGACCATTCCGAACGGCAGGCTCGCCTCTCCGTAAACACGGGTATTGGTCACGTAATGATAAGCCAAATTTTTTCTTTCATCATAAACACTTCCTTTTTCCGCCGCGGCAGTTAGAAGATCCGCAAAAACACGTCGGTCACCGATCAGAGCTTCCTTTGCCTGCAGAAATTCTGAAATTTTTTCCTGATCGCTTGCTTTCAGCGCGCGGAAACGCACCAGGTCTCTTAAAATCGCCACATATTCCACAGTCCCGGATTCCTTGGCCTGTCTTTTCGCGGGATCCGAGATTTCTCTCTGCGCCGCTTGACCCAACGTGTATTTCAGGCGGTAACGGTCAATGTGATGCGGAAGCAGTTGATTCGCGAGGAAAAGCTCGATCGCTTCAACGTCGGGATAATCAAAAATTCTCCAGTTGATTTCGATGACATTGTCCTGACGTTTGGATCGCCCCATCACATCAAGATCGTTCGTAAAACGGATCAACCGCGTCGCAAAAAGCCTCTTGGCGTCGCCGTTCTGCGCTTCCACCGCCCGCAGAAAAGCTCCCGCTCTCTCGGCTCCGATAAAATCCGCCAATTGCTCCTGAACCTGCATAAAAATCCCTTCCAGATTCCCAAGCTCTTCCACGGGCTTCGGAAGATACCCTTCCGCGCCGGCCTCCGGTTCCGCAAGTTGAAGATGCCCCTTCTCCCCTCCCAGGCTGGATGCCTGGGCAAGCTTCCGGCCCCAGGCCTCTTTCACCCCATCGGGCCCTTCAATTCTTTGCCCTTCGGGTGTTTGCCTCCAGGCTTCTTCAATCCGCTCACCGGTCAAAAGCGCCGCGTTCGGATTGTCGGAAGTAAAAAACCACGCGCCTTCCTTGCTCATCTTCTTCGCGCCAAGTTCGGTAGCAAACAAAACCGTCCGGGGCGCGAGATACAGTGCGCTGGGAGTAAACGGAAGGTAAGGTTCGCCGCGATAAGAATCCGCAGCGCTTTCCTGCTTGTGCGGCTGATCTCCGACCATCACGATTTTCACCGTGTCGGGATTGTAGGCCCGGACAATGACATCGCCGGTTTTCTGAGTCATGGACCATGGAGGCGTACCGATCCCTGAAGGATCGCGTTCAGCCGAAAAATAATTCAAAATCTTCTGAAGTTCCGTAATAAATTCCTCTTCTGAAGCAAATTGATACCCTTTTTCCAGAGAATTTTGAACATCCTCAAATCGTTGCATGGACAACCAATTGATGAGGTCATCCATGAAATTGATCCGGAGTTTTCCCATCAACCGCAAAAATCCTTTGTGAAATTTCATGTCCCCGCCAAAATGACCGAAATTTTGAAGCTGAGTGGTTTCACTGTGCCTTTGAAGACCGTCCGGTTGAAGAAGATCGAACGGATAATTGACCCGGGTCAACGTGTCAGGAATGTCCAACATTTTTCTCAAATCAGTCAGAATCTCGCCTGTCAACGCGATCATTTCAAGCGCGGATTCCGCGAACCCGTCATGACGGCCGGTTCCCAATCCGCTCAACGTAAACAAAGACCTTTCTTCTTCCGTCTCAAACCGGGCCATATTCCGGATGAAGCGCGACTCCGCCTCAATCGCAGACCCATACAGCACGGGAGGCGACACAAAGGCCCGGTCGAGCTGCTCTTCCGTCCAGTTTGAAAGCGCGGTCCGGAGCATCATATACTTTTGCTCGTTGCGGTATGCTCCAAGCTGGTATTTCAGCATATAGGCTTCCACGTCAAATTTCTCACGGTCCCACGCATGTGCCGCAGGCCACCAGAATCCGCTCTTCCCAAGCGTTTTTAAAACTTCCGGGTTCCGCCACAAATAATCATCCAGCGTATTCATTCCCCGGACTTTATTCCAATCCATGTATTGCCCAAAAACCTGTCTTGCCAACCCGACAAATTTCATTCCGCGCTCGTAATTGGAAACGCCCAACCCTTTTCTCAAAGGTTCGGTGGTCCCACCGGTCGCCAGTCCAAACGTAAATTCTCTCTGGGCAAGCTCCATTAAGCGCATAATTAAATGCATTGTGGCATACGTCATGGCATTATCGTCTTCGACAATGATTTTAATGAAACCGGGCCTCGGATCCAGTACGAGAGCGACCAATTCTTCATCGCCGATTTCTTCCACCTCACTGCTCTTCGGGACCAAAAGCCCCGTCGGAGAATAAGTTTGACCTCTAAACCGGTACTGATAAGCCCGCGCATACGTGTCGACCATGGTCAGGTGCCGCGCGTCCGGAAATTCCTTCCGCACATTGGCCGGGAGAATCAATCCTGACGTTGCCGCGCTCCCCAGGCTTCCGGCTTCCATTTGCCGGATCCCGTTATCCCAACTGGGAGGAACATCCTCAGCGCTCCGATTTGGGCTTCCTGTCCTTCCTTCATCCTTTGCTCTTGTATAAGCGATTTGAATGGGGACTAGAACATCCCGATAATAGGCCGCTATCGCCTCGATCAAATCGTCAATCACCTGATCCCGCGCTTCATCGCCGGGATTCCCGTAGAGATCAAGCGCTGCGCCGAAACCCCAGATCTCCGTCTCGATGCCGGGTAGCTGCACTCCGATTGCTTGCCGGTTAAAGGTTTTTCTGGTTTTGAATGATCCAAGCGCCGTGACAATCGCCGGCAAATCCGCGGTTTCCTCCCTTGAAATCTCCGCCTTTCTTAAAGCTTTCGTTAAGGCTGTCATCGCGTTTCGTACGTTTTCCGGAAGTCCTGCTTTGGCTTCCTTCCAGGAAAGCGTTTCGCCCAAAGAAGAAGCGGTCAACGCCATATCATCCGAAAAAGAAAGAGGACCTTCCTCTCCCTGCCCGCCCGTTGGCCTTATAAAAACACCTGGACTCGGCATGAGAACGTCCCGGTAAAAAGCTTTGACGGCTTCGATCACATCGTCAATCAGTCTGCTGCGCTTCTCGTCACCGGGATTCCCATGAATATCAAAGATCGCGCTAAGGGTTGCAAAAAACCCCACCAGTTCCGGGAAATACCTTTTGACCGATTCCCGGTCAAAAAATTTCAAGGTCTTGAATCCCTCAAGCACCGCAATAATAATTCTTAACTCCGCTGTTTCTTCTTTGTGGAACTCCCGTTCTCTCAAGGTCCGCGCCATGGCTTCCACGGTGATCCGGGCCCTTTCGGGAAGTTTCGCTTTGGCGTCATTCCAGGAAAGCCTTCCTCCCAGAGAAGACGCGCTCAACAACTCGTGAAGCTGGCGCCGGTTTCCTGTTAATTTTTTGACTTCCGCCAAAATAACTTCCGGGGCCGGAACCGTCTCAAGATCGGTCCTTTCCGCGACCGCATCGGAAATCCTGAATTGAAACGCCTCCGTTCCCGCTCTTTCTATACACAGTGTCAGCAACACTCCCGTAAGGAAATTGAGTCCTATCGGCCGCCCCAGCATCCGTTCTTCCATTCCTTCTTGCGCGGCATATTCTTTTACTGCTTTGACGATTTCTTCCGCCGCGGCTGTTTCCAAATTCACGTTGCCCAAAGACGCCGCCATGGCTTTTCTGAAGGCGGTTTCCAGCATCGCCCGGTTTTGCGCGTTGTCGACAAGACGCATGAAAACACCCTGCCCCCCCTGTTCCTTTCTCAAGTCCGTGAGGGCCTGATAGGAGGCCTCCGCAAAATAATCCCGGACCAGATTGGGACTTACTTCGTCCAAATACCCTTTCGCGAATCCAATCGCCGGTTTTCCCGGAAGCGGATTTTCCGGAACAAATGAAATGATAAACGGCATGTATTTTCCGGGTTGAGCCAGCACCTGCTGATAACTGATATGCTGATCTCCCGTTCCCTGCATCACCCATTCAACGCCCATACCGATCAAAGCGTCCCGCAAATCGATAAACTTGCCTTCTTCCAGGTAAATGAAAGGCACGAGTTTTCTCCCGCTCACGCGCGCGGCATCGATCGCCGACCGAACCAAAAGCGCAAGTACATTCGGCGCATTTTGCGCGTTGATCTTGGGAATAGAAAGAGCTGCAAGTTCCGGGACGTTGCTCAGGATATGATGCCCCTGCGCCAGGGATAAAATTTCCCCAAAAGCCCTTCGAACAGCCTCCGGATCGCTCTGGACTTTTTCCTGAAGGGCTTTGAGCCGCTTCTCCAAAAGTCCCTTGCCTAATTCCACATAAGGCTGGCGGACATAAAGATTCCTCTGAAGAACTTGCGTCGCGGGATTATCAAGATCGCTAGGGTCAACGTTTTCCGCTCTCAAACCGGCTTGTTCAATCGCGCGCGCGATCAGGCGATTGCCGACCGTGGCGGTCATGCCGTAAAAAATCGTGTCAAGCTCCGCAAACGTCTCGGCCAAGGACTGCCGGTCCCGAGTTTGAAGGTTCGGCATCGGGAAATAATAGATCGGATGCTGGGCCTCAGAAATAATCCGGTCCGAAAGATTAATGACCAGCTTGTTTTGTTCTCCGCGGCGGTAATATCTTTCCTGCGCCGGCCAATCGCTCTGACGGATCGCGACAAGATTCGCGAACCCTTCCTGCCAGATGCTTTCGTTAAAATTCTGCTCGATCGACTTTCCGAACCAGAAATACTCATCGGGGACCACCAGCGCGATATCGGTCACTTGCCCGTCAAGAACCGCGTTGCCAAGTCTCACGCCCGGATGAATCCCGTCCCGAACCTGTTCGATCCCCTCCCGCCGCGTTTCCCAATATCTTTCCGCGTCCAAATCGTGAAACGCGAGAAATGTCATCATGTGAAGATCGCCCGTCCAGCGCCCGCCCACATTGTCGAACATCGCGCCAAACCCGGGAGCGTCATCGCCAAGTTCCCGGTCCAAACCCGAATTCCGCACAAACGCGGACAGCCGGCTTTGTTCCGGGCGGTCCGTCGTTTCAAAAAACATATTCCCGAGCGTGACCCCGAAAATCTTTTTCACCTGCTCGGGCGTGACGCCCAGTTCCCGCACTCTTTGGGAAATCAAAGTAATTAAGCTGTCCGTGCCGAAACGTTCGGGATCCACTTTAAACAAATCCTTCCCGGCCCGTTCTTTTCCGTCGATAAAATTCACTTCATGCAGCGTCTCAAGCACAATGTCGACAAACTGCTTCCCGTCAATATTCTCTTTTTCCGCGATGTTTTTCAGGATCGCGTAGAAAATATCGGTAAAAATCATCATCGTTTCGTCCGTCGAACCCGACTTCGAACTGGGAATGACCGCGATTTGATCCCAATCAGCGCCAAGTTCTCTCAGCGCTTCGGCAATGGACGCTTCATAATTTTTCCCAAGTTCGTATTCGCCCGTAATTTTTCCGGTCGCCGCGTCAATCACCTGAAACACATCCGCAATCCCCTGAAACGGCGTGTGCTGGCCCCCGATACCCGGCTTGATAACGTAGCGAATAGGTTTTCCAAGTCTGGCTTCGCGTCTGCTGAAAAACGTTTTCATGCTGGCTACGGTTTCAAGAAATGCCCGCCGCCCGGTTCTCGATCCACTCGGCGCAACCGTGTAATACCCCTGATTTCCTTCAAAAGCAAACGAGCCGGCAACCGCCGCTCCTTCGGCAACGCCGTAACCATCTTGCTCATATCCGCCTTTTTCATAGCGTTTTGCCATTTCCGTATTTCCACGGGCATCGAGCGGAGCGCTTAACGCTTCGGCAATCATCACGCCTTTTACCGCTTCCGTGCCAAGACTTGATGCGGCAGCAGCTAAAGCAATCAGCCTTTCCACCTCCGGACGAATTAATGCAAATCCCCCGGAAACGGTCGAAGCATCACGACTCATTTCCAAAAAAGGTTTTAAATTTTCAAGGGCTTTCCCCGCAGAGGCAAAGTCTTCCCTTGCTCCCATCTGCGCAAACGATTCAACGGAATAGAGAACACCTTCTGTTGTCCGACTCGCCATATCCGCTTCAAATCCCGGACTTTTCATCGTTGCCCTTATGGATTCAACCAAAGCGAGGATTTCCTCTCCTCCCAGGCTCGCGGCCTGGGCGGCGCGCACCGGCGGCTGGTAGGTGTCAACGGGCAGGTCCTTCCGGTAATACACCTGATACGCCTCCCACGCCCGCTTCTCAATCGACAGCCTCCCGTCCTTCAACTTCCGGAAATATTTCCGGTCCACCAGCTTCTGATGCAGCGGCGTCCGCGTCCCGTCATAATTCCCAAGCACAATCGCGTACTTCGCCAGCATCGGC
>Ga0172375_10006155_pt1 | contig 16947 bp, 11 predicted proteins | sample LakKiv1m_FD_114537 | JGI IMG/M metagenome (GOLD analysis project Ga0172375, IMG submission 114537) | Freshwater microbial communities from Kabuno Bay, South-Kivu, Congo - kab_092012_11.1m | ecosystem: Environmental > Aquatic > Freshwater > Lake | place: Democratic Republic of the Congo...
AGCTTACTTAGCCCATGTCCACAATCTGAGTGCCAACCGTCAAATCAACTGGCAAATACCACAACAGGTTTCAAGGGGGGGGGGGGGGGGGGAACAGAATATTCACAAAATTTTATTGTTTTTTTGGGGAAAAAAGGCCCTGGAAAAACTAAAAAAAGGGATTGGGCCCCCCCCCCCCCCCATTCTCCCCACATTCCCTTCCCCCATTCCGTTCATGGTATTCTGGATGATAGCGCCTTACCCCCGGGGAAAAGCATAAAAACATAGACGTCCCCGTTCTCCGAGCCGACTTAGAATATCCAATGCAGATGTTTCCTCCAAACAGCATGAAAGTATTTTTCGTGCGGTTTCGGAAAATTCATCATGGACCCCGTCATGGACCACTTGGCCTCTGGGCTCAGTCTCCTCGGATAATATGTCTTTTGATGCCCAGATATTCTTTCTGCCGACCGGAAAAAATCGGATGGTAACTGCCTGATCCGTTACATCAAATTCAGGGGCAGGAAGGCCGGCGTCTTTCAATCAGTTCTGTGCAAGTTGTACGTTCGTTCCTTACCATTAGAGGGCTTTAATTTTATTGGCATGATAGAAACAAATCTTCCTCATCGTACATATTGCGAATGCGTCCATTCATGGTACGGGTATCCTTAATCGTGCCACAGACCGTGGCACAATTCCCAACGCCACATGCGAAGAGACGTTCATTGACAGGGTCATCGAAGGAAACGACCCTCTGGCCGCGATCGAGTGCACTTCTGACGATGTCCCAGGTCTTGCCGCCTGGGGAGGCATACGGGACAAGGACAACCTGAGACAAGGCAGCCACCAGATCATTTCGCTCCCTGGCCCGCTGGGCCGTGGCCGATCGGATTTCATCGCCAAAGCGGGAGATGAGGAGAAGCCGGCCCTCTGATAGGGCATGTCTGAGTGCGGGGCTCAGGTGCACACGGCGAAGGCGCTTTGGCATGCAGATGACCAAGGGCTGTGGGCCGCGAAGCAGGAGGTCGAGGCAGTCTTTCTCCATGGGGGAGTGGAAGCCCCCGACCATGACGATCCCTTCGTCCCGCAGTTTTCGAATTAGATCAAAGGTCTTCAGGATAATGCTTCCAGGGCATTGAACCGAACAGATCAGTCCCACCATCCTGTTTTGCAGGATGGAGAGATCGCCACGCGCATAGAGGGCCTCGGGCGCAGCACTGTCCAGCCGATTCTTTACCAGGGCCGGGTAGTCACGATCATTCTTCAAAATAGATGTGATTTCCAAAAAGCAACCTCAACCGCTAACGCTTTTCCATAGACCTGGCGTGTTAAAAATGCCGCCAGCCGTGTCACGAAAATGTCGCCATTCGTGTCGCGATATTGTCGCAATACTATCCTATCCCTTTGATTTTCAATTTATAATAGATTGCCCTTCCCGCTCCATCGGCTTTCAGGACTCCCTTATCTACAAGCTCTTTGATGTCCCGCTGCAAGGTTCTCCTGTGGACTCCGGGGCACAGCCCCTCATAATCCTCGATTTGAAGCATGGGATTCTCGATCAGATACCCGACGGCTAAGGCCTGTCGTGAAGAAAGATCGAATTTTTGGGCGATGGCATCTTTTCGGATCACCCGCTTCCCACGCTCCGTCACCTCGTTCATCTGGGTAGCCAGCCCTTCCACGAAATAGTCGAGCCACCCGGTCAAATCCATACCCCGCTCGCGGACATTCTGAATGGCTGTGTAAAAGGCGGTGCGGTCGAGATCGTAATATTCACTGATAGCGAAAAGCCGTTTGAAATCATAACCAGCTCGATACAGGCAGAGGGTTGAAAGGAGGCGGGACGTGCGGCCGTTTCCGTCCACAAAGGGATGGATATGCACCAGTTGAAACTGGGCAGTCCCGCTCATCAGGACCGGATGGATGTCCTCCTCCCCATTTATCCAGGCGACCAGTTCGGCCATGAGTGCCGGGACATCGCCAGGGGGCGGCGGCATATAGATGACCTGCCCTGTCAGGGAATTAACCACATAGTTTTGTACGAGGCGATAAGCCCCAGGATTCGCAGTGCCGCCGCGAACCCCCTGAACAAGTCGTTTGTGGATTTCCCGGATCAGTCCCTCGCTGATGGGGCCGCCATTACCGAGATATTCGGATACGAATTCAAATGCATCTCGGTAGTTCAGGAGCTCCCGAACGTCATCCGGATCGGCCTCTGACACCTGCCTTCCTGCCATGATGTCCTCCGCTTGCTCCAGCGTCAGCCGGGTCCCTTCGATATGGGTAGTATGATGGGCCTCCAGAAGAAGGGCCCTGGACCGCATCGTTCTAAGCCAGTCCTCGGAGAGCCTTGCCGCCTCCAGAAACCCCCGAGCCCTCTCGATTTGGGTCAGCCCGGCGGTTATACGGTTCGTTATCGTGAAACGCGGTGTCAACATACCATCCCCCTCACCAATCTGGGCAGCCAGGTCAAATCCTGCGGCGTAGAGGCCCGCTCCTGAACGGCCTTTTCGATGCCATGATTCACCACATCAGCGAGGAAGCCCACTACGTCCAGAAACGTGGTCTTTCCGGTTGCATTGGCCCCCACCAGCAACTGAAACGGCCCCAGATTCTGGTCAATATACCGAAGGCACCGGTAATTCAACGCCTCGATCCGGCTAATCATTCCTCTTCCTCCTCGCCCCCGGCCCCGTCCCGGCCCATGCGGTACTTGATGTCATAGTTGATGATGAAGTCCAGTTCCTCGTCTGTGAAGCCATAGTGCTGAGCAAGGACTTGGTCGATCTGGTCAATCGTGGGTTTGCATAATTTAGGATAAAATTCCTGGTATAAAATCTTACCAGTTAACCTTGAAGTCTTCTCCTTTAATTGGCTATTCTGTTGATAATCATTCATCAACATCTCGCAAAGATGGCCAAGATTTCTCATATTTTTCTCGTTAACTGACTCAAGCCTTATTGGGAACTCATTTAAATCAATTGGATTTAAATCGCGGCAGTTGGTAGTCAGGATAAAAAACCAGTAGAAAAGTGAGCTGCTAAGCACGGAAATCGTCGCAACGCGGAAGGCTTCAGAGGGCAAAAAGAGATAATTCTCTCGACTGGAGATAGCAGACTTTCCATTCAAGACAAACTGTGGTTGAAACCTTGTAAAGATCTTCCAGTACCGACCGCCCCCTATTCGGTAATAGACGCGATGTGTTGAGTTTCTTTTGAGATCAATGCCAAGAGTGCCAGTGTTTTCAAACAATTTCCCCAAAATCGATATTTCAGTTTCATCAGATAACTTTGGGTTCACATAGGGTTTTGGCCTAACATCAAGTCGACAATAAGAAACACGTTCAAACAGACAAGGCCGTTCTTCTGCAGCCCATTTGGCAAATCCGGTAGTGAACTGCGTTTTACGACCATTTCCTGTCACACGTGCGAGAACGATTGTTAATAAAACCTCCGCACCCTCGAAGAGCTTGCTCGGTCGTTCAGCGTAATTACTGAACCAAGCTGAGTGTGTCGAGAACAAGATTTTATCTTGCATGGGCTTCATTCGTTGCGTGCAGACTGAGCTTATTGGTACAATGAACCCAAAGCTCCCCAAGTTATTGAGGAGTTGGAGGCTACGTTCTGAGGCAAAAGCGTAAAGATTGGCTGAGCCCAATGTGGAATAATTCAATAATGTGTACTGCTTTTTGATTTTACTATACTCCACATACGGGGGATTCCCAATAATCACATCGAACCCACCACTATTCATAATCCCATAAAACTCCACAAACCAATGAAACGGCTGATGAGTGGCCTTCCATTGGGCAAAGGCGGCTTCGTAGGCCTTGGGCTTTGCTGGGTAGTTGTTGGGGGCAATGCCGTACTCGAAGGCGAGGTGGCGGTCCATTTCGGCATTGAGTTTTTCCATGCGGTGCAACAGGTCCTGCTTGTCTTTGTGCGTGACCTTTCCGCCGTGGGTGGTCTGCTGGTCCCTGAATTGCTGAAGGGTCTTATCAACCACCAGCAGGTCTTCTTCAAACCGCTGGTAGGCATCCGTGATTTCCCCAAACATAAGCGTTGTCTGTTTCAGCATTCCCGCGGCCTTCTCGGTGAAGGCCTGCCGGGCCTGTTCCTCTGTGGCATATCCGACCAGGGTGTTGCCGGACCGGATGTTGAAGTCGATGTCGGGAAGGGGTTCGATCTGTCCCACCTTTTCCACCTGGGCAACCAACTTCAGGAAGAGACGGAGCTTGCAGATCTCCACGGCCTCGGCCATGATGTCCACCCCATAGAGATTATTGATGATGATGGATTTCAGTATGAAATAGCTTTCGCTGGGGTGTTTGCGAACCTGGGCCAGCACGGCCTTGAAGTCTGCATATTGTTTTGGATGATGCGGCTTGCCTTCCATGTCATCGATGAATCGCGCCATACGTTCGAGGCAGTCGCTGTAAAGGGTTTCGAGAATGCACAACACGGCAAAAAGAAATGCCCCCGATCCACAGGTGGGGTCAAGGATTCTGACCTTCTTGATAATCTCCCAAAAGGCACGGAGCAGTTCAGGACCTTCACTGGTAATGATGGCGTCCCGGGCAAACTGCCAGATATCCAGGTTGTAGGTAATGAGCTCGTTGATCTGGTGAACCTCTCCCTTGATGAGCTTTCCCCTGATCTCCAGACAGCGGTTCCGTCGGTAGATATATTCCCGCCAGGTCTCGGTCACCAGGCGCAGGGCGTCTTCGGCCGGGGCCTGCTGGAGGTTGTAGCGTCTGTCAAACATGCGGGCCTTTGGGTCGTGCATTCCGGTCTGGACGAAATCGGGCAGGTCTGTTTCGGGGACAATAGAGCCGTCATCACAAATGACGCCATGTTTGACCGCCGGGTAGATATAGCGGTCGGGATCTTCACGGAGGAGCCCCCACAGGAACCCATCGGGTTTGAAGGCAATGGGGCATTTCTTTTCCGCAGCATCGAAAAGAAAGGGAATGAGGGTGTTTTTGCTGATGTATTCGGTGATGTCCTCCTTGGTGTAATAGGCCCCCATCTGTTTCTGGTTGATGTATTTCTCGAAAATGTAGCCCACCACGTCCGGGTTGATCTCGTTGTCAGCTCGAAGTGGGCGCTCATCCAGGTGCCACTGGTACTGGTCAAAAAAGGCGAAGAGCTTTTCAAACGCCTTGTCTGGGATGTCCATCTCTGGGTTCTGTTCTTCGAGCTGATGGACCTCAAAGAAACCGCCATTCAAGAAGGGGACGTTGCCCAGGAGCCGCTCCAGGGTCGGATCGAGTTGGCGTTCTTCTGCCGATTTTCCCAGCCCCTCGTGAAACAGCCTGAGCAGAAAATAGCGGTAAAAGGTCTGGAATTTATCTTTGCCCTGAAGCTGTTGGACCATCTCGAGGCGGTTCCGCAGATAGTGGGTGTCGCCGTCGAGAAACCCCTTTCTCTGGATAAAATACACGAACATGAGACGATTGAGCATCAGGGATGTGTACCAGGCAAGATCGATCTCGGTTTTGATCTCCTTGATCAGCTTCATAAAGGCTGCGTGCTCGGCCTTAAACCGGTCGTAGAATTTCCTGGTGACCTTGTCCACGTCCAGCGCGGCCTTGACCCTTCCGCTGACATCTACAACCGTGATGCCCTCCTCCTCGTCCATGCTGATGGCGATTTGATCCAGGCGCTGGATGAGCGGGTCGCCGGACTGGGAAACCTCGAACCGGTGGTCCCGACTGGCGATCGGTTTTCCCGGTTCGCGGCGGACCCAGTGCCATACCTGCCGACCGGCCTCTTGGTCGGAATAGATGACAAAGTGCTCACGGACGGCCTTGGTGACCTTGTGGTCGATCTTTAGCCGGGTAGGCCGATCAGGGATCGTGGGGCACACATAGGCGACAAATCCCCGCTTCTGGGCGATAGCGGTCAGAGCAAAGACGGCGTCGTTGACGGGGATATCGAGGCGGGCATGGTGGTTGTCCCATCCGAGGTGCTCCCGAAACAGCGTGGAAAACTCAAAGGATTTGAGGCATGACCGTACCGCGGAAGGATCGAACTTCATGTGTCTAATCTCCTCTACTATCTTTACCCTGGCTTGCCGCGTCTTCTGGATTGTCACTACCATAGGCACCGGGGGGCTCCCTGACTTCGCCGGGCGCGTCTGGGATTTTCAAGACCACGCGACCGTCCTTCCAGATCGCTATGGGTTTTCCTCGTCGACGATGGTCCTCCATCACGCGCGCAACGGCCTCTCTAAAGGCGGCAAGAGCCAATTCACCAAGTTCTTCGGCTGATAATTCCTGCGATGTCATAATCCGGACTCCCGCAAAATATTCTCATTCAGATTCCGATCAAAAACACTCAATTTGCCGTCGTCTTCCTGGAAGATCTGTACAGGTTGTTCCCCGGAATTGTCAAAGAAATTCAAGCTGGTTGCAAGAGGACGGTACATCCGGAACAAATTGACAAGGCTCCGGCTGAATCGCCTTCGCACATCCTTCTCCGGAACGTCGTGGCCCCCGATTTCTACCCTCCCTTTAATACGCCGAAGCGCCAGTTCGGGACTTGGCACCCACACATAGAATATTCGGATGCAATACCCCCTTACCTTAATATCGCGGAGCTGCCGCAGGTAGGTACGGCCTGACAGAGTCGTTTCGAAGGCAAAATCAGCACGACGAGAGACATTGCGTTGAATCTCTTCCAAAACAATCCGGCCGGCTCTTGCCATAGAACCATAGGGATCGAGCGGGGAGATGCCTTGGGCGATAAGGTCGGGGTTAATGAAGTTGCGGCATCGGGCATAGCGAGGCAGAAATTCAAGGGCAAACGTCGTCTTTCCTGCACCGTTGGGTCCTGCAATGATATAACACTGTGGCCTCATGCCTGTCCCTCCGGTTTGGGGTCCAGGCTTCCGCGAAGGCCCATGGAACAGATGATCTGCGGTTCGGTCGTTTCCATGCCCTCCGTAACCCTGCACAGCCGGGCATCCTGACGCAGGGAGATAACCAGTTCAGAAAGGTCCTGGTCGCTGATGCCGCTTTTTAGCTGACGATTGAGGGTATCCGTGGCCGACTGGAGCAGCGGGTATTTGTAGATATCCTCTATGGCCTTGAGGAGTTCCGGATCCGCAAAAAGGGTGCCTTTCAGAACCTCGGCATGGGACTTGAGACGTTCGTAGGTTCGAAATCGGGCGCCCGAGGGTCGGCCAAGCTGGCCCCCCACGGATTTCTCTGTTTCGAGGATCAGTTTTACCCCGCTGGCAACCATGTCATGGTGCTGTTCATGGCGGGGGAGGGCGGCGGTATCAGGCGGGCACTCTGCCGCCTTCAGGATGGTAAACTGCGATTCGGTGACGCTGTTGCCGTTCGTGTCCACCCAGGCCAGTGCGTCGTTTCCCTCTGCCGTTTTTAGATAGACGAGGCCCCCTTCGGGCTGTTCAGGGGTCGGCCGATGCGATTTTGCGGAGTATACCACATTGGGCATGGCAGTGATGCGTTTTTCCAGTTCGCCATCGCGGTCAATGGCGTTTTTCCAGATCTGATAGGCGTAGGAGGCCAGGTCCACTTCGGTGTCCTCCTCGCCGTCAAGGATGCCGGCCTTTTCCGTGAAAAGATCTCGCACCGCCTGATCTTCTTCCTGGTCTTCAAAAAAGGTTTCATCGGCCCCCACCACCTCGGCATTCTCTCGCAGCCGTTTACGGACACGGGCCCGAAGCCGAATGATCCGTTCGACGCTGTCTGCAGGGAGAAAGGAATAACAGAGGATGGTGTCGGCTTTCTGCCCGATGCGGTCCACCCGGCCTGCCCGCTGAATGAGGCGGATAATGGCCCAGGGCAGGTCGAAATTGACGATGATGGCGCAGTCCTGGAGGTTCTGGCCTTCGCTGAGCACGTCTGTAGCGACTACGACGCGGAGTTCATTTTCTGGCCTTACCTGGTGTCGCCTCTCGTTGCTTACAGGGCTGAACCGGTAGGCAATGCCCGTGGGGTCTTCCGTTCCCCCTGTCACACCCATCAGGGATGTCATGCCCCGGGCCTTTAACTGGCCTTCGAGGTATTGCACGGTGTCTGCAAACTGGGAAAAGACCAGAACCTTGTCTTTCGAATGCCGATCCGTGAGAAGGGTCAGCAGGGCGTGGAGTTTGGTATCCTTGTCCGCATCCCAGGCCCCGGCACGCTGGAGGACCGCCATGAGCGATGTTGCGTCGGCTATTAAATCCTTTTCCAGCGCATCGTCAAACAGCTCCGGCCTGAGCCATTTGAAACGTCTTCTAAACTGGGCAAAATAGGTCTGGTACACTTCGGCTGCACGCGCCCGGAAATTCTTTTCAGTCATGGTGTTCGGCAGATGATTGCCGCCCCCGTCAGCGCCTTCCTCATCCTCCTCGCCTGCCGCCCCCCAGAGGTCGCTGTCCTCGTCATTGGCCGAGGGGTCCAGAAGTCCTACGTCCTGGGTGCCGATAGGCAGAGGCACTCCGTTCTCGATGGCATGGAGGTAGATGAAGTTTCGAAGGATATGGCGGCTCAGAGAGAGGATAAACACATGGCCGCTGCTTTCGAGGCGCTTGAAGAGATTGGTGCGGCAGAACCCCTTGAGACGGGTCCCTGCGCGGGACAGGTCGGCCAAGACCCGCGCCTCTTCCGGGGTGGGCGGCTTATGGGGGGAGGCCTTTTGATAATTGCCCAGACCATAGCGGGGCAATGTCAGGTCATTGACTGCACTGACCACGTCTTCGGAAAAAAGACGTGCATAGGGATCGTTTGGGTCTTTGTTATCGATGGCAAATGTCACTGTTCTGGGAACGCGGTCGGGGAAATAGGATCGGGTCCCATCGGCAAACTCCAGGTATTTTCTGTTTCGTTCCGGATCGTATGCCGCGTAATTTTCCTGAATAAAGCTGCGCGTGCGGCGGACCAGATAAAGGCGCATCAGGTCCCGCCAGTCATCGGCATGGGTGCTCCTTTCAAATGCTGCCAGGGACCGGACCGGGATCTGCAACCGCAGCAGTTCGTTCTCAGTCTTCTCGCGAATAAACTTCTCAGGTCGAATGCCGATGTCTTTGTGCTCGTCAATAAAGAGCCGGAGCTGATTGGACAGGTCAAGATAGGTCTTGTTGTAGGGGGTGGCTGGAAGGAGAATAACGCGGCTGTCATTGGCGCTGATATACTCGGCAATGGCCTGATACCGACTCCCTTCACGGTTGCGGAGATTGTGGCTTTCGTCGATGATCACCTGACGGAATCGTCGCAGGTCGGGGAGCTTGCTTTGCACCTGGGTGATGGATAACACCTTTGCGCGAAGGCGGTATTGCTGCCGGTAATCCTCCCACATGCCGACCAGGTTCCTGGGGCAGATGATAAGGGTCTCGACCCCGTGATCGTCCTCGAAAATGCGGGCAATGGCCGTGGCAATGAGCGTCTTGCCAAGCCCGACCACATCCCCGATGACCACGCCCCCGCGTTTGTTGAGGTGGTGGGCCGCTATTTTCACTGCCGCCACCTGAAATTCAAAGAGCTTGTTGCCGAAGTCGCTCGGAATGCGAAACTCGGTAAGCCCGGATCTGGCCTCCTGGGAGAGGTGATAGGCCATCTTGATATAGATGTGATAGGGGGGAATGGGTTCCGATCTGGCCCAACTCTTGTTGATAATCTCCACCAGCTCCTGGGAAATGTCTATGCAAAACCGGTCTGTCCAGCGGTCCTCAAACCATTGGCCCAGCTTATCGCAGGCATCGTGGTCGAGGAGATCGACATTCAGTTCACCCTGTTTTGACATACCGGCGAGGGTCAGGTTGCTGCTCCCCAGATAGCCTATCTTGGGATTAAGCGGGTCCTGCCGGAAAAGGAGATAGAGCTTGGCATGAAGCGGATGCCGAAGAAAGAGCTTGACCACCAGCTTGCCAGCCGTGATCTGGTTCGCAAGGCGTCGAAGACCTGCCTCATCCTGATTGGTGGGGAGTCCGACCATAAGCTGGTCGCGGAACTCCTGAGCCAGCCGTCGCTTCAGGATGATGGCCGTTGCCTGGTCTATCGGCGCATCTTTTTGAATGAGGCTCATGGCCGAACGGAGCTGATCCTGAGGCATCTGGTGCATGCCCACCAGAAGCCGGCAGCAGTGCCCCTCTCCGCCGGGCCATTTTTCGATTAGGCTGTCGATCTGCCGCCAGCCGCGCAGATTGAAGTATCCCACACAGAAGTCCGCCCGCTCGGACAGCCCCAGGGCATCGGAGAGGGCAGGCAGGAGCTGTTTTTCGATGTTGTCGAATATCTGGGGCATTGAAAGCCTTTCCTTTTTGACAGATTTGATGGGACCTACAATGCACTCTCAAGGTTGCCGCCAACGGTCAAACTCGGCCGGGAGCAGTTGAAGGATCTGTTCGCCGGTCATGCTGTAGAGGTCATAGGTGAGGTCCAATTGCTGGATCACATCGATTAAACGAAACAAAGTGCCAGGACCATTTCTGACCAGCGTGCCCCGCTTAGGCCTCCCTGCCTTTTTGTCCAGATGCAGATCATGCACTGCCTGAAGAATTCCTTTGTTGGTTATAAGGCTTTGTCTTGTCGCAAGTTCATGATGGAACCTACTCTCAACATGACACGGCGTATACAAAAGCAACTTGCATAGGCCTTCCCCCAGATCGTAAACCGTATACACAAGATAGTCTCCTCCCAACAGGTGCCTGTGACCGTGTCGGTATCCGGGCTCCAGGATATGGCGATAGTCCCGGCCTGGTTTTCTCAATCGATTGGGTCCGGGCGGGCAAACCTGATCAAAATAGAAGAGGGACAGCCAGCTCCAGAGACCCACGTCTGTTTCGATGCTGTCCAGCTTGAGGCCGGAAAAAGCCCTGTCCAAATACCTGGCGGCATCCAGTCTGGTCCCAAATGTCGTTTCTTCGATCTCAGGGCTGCCCTGTACGGGCGCCGAGGCATCGGGGGCGGTGAGGAGGTGACGAGGGGGTTCAGCAACGGCGCCGGACCTGATGGCTGCAAGATACATCCTGAATTCCTCTATCCCCTTCTGAGTCAGCCTGCGCACCTTCATAAGACGTCTACTTGCCCTCCTGTGAGGACTTGTTGAACTTTTCCAGCAGGTTGTACTTGACGGCAAAGGCCTCTACAGCGTCCTCGATCCAGCGTTCACGCTCCGTTTTTTCTGTTTGGGGCGGAGGATGCATCTCCGGCAGTGCCATTGCCAGCCTCAGCCAGAGTGTTGGCCAGTCCTCATCATTGCAGTCTGGGTCTGTGTGGTCGTCCTGAATCAAGATGCGCGTCAGGATTTGCCTGACGACCTCCGGATAGACCAGAGAGAGAAAACGATGGTCGGAACCCGCAATCAACGAGATCTCCTCGGCCCCTGCGTTAAGCCTCAGCGTTGGCCAATCTCCCTCCAAGTCAAGTTCCCAAATCTTGTTCCCTAAATCATCGAATTCCACATGCAGCAGGGTCAGACTGTCCGCAGGTTGGTCGTCTACGCTCTGCGGCCGGATTTTGTCAACCGACGCAAGGATTCTTCCATGTTTATCTGACGTTTCCACGACCTTGATCCGAAAGAGCGGGATGGCTGATTTTGACAGTTTTGTCAGTCGTCTGTCCTCTGGAATTCGCATCTTCTGGAGGGTGCCAAAATCAAACCGTTGATAACCCGATCGGTGGTAAGCCTCCACATAGATGTGGGCATCGCCGGGAAGCTTTAGACCATCCAGGCTGAAATGCATGTCAAAAGTCCATTCTCCCACATCATTGCGAGTTACGTCGATCTGAATCTTAGATCGCTGGATCTTTTGTCTGCCGGTATAATTGAGTTTTCTGATCATTGGGCGGTGCACCTACGGATGGGTCTTGATCCTGAGGTCCCTGTTTATATCGAATCCGGTGACCTGAAGCCTGAAATTGGGATCCTTGATTTCGATCTGCAAAGCGTTTTTCTGAGCGACGAGGGTGTCAGCGCCCTGGGCGATTACCTTCATGGGTGGCTTTTCCAAATCAAAGTCCAGAGGCGTATATTTTTTAAACGGATTTCCGTTCCTGACCTCGTAAGCAGCCCAGACAGAGATGTGCCGCGGAAGCGAGCAAGCCTTTGCATGGCGGGACAGCCGGAATCCGCCTTTGACACGGTGAAGCTGAAGATAGGCTGCGTTACCCGCTTCGAAACCGGAACTGGGCAGATGTTTTGTGTCCTCTCCCTCCGCCGTATCCTTTTGGGTTTCTTCTTTGCCTCTCAGAGTCTTCCCGGGCAATGAGAAGAGATGCCGCAACAGATGTTCGTCCCGGCCTTTCTGCGGACGAGTCAGTATCTTGACAATTTCCCGAGGGCTGGATTTGATGAAGTCCAGGGTGGAAGGCCCCAATTTATACTTTGTCTTGAACTTCTTTGAGTTGCGCTCCCAGTCTGTGTGGGCCGGGTTTTCCGCATCGCCCAGGAACGTGGCAAGGTCGGGTTCGATAATCGATACCAGCGCCCGGATACCCTTCTGTTTGAGGGAGGTCACCTCAGGAATCGTAATCCCTTGTCTGGTGAAGTGATCCTCTGGCCGGTCCAGTTGGGGATCCTTCTCGAGAAAAAGCGAAAAACCGCTGGGTATGAATGTGTTGCCGTCCTGGCGCTGGATAGTTAGAGGCAAGTAAAATGCCAGTCGTTTGTTTTCGTTCAGATCATGTCTTGCCTTCTCGAGTTGTGCCTCGGTAAAGAGCTCTTCCCTCAATTTGGGCGCACGCCCCTGCTCCGGCTCGCTCAGTCGTATGAAAGACCCTTCGGTCTGGTGTATGGCCCAGCGGGCCAATGCCAGAAGGCCTGATAACTCCTTTTGTTTCTTGTAGCGTTCGGCAGTTGCGATTCGTTCCAGAGTGGATGCATCGAGTCGAATACCCTTGCCGGACACCCTCACCTCCACGACAAGGTCCCCGGATAGAAGCGGGAAGAAGTGGTGTTTTATAACGGAATCCAAACAGGTTTGGAGTTTGATTTCCCCATCAGGATAGGGGATGAGAATGCTTAGCCCCGGCTGTTTACCCCGCCTTATGTCAGAGTTTTGAGAAAACTCCCTTATGAATGTGGCTTCCTCGATGGGCAAGGCCAGCCCGTCTTCGACGAGCCCAAAATAGCCATAAGGAGCGTAGCGGGTTCCATTCACTTGATGGATCCTAAGAACACATTGACCCATCAGGAGGCTGCGGCCTTCATCTTCGCGAACGGTCAGCCCGAAAAAGGTATTGATGCGGGAGGCTGCCTGAAAGACCGTCTTCCCAAGCCCCCACCTCCCAAGGTCGGTCCTCTCCTTGCGCGTCCTTCCGATGTTGCGCCAGAAATAATAGAAGTCGTTTCTCGTTCCGTTTTCATTCAGGTCGCCGAATTGATATATGTCGCCCTGAAGCCCCCGGGTACCAAAATCCTCGATCAGAACGGCGCCCGGTCTTTCGGCAGGAGACGGAAGGTTTTGCAGGCCTGAATGCCTTGCTTCGAGATGCGTCCCCAGGCCAGACAGATAAAGGTCCTTGATCTTTTCCGAGCCAGCGTCAGTCCCTGACATGAAGCTGAATCGCACCGTCACGGGGCCTTTCCCAACCGAGGCATCCAGTGAATTCTGAATCGCTTCCCGCACGAGGGCGTCGCTTATGCTGGAGATCGCCTCTGTGTTGAAAAACTCGCCTTCGATCGGGTCTACATTGATCTCGCCCCGCTGCATCTCGCGAAAGCGCCACTGAGGGGTTTTGGAGCCTTGTGATTTTAGTTTCTTGAAAAACATGTAACTCAATCGGTTGACAGGTGTTGCGATTGTTTGCCTCAATAAAAAACCCCGCTATCCATCTGTCTGGAACAACGGGGTTCTTGTGATATTGCAGACCATTTCCAATCCTCATGCCCCCATCAGGGGCGAAAGAAGAAAGCCGGGTCGGTTTGATTACCGGGTGTTATGTAGTCCCAACTGCTGAATTAGTCAAGAGAAACCGGATAATAGGTCATGGCTGATAGGTGATGGCTGATGAGGAGCATCGGGATCCTCGGTTTTCGCTCCTCTCTACCCAACCTACCGCTTTCTGACCTCCGTCCCCCGTCTCGCGTCTTCCATCCTCTGATCACTCTACCATATGCGATTATCAAATAAAATCATAACCCAGGAACTTTTGTTCAGAAAAATGCATTTTTGTTCACGAAACTCGGCACAACCACGAAAATGGTTTCATTGGATCTGGTTCATGATTCAGACTCCTCCTCTTGCTCTGAGCTGCGCAGATTTGGCGCAATGTTGGATTCAATTTCTTTCACAAGCCTGTTGAAATCGCTTTCAAACAGCCGATCTTGGACAATTCGGTATTTTTCGAATTCGCTTTCTGCGTGGACTTTGGCGATTTCCGCCGTGATCTTGCCCTTGTCCTGAAGAATTTCCCGTTCATCAAATTCCAGAAAAAGATCCAGCCGGTTCGCCCAGTCCTCCATGGTCGCCCGGATGGAATTCACCCGGTATCCAACCGAAATAATGGCATCGAGGTTGTAGAAGTCGACTTCACGCGATACGTGCCGATTGCCTTCTTGTTGTACTATCCGGAATTTCCGGATAGTTGCTTCACGTGTCAGTTCCTGCTGGGCGTATATGTTCTTCATATGCTCATTGACAGTGCGGACATCCACATCGAACAAGGTGGCCATCAATTTTTGCGATAGCCAGATGGTTTCATTCTCATACCGAGCCTCGATGCTCTGCTCCCCGGTCTGACCGGTAAAGATCAGAAACTCAGCCGTCGAATTGCGGATCAATTGACGTTCTTTGCTCATGCTCTGGCCGCTCCTTCCAAAAGGTTCTCTGGAGAACGCTTCTGACAACTGTGCCACGAACGTGTCATAAAACAAGAAATCCTGAGAATATCCGGTTCCTGAATACTGCCCACAGGGGATATTGGTCGACGAATTAAACACCCGATGGTAACGCCCCCCATGAGAAATCGAAGATCAAAGGCGTTGTCACCCATTTTTGCGCTACCATACCATATGAGATGAGTGTAACCTTTTCTTGTTCCTGCCCTTCTAAATACCCTTCTTGCGCCAGCTGGGTATGTGCGGATTCATCCGCACATTCCGAGCAGTTCGCCCCATATTGTGCGAATAAATTCGCACCTACAGAGGGAAGTGCCGACGAAAAAAGGTTACACTCATATGAGATTGTCAAATACGGTCACAAAGCTGGAACTTTTTTTCAGAAAAATGGTATCTTCTCAGTAAATCGGGGTGACTGCTTCCTCCCGAATCCCGCTGTAGCGGGACTGGATTCCGGCCTTCGCCGGAATGACGGATGGTCGGCTTGTTCGTCATTCCGGCGAAGGCCGGAATCCAGGGGGGTTGCCCCTGATTATTGAGATGTTACGATTACCGCCCATCGCCTATAAAAAAACACAATAAAAGTCAATGAATTCCGAAATCTCTCACAGAGCGCACAGGGACCGCAGAGAACGAGTGACATGTGCGTTTGGTATCAGGCAAGCTTCGGCGGGATCGATTCCTTTCGCCTTTCGGTTTCTACCCCAGCGATGCCGAGGAGGCTCAAGGCCCTGGCTCAGTGGTTCATTGTGGGAAAGCGGACGTCACCAGGAGAGACATCCGATTGTCAGGCAGGTTCGAGGCAGTATTTGGAGAAGGCCTCGTCGATGGGGACCGGATAGTTTCCGTTGAAGCAGGCAAGGCAGAGGTCGTCCTCGGGGATGTCAATGGCCTTCTTGAGGGAATCGATGCTCAGATATCCGAGGCTGTCCAGGCCGGTGAACTGGCGGATTCCTTCCACCGATTTCCGGGCCGCGATCAGCTCCCCTTTGGTGGAGAAATCGATCCCGTAGTGGCAGGGAAACCGGTGCGGGGGGCAACTGACGAGCATGTGGACCTCCCGGGCCCCAATCTTTCGCAGGGTCTGGACCCTGCTCCGGGCCGTGGTGCCCCGAATGATGGAGTCCTCCATAATGATCACCCGCTGACCCTTCAGGAGTTCCCTGACCGGATTGAGTTTCACCTTGACCCCGAAGTCGCGCATGTTCTGGGACGGCTGGATAAACGTCCTTCCCACATAATGGTTCCGGATGACCCCCATCTCAAAGGGGATGCCCGATGCCTGGGCATACCCGATGGCCGCATAATTGCCTGAATCCGGAAAGGGCATGACGAGGTCCGCATCGATGGGAAATTCCTCGGCCAGGAGTTCCCCCTGTCTCTTGCGAAACAGGTATACATTCTGGCCGAACACCAGGCTGTCGGGCCTTGCGAAATAGATCAGCTCAAAGATGCACTGGCTTTTGCGCGACGGGATGCCTGAAGGAATGCTCTTCAGTCCCTGGTCGTTGATGATGATGATCTCGCCCGGTTCGACTTCCCTCATAAATTCCGCCTCCACCAGGTCGAGGGCGCAGGTCTCGGATGCCACGATATAGCCGCTGTTGAGTCTTCCCAAGCAGAGGGGCCTGAAACCGTTGGGGTCCTTGGCGGCAATCAGACCCTTTTCGGTCATGACCACCATGGAATAGGCCCCCCGCATTCGCATCATGGTCTGGATCATGGCCTGTTCCAGCCCCATCCTGAACGACCTGGCAATGAGATGGAGCACCACCTCGGTGTCCATGGTGGTCTGGAAAATGGACCCGCTGTCCTCCAGTTCCGATCGGATCTGCCTCGCATTCAGGATGTTGCCGTTATGGGCCACGGCAAAGGACTGGCCGGAATACTGAACCCTGAAGGGCTGGGCATTGATCAGGAGAGACGAACCGGTGGTGGAATAGCGGACATGTCCGAGGGCGATGTGGCCCGGCAACCGGTTGAGGATCTCTTCGGTAAAGACCTCCGGCACCAGACCCATGGACTTGTGTTCAAAGATATGTCTCCCGTCCGATGCCACGATCCCGGTGCTCTCCTGGCCCCGGTGCTGGAGGGCATAGAGGCCGAAATAGGCCATCTTGGCCGCCTGTTCATGCCCGTACACCGCAAAGACCCCGCATTCATCATGGGGTCGGCC
>Ga0172375_10006156_pt1 | contig 16946 bp, 20 predicted proteins | sample LakKiv1m_FD_114537 | JGI IMG/M metagenome (GOLD analysis project Ga0172375, IMG submission 114537) | Freshwater microbial communities from Kabuno Bay, South-Kivu, Congo - kab_092012_11.1m | ecosystem: Environmental > Aquatic > Freshwater > Lake | place: Democratic Republic of the Congo...
AAATTTAGCTAAGGCAGGAGATGCGGAAAGTTTGTCAGCTAGGGCTGCTGAGCTTAAAAGCAGCTTCGTTAAGGTTTATTTAAAGAGGGGGTAGATATTTTGGAGATTAGTCATCAATATATTCTTTAGTATTAGCTACACTAGTTCGAACTTCATCCACGACCCCGAGCAAGATTTACAAAATAGCACGAAAGTGCTATTTTTTTATTATAAGTTATTTATTTATTATTTATGAGTTTAATTTTTTTGATGTTATTTGTTATCATATTGGCTTATCTGTCACTTTTATTTTTAACAAAGAAGTATCCAGTTTATTTTTCTAAGAATATATTATTTAGAAAAAAATCTTTAATTTTTATTTTTTTTAAGTATTGCTATTCTATATCTAACAATAGCTTTTTTGGTGCTTGGATTATCAGAAGTCTATAAGCAAAATAATATAAATTGTTATAAAGGGCATGTTTACTACAGGAGCGCCTTGATTAATTGGGATACTTGTCCATTAATTTTGAATAATTTTTCGCAACAGAACTTCTTAGTTATTAGTTTTATTTCTTTTTTATGCTTAATTGCATTAATATATTTTTTTTCAAGAAAGAATAGCGATCTAATAAAAGCTCTATTTCAAGAAGTTGATTTATTTAAAGAAAAAAAAGATCGAAAAATTGGAAAAAGATTTTTAGCTATAGCAATCCCAGTAACAATCATTATAGTTATTATTGGGTATATATTTTTTTCTAACTTATAAAAAAGTTCCAATCTTATCCCAGTCTCCGAGCACTTTTAAATAGCCCTATTTTAGGGGCTATTTTTATTAGGGAGTTTATAGCCTTAGAACTATATGCTATATTTATTATAGAAATATTAACTAATTATATTATTTATATGGCATCTAAGGAATTATTAGATTTTATTGAGACGCAATTAAAACTTGGTTTAAAAGAAAATTATATATCTAAACAGCTAGTTAGCGCCGGTTGGACTCAAGAAAATATAAATGAAGGATTTAAAACCATATATTCCGCTAATGGTTTTGCTGACGAGATTAAAAAACAAACAAAGAATAGAATAAAATTTTATATAACAATAATTGGTATAACTTTTATTTCTATTAATTTTTTAGTGCCAATTTTAATAGGTATTATTTTTGGTTATGCCCCATTATTAATTCTTCCTGCATTCTTTTTAGTGATAATATTAATTTTTCTAATTTCTATTATTTATGAAATCAAACATCCAATAAACATCTACTTTAATAAAATTCAACTAAAAAAAGTTTATTGGATATTATCTTTAATATCGATGGTTGTATTAATAACTACCATATTCCAAGTATTTGACTATTTAAAGCCTGTAATCGTTAATTATAATAATCTTCAAGCTCTCTCATTGATAAGTAGTCCTTATAAATCTAATACCTATTCTATTTATTATATTTTGACAAACACGGGAATAATTTTAAAGTATGCACTTTTAGTTATTAGTATTTCTGGTTTAATATTATCGTTAAAGAAGAAAGAAATTTCTAGAATTTTTATTGTTACCGCAATTTTCATTTTTTTAATTTCTAATTCTATTTATAATACACGGTCACACTCAATATATGAAGACGTTAATAATATTATAAAAGCCGATGAAGCAATTAAAGCAAATAGTCCAGATTTATGCCGGTCCATAAAAGAGGAGACATTCTATAGTTATTGTATGAGTGAAATTGCGCCAAATTTAAAGATTGAATTTAATGATTGTTCTGTAATGTTGAAAAACATAAAAGAGATCGCTAGTTGTAGATTTAAAGCTATTAAAGAAATGCCTTTAGCTAAATACGACCTCTGTTTTAATATAGACAATAATGGACTTTCTCATGGAACCCAAGAAATTATTAATCAATGTTTTTATTATTTTGCCTTAAAAGATAATAATTTTACAGCGTGTAGTTTTATTAATGCCTCTGGCACAAGACTATTATATGACTGCTATAAAGAAATTCAAACAAAATCGCCTAATTTAAAAGAATGCAATAACAATAATTCATGTATTCAGGCCTACGTTGAAATTACAGGAGATAGCACAGCTTGTTCAAGTCATGATACTATTTGTTTTCGTAATGCTGCAATTTTTCATAAAGATAAGAGATTATGTTTGCAAGGAGATAGTATTTGTAGTAACTTATTGAAATAAAAAAATATTAAAAAAAATTAATAACCGTTCCAATCTTATCCCAGTCTCCGAGCAGAAATTATACGAAATTCATGGTATATATCAATATGACAAAAAACAATGTGAAAAATTAAAACAATAACTATGGATACTAAAAATAAAATTTCTAAAAATGTATTAATGATGGGGCTTGTCAGTTTCTTTAATGATTTTGCATCCGAAATGGTTTATCCTGTTGTGCCGATTTTTTTAACATCGATATTGGGAGCTCCGGCTAGCGCCGTAGGAGTAATTGAGGGCATAGCAGAATCGACAGCCAGTCTGCTCAAGGCGGTTTCGGGCAGGATGTCAGATAAGCTGAAAAAAAGAAAAATATTCGTTATTCTCGGGTATTCTTTTTCTACATTATCAAAGCCGATTTTAGGATTAGCCAATGTCTGGCCGGTAGTATTATTAGGGCGCTTTATTGATCGGTTTGGAAAAGGAGCGAGAACATCGGCTAGAGATGCATTGATTGCTGAAAGTTCAACCAGTACAAATCGGGGCAAGTCCTTCGGATATCACCGGGCTATGGATACAATGGGTGCAGTTGTTGGTCCGCTTTCTGCCTTGATCCTGCTTCATTATTTCAGTGATAATCTAAGGATGATATTTTTCATCGCTTTCATCCCGGGGTTGATCGGTATTATCCTACTTTTGTTTTTTGTAAAAGAAACAGCCGATTTAGTATCAAGTAAAAACCATTCACAAAAATTTTCTTGGAAAAATTTAAACCCCTCATTTAAGATTTTTTTGCTGATTAGCTTTATCTTTGCAATCGGCAATAGTTCTGATGCCTTTCTTATTTTAAGATCGCAAAATATGGGCTTCAGTATAACATTGAGTGTGTTGGCTTATGCGTTATTTAATTTTGCTTACGCAGTAATGTCAACTCCTGCCGGAATCATAAGCGACCGAATCGGACCCAGAAAGGTTTTATTTAGTGGTTTTATTCTGTTCGGCTTTGTTTATTTATTATTCGGTCTTGTAACTTCCGCTTGGATGCTTTGGTTATTATTCCCGATATATGGACTTTACATGGCTTTGACTGAAGGAGTGGGCAAGGCATATATAGCTGGCATGGTATCACATGAAAATTCAGGCACGATTTTCGGAATTTATCAGACGGTTATCGGTCTGTGTACTTTTTTCGCTTCATTAATTGCCGGTTTATTATGGGATCATATCAGTGTTTCAGCTCCGTTTATATTCGGAGGATTATTGGCTTTTGTTTCAGCAGGTTTATTTTTTGCACTTGAAAAATTCAAGAAATCACAATCTAGTTATTAATAAAGGCAAAAAACAAGATATTAAACCCTTTTTTCATTTATAAACAGAATATTTTAAAGATCAAGCTCTTAATTCTCATGTAATCTTAGCCACACCATTTCGAACTTTATCCACGACCCCGAGCAAAACACAGAATCAGGCTTTAAAAGCCTGTTTTTGTTTTAATATTAGATAGATTCTAAGTTCCAAAGTGGTTCGAACATTTTTGGGATGTTTAAGGCATTTTACGTAAAACCCTTGATTTTATTGGTCTATATTGGTTCGAATCCATGACAGGTGTTACACTTACTTTTTGAGCTAACCCCTTATTTAATAGACGGGACAGAATATTTATGATATTTTTTGTATATAGCTAATAATAAAAAAATGAAAGAAGCAAATTTTGGATTAAAACAAAATATAAATAAATCTATTCAAGAAAACATTCCTGAAGATAATATTGAAAAAGCAAAAAAAGACTTGCATTTCTTATCCGAAGAGCTTTTAAAATATCAACCTGAGACTAAAGAATTTTCTGAAATTCAAGAATCTTTTATTAAAATTCAACCGATAATTGAAGAAGGCATTAAAGATTATATTAAAAGAGAAGAAGAAATGGATTTTCATTTCTCAATGGATCGTGAGTATGCTTTATATTTTAAACTTGCAGATAAGTTTGACTCGCTTACAGAATCCTGTAAAGAGCTAGCTTCTAGACTTTTTATAATATGTAGCGATATTGATCGCACAATTTCTGATGATATTTTAAGTAAAAGGGAATTATACAAAGCTAAAGAAAAAAATATAAACCAAGGAGATTATTTAGCTGGTTATATATTAAAAAAATTTGATTTTTCTGAAAATGAAGTTAGTGATCTTATTCAAAGTTGGCTTTCGATTGAAGATGACCATGCAGATAGTTATTATATAGATCAAAATTTAAGAAATATAAGAGGTCTTGAGAGCTTTGAAAATAAATCAGTGAAATACCTGTATGATAATTTTGGCATACGTAGTTTTGGCAGATATACAATGCGCGAACTAAAAAAACAATATCAGGAAAGGGATGATATGGGCCCGTACGGCTTGTGTTTTCAGGCGGTTATGGATTGGAATGGCTCTTTTTCTCAATCAAACCAAACGGAGGATATCAGAGAGAAAGTAGAAGAAAATGATTTTATCTTAAGAGTAATTGAGGCAAATGGTAAAATTGATTTAGCTAAAAGACTACTATTTTTACGCGATAAGTATAATCAAAAAATAAAATTCATGTATATGCATGTGCATGGCAATACGGATGTAATAGGTTTGGGCGATAGAGAAGGAAGTGATCACAAGTTTCTTCAAGAGGATTTAAAGGGTAAGGGAGTACAAAGAATTAAAGATTTATTTGAAGATAATGCCGAGCTGATATTGTCTAGCTGCCTTACTGGCGCCGAAGGTGGATTAGCCGAGGAAATGTCCAAGGTTTATAACGTAAAAGTTATTGCTTCTGATAAGCCGACCGAAGGTGAACCGAAATCTGTAAATATTAAAAAAAATCCGGCTGGGGATAATTTAGAATTTGAAGTTGTTTTTAATACTGCAGATGAAGAAAATGATAAAACCAGAAAAGGGACTGTGATTTATAATCCAAAGCACTAAATGCTTTTTGAGTTTTTATATTGAGATTATACCTCTAATTCTTCTTTAATCTTAGCCACACTAGTTCGAACTTCATCCACGACCCCGAGCATTGAAGAAAAATCGCTTTTATTTGTGATTTCAGACAGCTGTTTATATGGCTCTTTGAATGAAATATTAGCGATTTTTTTATTGCCGATTTCAGCGTTCCAAAGTAGGGAATTTAAGGTTTCTCTCTTTTTATCTAAAGACATGGCTAAAAATGTTTTTCTCATTTGTTTAGGCCTTAAAAAGGCGTTTTTTATACGTTCCAAAGTATCCGTATCTGCCTTTATTAATTTATCTTTTAAGTCTTTTAAATCCTTTAAAATGTCTATCTCCTCGTTGTTCAGTTGCTTATCCTTGGCCTCGTAAACGGCCTTATCTAGCGTTTTATCCAAGTAGGCGTCTAAAAGTGTATTCCGCCTTTCCTTAAGCTTGGCGAGCCGGTTTTTTAGGTTTAACTCTAATTCCTCTAAGTATTTTATATTGCCCTCGCCTTGTTCTTTTTTAGTCTGATAGCAGAGCTCAATTAACTCCTCGTCAAAAGTTAATTTATCAAAGACACCTAATAACTCTTTAGATAAATAGTCTTCGGTTAAATAGACTTTATGCTCCTGACAAACATTTTTGCCATTGGTGCAGTAATAATAAATATGTCGTTTTTTCTTTAAAGTGGCCGTTAAAAGACAACCACATTTAGCGCAGCGTAATAATCCCCGGAAAGCAAAAGGGATAGCCTCAACTTTAGTATGCTTTTTAGCATTTAAAATAACTTGAACATCCTCAAACATTTGCTTAGTTATGATCGGCTCATATTTTCCTAAATATTTAACGCCGTCTTTTTCCATAATTCCGCAATAGAAAGAATTACCTAAAATGGTATGGATAGTACTAGGGTAATATTTTTTGCCTCCTCGGCTTCTGAATCCATCTTCAAATAAAATATTGGAAATTTCTTTAACACCATATCGGCCGGTATTATACATTTCAAAAACTTTTTGAATAAACTTAGCTCTTGGTTTATCTACTACTATTTTTAAATCTTTATTGAGATAACCGATAGGAGCTTTATTAGGCCAGTAGCCTTGAGTTAGTTTGGCTCTAATACCTCGCTTAACATTCTTAGATAAGTCTAGAATATATTGATTAGCCATTCCGCTTTCAACATTTAAGAGTAGGGCATTATCGCTAGGAAGATATTGTCTTTCCATTGTTTGAATGATTTTTAGTTGATTCTGTTGAAGTAGCCATTGAATAATTGCTGAATCAATAGGATTACGAGAGAGACGGTCAATTTTCCAACAAATAATACCATCGATTTTTCCTTTCTTAATTAAATTAATTAGCTCAGAAAATTGGGGACGATTATCAGGTTTTTTAGCTGACTTACTTTCTCTAAAGGTTTGAACAATATCAAGATTAAGGCTATTAGATAGTTTTATCATTTCTTGTTCTTGTGAATCCAGAGACAAGACTTGCCGATTATCATCTTCAGTGGATTTTCGGCAGTAGAGAGCATATTTAATTGTTTGTTGATTATTAGTCATATATTTTGTTTTGAGTTATAATATAATTACAATTAACTTATTAATGCTTATGAAAGATTTTTTAATTGGCTTGGCTGTGTTTATAATTATTGCTTTAATTATTCTTTTTAATTATTCGGAAAAAAAGTATACATATAGTTGTGAACAAGAATCTGTAAATGGAAACATAGAATTATCAATGAAACTCACAGAATACAAATGGTGGATTTTTTGGGGCAATTCTGATGGCTATATGAATGTAGAAATACCTAATAAAAAAATTGATTATTTTGAAAAGTTAGAAATAAACGGAGACAACATCCTTATATATAAAAGCGGTAATATAACTGGAAGATTTTCTAAGTTAACAAACTACTTGTATTTAGAATCTGACTATATGCCGTTTGATGGTAAGTGTGTGATTAAATAAAAAAAATATTAATTTTTAAAATATGTTAGAAATAGCCGTCATATTATTAATTATTGTAAACTTTTATTTCTACAAAGAAATAAGAAAAGAAAAAAAGAAATTAAGAATTTTGTCAGATTTCATAGACGGCTTAGTAATTTTTACTTCAAAAACTCCCGGTATGATAGTTGAGACAATTGAATTATTAAGACAAAAAAAAGAATTGAGTTTCGGTAAAGAAGATATGACATACGGAGAAAATATTATTTATGATGATATAAAAAAATCATTACAGGAAGATTTTTGGGCAGAATCTTATAAAAAGTTTATAGAAAAGGATAGATTAATTTTTTGGGATGATAATTCAAACGGTGGCTTCCAAAACCAATTCTTAAAAGTTCATGATCGTTTATCTAAAGAATTTGAAAAAGAGCAAAGTATTAAATAAAAATAGATTTTAAACAAAAATGCCTTTATAATTAAAGGTGTTTTTTTATTCAAAAAGGGCAGTCCTGATTGACCCAACTCCAAACTAACCAAAAGGCTAATTTATCGTATGGCAGAACTGCCCATCTCGAGCGACAAATAAAGGTTTTTGAATAAAAAACCTTTTGGCAGTAATATGGAATTGGGTCAATATTGTTAATATACTATTTAATTCAATTAAAATCAAGAATAAGTTTCTAGTATCTCATTAATCCGCGCTTCGGCTTGCGGATTTTTTGATAAGTCGTATTGCCAATAGTTTAGCCAACGCAAGTAATTTTTAGGTTGTCCGACCGTATCGTTAATATCACTATTATTATATTCTGTTTCGCCATCTCGTTTATAAACTAAACATTCCGAGGGCATTTCTGATTCTACTAAATCAATAACTTCTTCAAAATAATTTTCCATCGGTTTTATCAGCCCCTTGCTGGTTATATATTTCTTTTGATTTGGGAACGAATTTTCAAAGATAGATTTTTGAATATATTTAATAAAATAATCTATAATCTTTTTTAATTGAGTCTGATTTTTAATTTTATTAAAATTCTTCTCTTTCCCTCCGACCATTATTCGGCCTTGCCCCCAAATATCTCTCATCCGGTCATAAATATTATTGATATAAGGCATATTGAAGAAAATGGCGTGATAATGAATAGCTCCTCGTTTTTGAAGCTCAAAAACGGCTAAATATTTAATATTGCTTTGTTTTAATTCTTTGCCCTCAATACCATTGGTTTCGTAATTAAGACGTCTGATAAATTTAGTAAATTCATAATTAGCTTGTTTTAAATCTTTGATATTTTCTTCAAAGGTTAAAGTTAGAGTTATCGGTAAATAGGGTTTGTCATTAGCCTTGAGCCATTTAAAGCTATTTGAATATATAAGTCTTTTAATCATCCGCTTAGCTCGTCTAGCTGACGATTTTAAGACTTCTTCGTGATTAGGCGGTGTTATATTGCGCAAGGCCTCTTCTTCCGGAGTCCGGACTTTATGGCGTTTTCTGCCCAGTAAAATATCATTACCAAATTGATAAACCTCGACTAAACAGCCGGATTTGACCAGCTTTTTCTTAGTGGGGTAATTTAGCTGAATTTCCACCCCAAATTGGTCTTTATAGTTTTTCATATCGTTCTAATTAGATGTTCTTTTTAACAAGGATAACTTTTTCTTTTCCGGCTCCCCCTACGGGGGAACCGCCGGAAAAGAAAAAAAGAGTTATTCCTTATTAAGAAAGAGATCATATAAATGAGATAAATTAAGTAAATATTGTTCAGCCTCATCATCTTGGACTTCACGCTTAAACTTCCGACTGAAATAAGACTTGGCACGAGTTCGGAGTTGTTCGGACAGGAAATACATAAAAAAATGACCTTAGTGTTATAAGATCATTTTAAAAAAAGAGCCTTGCGCCATCTTGCGTGCAAGGCTCTTTACTGTATTTAATTGTTTTTACAGGTATTTTTGATTAATCTTGCACCAACCAGTCTTTCCGGTAGTGTAAGTTATAAAACCAATTATTTTATTATCCGTGGCTTTTGATATTTTTTCGTTTAAATTATCACAGGCGTGGCGATAAGTAGACCAGTCATTTTGTCCATCGTATTCAACCTTGCGAAAATCCTCAGCTATTTCCATAAAGCTAACTTGTTCATCAAAATCGCCATTAGAGAAGATAGCCTCTAAAATATAATGATCAACTGGCCGTTCATTTTTTAGGGTTATTTTAATTTCTTGGCCTCGAATGAATAACAAACTCTTTTCTGAATCAAAACTGATTGCTGGTTTTGGTTTATTGCTATTTAAAAAAGTCTGAGAGTCAATATGGTCAATAATATGCTTATTGAGCATTTCCATGCACGTATCTAAATATTGATTAGACAAAACAACTTTTTCTGGAAGATTCTTAATATTATGAGAGGGTAGGATTGAAAATGACTCTTCTTTAAGCGTTTCGATTATTTCATTCGCTCTGTCAATATTACCCTCTTTTTGACATTTCTTTATTTCTTGTAATTCTCGTGATACTTCCTCGAGACTCATATAAAAAATAGGAAGAATTTTCATTATGTGTATATCTTCTTTTGTTTCTAAAGCTTTTTGACAGTCATTAAATTCTTGTTTAAAGATAGGCATTTGAGAAATAGATTTGGGGTCAAGAATGTCCATTTCTATTTTATCAAATTCTTTAGATTTCTCTGGATTTAAAGCTAGTTCAAACATTTGATCTAGCTGGGAATTGGCATAAGACGATATTGGAGCGAGAAGTTTCTTGAGATATGGCTCTGAGTTAAGAAAGCTAATATAATAAAAAACTATCTCTAGGCTTTTAAAAGTTCCAGAAACTTTTTTAAACTGGCGATTAAAATCTATTAATTTTTCTTTGATATTATCAGTCGTCATATCTTTATATAAGCACAAATTAGCTATAATGGCAATTGACAGATTTTTGATTTTTTAGGGATTTTATGGTAGTTTATATATAATAATAAACAAATATGTTAAAGAATCTTAAAATATCCATATTAGGAGCTCTTATAGGAATGATTATTTTTTACATTTTTATAAGTATATGGATAAGCCCAAACTTGTTTTCTATAAAACAAAAAGTTGATAATTTTTCTGTACTAAGTGTTAAAAATATTGGATTAAATACTATTATTAATAACTATCCTAAAATTTTTAACATTTCTTATTTAAGTTGCTCCGGGGGGACATGTATTATTCCAAAAGCCTCTGGATTACCAGCTGATGAGAATATGATTTGCTTGTGGAGTTATAATTCCGGAAACGGCGACATTCCTTATTTAGAAGAGACAAAGGGTTGGTTGCCAACAATTAATATTCCTGATCAAATATGGAATTTATCAACCATATGTAGGGATATAAATGGAAATATTTATTTTGGCAAAGAGCAAAAATAAAAAAAATAACTAAAAAGTATATGCTACCAAAAGAATTCATTAATATTACTTTTTTACAGCAATATAAACAAATTGCCTATAAATATCATTATATTTCTTTTATTTTAATAGGCATTGGTATAGAATTTTTAGGAAAATGTCTCGATGAAGATAGATCATGGCAACAAAGTGGGTTTTCTAAAATTCATTTTAACAAGGCCATAAATGAATTAATGCCAAAATATATTCCTTATAACAGCGAATTTAATTTGTGCGATTCATTACGCAATGGGATGGCTCATGCCTTATTGCCAAAATATAGAATAGGCCTTACTAACAGGGAAGAAGCTAAAAAATATGGTAATCATCACCTTAAGATAAGAGACGGAAATCTTATTCTTGTAGCCGAAGATTTGTATGACGATTTTGAAAGGGCTTGCCAAACGATAATGCATTGTGAATTTGGTAAAAATAGTAAAATGAATAAAAATGCTTTATTAGTTCCTCAAGATGAATAAAAATATGAAACAAGAAAAAGAAATTAGGGGATTAAGCGATAACAATATTAAATTGATAGTAGGTCTAATTTTTGTATGCTTGCTTCTATTTGGCTCAATGGAGCTAGGATTAATTTTCCGAATTGCTTATTTAATTATAATTCCAATAGTAGCCTGGCTAGTTTTACGATATTTAGGAAAACGTTGGGATTTAGGGATTTTAGAAAATGATCGTTTAAATAGAGCAATTTTTGCTTGTATAGCGGGTGTTTTACTGGTTGGAGCGTATTTATCTTATAATTCTAAATATCATACAGAATGTACTCAAACCGTACAGACGAGAGATGGTCAGGAATGCGTCGGAGACTATATAGCAGTAAAAGGATCTGATAAATCAGGGGCGTTAATCCAAATAATGCTTTCCGGCGGTGCTTTGTGGTGGGCCGTGTCTAAAAAAAGAGACGAAGTAAAGTTATGAACATCTGTTTAAATTTTAGTTTTTTAAACGAAATAAAATCAACAGACCTTTTGACGTACTTAACGCTAATTTTGGCGTATGTCGCCTACACGTGGTCTGTGAATCGAGATCATAAATCTTGGAAGTCATTATTTATATCATTTAAGAACGATCTATCAAGCCAGAGAGCATGGCTAGGAAGTGAATATTTTGCGGATACCTATAGAGATAAAAATTCTTTTAATCCTTATAAAATCATTTTTCCTTTATCCTTTGAATCATTGCCTGAAATTATACGAAGAGGAATAGCAGAATTTTCTTGGATTCCAAAGCAATTCATTAATTTGCTTTCGCTATTCAACGAGAGGATTGTAGCCTTTAATTCGCTTCTAGATCAAATTAAGAAGATCAACTCGGCAGATCCAATCAAAACAGAAAAAGTAAAAGAAAAATTGAATGAACTTGGCTTGGAAGATGAAAACATCGGATTTGATGAATTAAAAATAAAAATTAAGGAACAAAAAGAAAGTGAAGAAATATTGTATTTAGCAGAAAACAATAGAAGACTAAATAAACTGGTTCATGTTAATTTAATTGGAAATGGAGCTAATGATGATAAGTTATATTTTTTGTATTCAAAAATTGACAGAGAGCTTGATAATATTTTGAACATTTTTGATAAAAAGAGGCCTTGGTTTATTAAATATAAATGGTTAATTATTATAATCTCCATTATCCTCTTTTATTTAATTGAATTATTATAGTTTATATATTGCTTTATTTGCCCTGAACCGTTCCAATTGTATCCCAAACTCCGAGCAAAACACGAAAACAGGTTTTATAGACCTGTTTTTGTTTTAATATTAGACACATTTATAGTTCCAAAGTGGTTCGAACATTTTTGGGTCATTCAAGGTATTTTATATAAAACCATTGATTTTATTGGTCTGTATTGGTTCGAATCCATGACCGGTGTGAAAAATAAAATAAACCTTGACAATGTTTTTATATGTGTTAATATAGTAATACACTAATACAAAAATATGGAACAGTTTAAATTCAACAATAAGACTAACGATCTCTTTAATGCTATATTAAGTTTAAAATCAGTGAAAGAGGCGGAATGTTTTTTTCGCGACCTTTGTACAGTTGACGAAATTCAAGAAATGAGCGATCGCTGGGAAATAGTGCAACTGTTAAACGATAAACTTTCTTATCGAGACATTGCTTCTAAATTAAAAACTAGTACAACTACTGTTAGTCGGGTTGCTCAGTGGCTTAATAATGGCATGGATGGATATAAATTAGTTTTAAATAGGTTAAATCATCATAACTCTTCTAATATTTCTAGAAAGAGTTAAGTTTTTATTTTTAAGTAATAAATATTAAGCCCTTTCTAGAAATAGGAAGGGCTTTTATTAATGTTAACTATTTTTTATGTTAAACAATCAAAAAAAATTACAAATTGGGGTTATTGGCTCAGCTGGTCAAGATGATTATGAAAATAATGGTGCCGCTAGCGAAGAAATGATGATAATAGCCAGAGAAGTTGGCGAGCTTTTGGCTAAAGCAAATTCGGTTGTTGTTACTGGTGGCAAAGACGGAATTATGGAAGCGGCTGCAGAAGGGGCAAAAATGGCTGGCGGTATAACAGTTGGTGTAATTAAAGGACGAGAACGACTTACTTCTAATCAGTATACGGATATAGAGATTATTAGCGGAATGGTAGCTGATGGGCTTGATGAATTAACTTTGGTTTTAATGTGTGATGCTTTAATAGCTATTGGTGGCGGCGCTGGCACGCTGCAAGAAATCGCGATTGCTTACCGAAATAATAAACCTGTTATCGCAATAGATTGTTTAGGTGGCTGGGGGGAAAAACTAGCAGGCAATTATTTAGATGAGAGAAAAAAGATTTTTATAAAATCAGCCAAAAATGCAGATGAAGCGGTTAACTTAGTTTTGTCTGAAATAGATAAATTAAAAATTAATTAAATAATTATGATTTATTATAAAGAAAACATTATATTAAATCATCATGGCGACCTCTTTCAGGAAGAGGCTGCCAGTCTTTGATTTATCTATTCCAAGACTATCAACCCTTTCTTGAAAGACAAGAGGGGTTGTTCATTTAAAATTTGGAGGAATAAATCATGAAAAAAATTTTAATTATTGATGTGGATTACCCAATTGATCCGGAAATATTCCGTGATTTTGGGTTAAAAGTTGTTTTTAGTAATAGCCTAACTAATTCTTTATTAAATTGGGATATTTGGAAACAAATAGATCCTTGGCAGACTTTGTTAGTGTTTCCTGGTAACGGTTCTAATTTAGTTAAAAAAGAAATTAACAAACTTAATTCGGACTGGCTTAGCCACTGGCCGTATAAAAGTTATATTTCAGCTAAACGTTTTTGGGAGCCAGGTCAAAATCCAGTGGCCAATGTTGGTAATATTGGCGACGGAGTTTACGTTGGCTTAAAACAAGTCATAGTAATTGACGATGTTGTCTCTTCTGGAGAAACTTGTTCGAAAGTATATAATAGAAATAATATGTATACTCCTGGAGCAAAATGGCTGAGTATGTGCTGGGTTTCTCAAAAATCGGCTAGATTAAAAAACTTTTCTTCGCTTATGGCTGTAGAGTTCGTCGGTGAAGAAGGAAAAAGAACGCCTATTAATTCATTATCAACTTTAGTTGCCAATCAAGAGATTTGTCGTTCTTATTCGGAAAGAAATTTCCCAAACAGAGCAAAAGAGTTTCAACTACTGATTAAAGGGGTTAATGAATAAAAATTAAGAGCTACTTAAACTGTAGCTCTTTTTTCTATCTAATCTTAGCCACACTATTTCGAACTTTGTCCACGACCCCGAGCAAAACACAAAATCAGGCTTTTAAGGCCTGTTTTTGTTTTAATATTAGATATATTTTAAGTTCCAAAGTGGTTCGAACTTTTTTGGGATATTTGTAGTAATTTACAGAAACCCCTTGATTTTATTGGTCGAAATTGGTTCGAATCTATGAAGGGTGTTGTACTTATTTTTTGACCCCAGATTGACAAATATTGACTGATATGATATAATGTGTTTATTACAACTGACCTTTAAAAACTAATTTGCGAAATTGGTCGCAGCCAAAAGATGGTTAATAATTTAGCCGTTTCTTGGCTGTGACCACGAAGGTTAACAGTTCTGCCTCGGATTAGAGGAAAATAAAAGAGCGCAAATAAGCGCAAGGAGGTATCATGAATACAACAAATGAGTTTGCGTCAGCCAGTCTGACGGCCGGTCAACTGAACGCTATCGTTAAAAAACTTGGCGGACATGACGCAGCATTAAAATTTCTCCGGGGTGAACTGACGGTTTCCGAACCAATTCGCAGTTGGCGGGAACAAGATGGAGTAATCTATCTGTCTGTCACTTCCGACGGTACAACTGGTCCCGAATGGATCGCCCGTTTGGAAAAGAGAGGCTACCGTGTCAGTGATTATACTAAAAGTGTGCTCTGCTCGAAAGACTTCAAACCAACCTCTGGTGTTACTACCGAGATCGCCATTCTCAAAGGAATGTTGTTTGAAGATAGCAACCGCATCACTAAGAAAATTCGCGCTGAAGCTGAAAGTCGCAAACTTTCTACGCCAAACGCTGAAATAGCTTGCCTCATCAAAGAAAAGTTCTCCGATAAAGAACTTGAAGCCATGGGACTTTATTGGATCGTTGCAATGCATGAACCAATTAAAGATTCTGACGGCGATCCTAGACTGCTCAACGCTGGTCGCGATGGCAATGGTTCCTGGTTGAGCACGCGCTATGACGACTCTGTTCGCGAGTGGGGTCGTGGCTACGGGTTTGCTTTCGTCGTTTCGCAAGTCTCACAAAAAAACTCCCCTATCTTTTGATAGAGGAGTTTTGTTTTATGATTTGCCCTAGCCAACCGCCGAGCATACGTCCAATTTCGTCAATTTTTTTGGATATCATTAAATACTTTTTATTATCAAGTGATTTAGTTTCCCAGAGCATTAGGAATAATAGTTTTAAAGTATCTGTTTTTCTGATGACAGTTTTGATGTATAACGCTTTTTCTTCTTTATTTACGTATAAAGCTCCAGAAATTATCTCAATTACTTCAATAAAAATACTATCAATTTTAACACCAAGGCTGAAACGGTGCTCTTTTGGTATTAATTTGAAATAGGTATGCCACAACAGATAAGAATCTTTTGATTTTTGAAGAAGCGGGACTAGTTGAAATTGTCGGGGGGGGGGTAGTATTAGGAGTATGAGAATTAAATTGATTCATAAATTTGAAGATATTATAAGTTTGGATAATTTATTAGAAGCTTGGCAAGAATTTTTACCTGGCAAACGTAATCGTAAAGATGTGCAAGAATTTCGTGCTAACTTAATGGATAATATTTTAAAATTGCACCACGATTTAGTATATCATAAATACGAACACGGTGGTTATAAAGCTTTTAAGGTATATGATCCTAAAACTAGAAATATTCATAAGGCCACCGTAGGCGATCGGCTCTTGCATCATGCAATTTACCGTCAGTTTTATCCATTTTTTGATAGGACTTTTATTTTTGATAGTTATTCTTGCCGTTTAGAAAAAGGTACTCATAAGGCAATCGTTAGATTTAATCAATTTTTCTTGAAAGTCAGTAAAAATAATTCAAATACTTGTTGGGTGCTTAAAGGTGATATTCGTAAATTTTTTGCTAGCGTTGACCATGAAATATTAATAAATATCCTTAAGGATTACATCCCCGACGAAAATATTATTTGGCTGTTAACTAAAGTTATTGATAGTTTCCGGGCTGAAAATGGCAAAGGCCTGCCGTTGGGCAATCTGACCTCGCAGCTTTTTGCAAATGTCTATCTTAATGAGTTTGATCGATTCATAAAACATAAAATTAACGCAAAATTTTATATCCGCTATGCTGATGATTTTGTAGTATTATCGGACGACAGGGCCTGGATTGAAAATCAGGTACCTATAATTAAAGAATTTCTCAGGGCAAGACTAAATTTGGAAGTACATCCAAATAAACTATTCATTAAAACAACGTCTTCCGGAGTTGATTTTTTGGGTTGGATTAATTTTCCCGGCTATAAAGTATTGCGCCAAGCGACTAAGAAGCGAATGTTTAGGAAGCTAAAAGAGAATAACTACAAAGAAGAATCACTAAATTCATATTTGGGGATGATTAGTCACGGAGATGCATTTAAAATTAAAAAGGATTTGTTAAATAAATGCACAAGTAATAATCATTTGAATTAGCCCAGTATTTATTAGCCTATTCTTAAGATGGTTGGATGTTGCTATCTAGAGATAGGATTATGCCTCTAATTCTTCTTTAATCTTAGCCACACTAGTTCGAACTTCGTCCACGACCCCGAGCAAAACACAAAATCAGGCTTTTAAGGCCTGTTTTTGTTTTAATATTAGAAATATTTTTGGTTCCAAAGCGGTTCGAACATTTTTGGGATATTTGTAGTAATTTACAGAAAACCCTTGATTTTATTGGTC
>Ga0172375_10006157_pt1 | contig 16945 bp, 17 predicted proteins | sample LakKiv1m_FD_114537 | JGI IMG/M metagenome (GOLD analysis project Ga0172375, IMG submission 114537) | Freshwater microbial communities from Kabuno Bay, South-Kivu, Congo - kab_092012_11.1m | ecosystem: Environmental > Aquatic > Freshwater > Lake | place: Democratic Republic of the Congo...
CGTAAAGAAGCCAGTGGCCGGGAGGAAGAGCTAATTGTTGGTTTTTGAGAGTGAATTTTTGGAGTTGATCGGGATTAAACGAAAGGCGGTATTTTTGGGAGAAAGCTTTAATCGGCTGGTAATCAAAAAGGGAGAAGTTGTCGGTTAGTGGCTGGGGGGCAATTTGGTGTTGGGAAAAAAGAGCATACCAAAAATCGAGCCCTTGTTTGACCCACTGGCGACGGGAGAGGAGAAAAGCAGTAGCCGGAGTTTCTTCGATGTATTTAGGAAACAAAGAAAGAAGGAGATTCTGGGAGGCAAGGAGGGCAGCGGGAGAAGAAGCGGGGGAAGAGGGAAGAACAAAAAGTTTCTGACCAACTTTTTCATAGTCAAAACCGGTGGAAAAAGAGGAGGCATAGACACCGGCATCGTAGAGAGAGGGAGAAAAAACCGGATGGGGAGTAAAAACAGGAATTTTAAAAAAACTTTCGTCGCGAGTGAGAACGGTCAGACGGGTTGATGGAGGGAGAGAAGAGAGCTGGTCGAGAAGCTGATTGGCGTCATAGGAAAGGAGAAGGCGGGAACGATAGCGATTACGGTATTCGACGAGAGCACCGGCAACGCCAACCAAAGAAAAAGCAAAAACCAGAATGAGGAGGATTGAGCGAAGACGGGGACGGGAAATTTCGATTTGTTGGAAAAACAGAAGGTGAAGAAAGATAATCAAAGGAAGGGTGGATTTCATACAGAAGTCGTTGGGAACAGGAGAGCGGATAAAAAGGGTGAGAAAAAACCAGGGATAAAGAAACAAAAGATAAACAGATTTTTTTAATAAAAAAGGCAGAATAAAAGTAAGCGGCCCATATTCAACGAGCAAGGTTAAAAAATAATTAAGAGGAAAGGCTTTGGGGAAAAAGGGATATGGCTGGAGGAAATAGGGGGAGAGCAAATGACCACGGCCAAAAATTGAAAGAAGAAAAGGAAAGGTTAGAAGAAGGCATAGCGGGAAAGCGGCGAAAAGATGGCGGCGGGATTCGGGGCGAAAAATGGAAATCAGGCCAAGCCAAAAAATCAGAGAAATAGCGACAAAAATACTGCTTAAGCCGATGTAGGCAACGGTAAAAACAAACCAAAAAAAATTGATTGGACGACGAAAAAGAAAGCGGCAGAGAATAACTAGGGAAAGGATGGCCGGAAAAAGATGCTGGGGGGCCCAAAGGAAAGCGGTGTAGGGATTGTAAACCATATGGCCGGTATTGAGAAGGCCAAACCACTCTTCAATATGAAAGTTGTCGGCCAGTTGATGACGAGAGAGGAAAGGAAGAATGTCAAAACCGGTAGCAAAAACCAGAACCGGTAGAGCCAGAAAGCGAAGAAGCTTGTTTTTAAGAAAGTAGCCGGTGAGGTGGTAGAGGAGAAGAAGGCAAAGGAAGTCAGTGAAGAGAACATAGCCATAAATGACAGTGGTTTGGGGGAGGGAAAAAATTTTAACGATGGCGGCTGGAATAAGATAATAACCGTAATAATAGGAAAAAACAGTATCGGGTCGGAAGGGGTGGCGGGGAGGGAGGCCAGCAAAATTGATGGCAGTAAGAGTGTAGCTGTGTTTGTAGTAGTCGATTACTCCGGGAAAACGACGAAAAGTTTCACCGTTTAATTTCTGAGGAATTATTAAAGGGGAAAGAACAAAGGCAATGACAATAAGAAATGAAAAAACAAAAAGGGTCGGGAGAAGAGGAATTTTGGAAATTTTTGGCCGAGGACGGAAAAGAAAGAGGTAAAGGACTATCGAAAGAAAGAGAAAAAGTAAAAGGAGGAGCGGGGAGGGATTTTTGACTAAATATTGACCCCAAAAGAGAACAAGGGTGAGAAAGGGGATCATTTAAAACGGAAGAGGAGTAAACGGTCGCCGTCGGGCTTGGGATAAGAGTTGACGAGGTCGAGCTTGGCGATTTGGTCGGGGGTAAGGTCGAGCCGGGACTGGTTGAGAAGCAAGTAAACCTCATCGCCGTAATTGCGGGCATTGATCAGCGGTTCGGGCAAAGAAGTATAGGCCAAACCGGTGCCGATAATGGTCAGATGGGGAACTTTTTCGACGTAAATCTGCAAGCCGTTGGGAAGAGTGCCAAAAGAACCTTCGGTGCCAACAATAATATTGGCAACCAGAGAACGCCCACGAAGATAAGCGGCGGCTTGGCTGATGCCCCAGCCGGAGGTCCAATCACGAGTATAACCGGATTCGGTGGGAGGGAGAGTAGTTTGAAATGGGTGAAAAGATAACTGATAAAGATAAAATAAATTGGGAAGCAGAAGAATTAAGAGGACGGGAAAAGAAAAACGGGAAAGAGCGGCGGAGAGAAGAATAATTAGCGGGGGGAGGGTGAAAAGAATATAGCGGGCAGTGAAGACTTTAGCGATGGCGGCGTTGGCCAGAAGGGGGAGAAGCCACCAGGAGAACAAAATTATAAATTTTGAATTTGGAATTTTGAATTTAGAATTTTTTATGGAAAAAAGGGAAAATAAAAATAGAGGAAGAGAGATAAATTGGAAATAAAGACGGAAGACATCGAGCAGGTGGGGGCGAAGAGGATCGAAGGGGTGACGAAGAATATCGGCCAAGGGCCAAACGTAGTCAAGATTACGCCGGCCGATCATGTAGAACTCGGGGCCAAGCCGGAGAAGATTAAAAAAACAGAAAGCAATAAAAGCCGAAATTATGGGATAAATTGGAAGTGATTTGCGGATAAGAACGAAAGAAAAAACCGAAAGAGCAATAAAATAGATAGCGGGAGATTTGGTGAGCCAGGAAAGACCTAAAATTGTGCCCAAAACGAGGCAGTTTTTGGGGTTTGGTTTGTCGGCCAGTTTTAGTGAAAAATAGAGAGAGAGAAGGCCAAAAAAGGAAAGAAGATTATCGGCTAGAGCCAGACGGTCGAAAAAGAAGGAAAAAGGCAGAAAAAGATAGAGCAAGACGGAAAAAACGGCAGTTTTTTGATCAAAAAGTTTTTTGGCCAGAAAAAAAATAGTCAAGAGACTCCCCCACCCCGCCAAGACAGAAAGAAAACGACCGGCAAAAAGCGGATCGCGGAAAACAGCCAAAAAAGGAACGGTAAGCCACATAAACAATGGCTGTTTGCCATCGGAAACGGGAACAAACTTCAGCTCCGGCAGACTTTTCATAATCTGGCTCCAGCGAAGATAAATCGCTTCGTCGCAAAAAACCGGCAAGGAGGTAAGGTTGACCAGGCGGGTAAGGAAATAGAGACCGGAAAAAAATAGAAGGAGCTTAAGATTTTTGGTCATAAACTCCCTTAAAGTCGTTGGTTTTAACCCGAAGAATTTCCTGGAGCATTTGCCGGGATTCTTTTTTGAAACGGGCGGCATCGTCGCCCTTGGTGGTGCTGATGTCTTCGTTTTGCCAATCAACCGGGACTTCTTTGATTTTATAACCCCATTTTTGGGCCATAAAAAGCAGTTCAACGTCAAAAGCGGAAACCCGCCAACCTTTTTTGTCGGACTTGTCCTGAAAAAACTGAAGCTTAGGAAAAATCTTTTTGGCAAGATCGGTTCTTAGGGCCTTAAAGCCGCACTGGGTGTCGGTAATGTTGCCAAGAAGAACCAGGCGACGGAACAGAAGGAAGGCCTTGGCCATAAGTTTGCGGATAAAAGTAGCCCCGTGGCGGGAAGCGCCGCGGGAGCCGATGACGACATCGTAGTCCTGATCGAAAAACGGCAAAAGTTTGATGATTTCCCGAAGAGGGGCAGATTGATCCATGTCGGTAAAAAGAACCAGGGGATATTTGGCCTTTTGGATGCCGCCCCAAACAGCCGAAGGTTTGCCGCCGTGAGGAAGATCGAGAACAGTAAAATTGGGATATTTGGCTGTCAGTTTTTGGGCCAGAGAAAGGCTATTGTCGGTGGACTCATCGTTGCAAACAAGAACTTCCCAAGTAAATTTTTGGGTTTTGAGAAAATTGTAGACTTCTTCAAGAACACCACGGCGAAGGTTTTTCTCTTCGTTGTAACAGGGGATGACAATGCTGATTTTGGTCATAAGAAGATTATACAGACTAGCGGCGGGCGACACCAAGAGCGTCGTGGGAATAAATAGAAATACCGGTGGCTGGGTGGGCAGTGTGATAAATCAAATAGCGGAGAGGGGCAGATGATTGAAATTGAGGTTGGCGGTTAAAAAGATAATCATAACCGGAATTCCAGCCGGGAGGCAGGTCGTAGTCGACGGAAAAATTTTGGCCGGAAGAGTCGGAGACAATGGCTGAAATTACCGCTTTTTTCGAGGCGAGGCTAACGTGGCTGGAAGAGAAAAGGGTGGTTTTGACTTTGAAAAAAAACAAAACTATAAGCAGGATTGGGAAGAAAAAACTGAAACGAATTTTGGACAGAAAGACGGCGGTAAAAAGAGGAATAAGGGCAGTGACCGAACCGTAATAATATTCAGGGATATCGCCATGATAAAAAGACAAAAGAATTAAAGGAGTGAGAATCCAGACTAAAATCAGCAACCGGAGACGACGGGAGGAAAAAACAAAAATACCGGAAAAAAGAAGCAGAAGAGAAACGATTCTTTCGATGTTGACGGGAAAGAGCTGAAAGACATTGAGACTACGCCAAAAGCTGCGGAGAAAAAGGAAGGGGAAATAAGCGGCAGAAGGGGAACGGTGGGTGATAAAAGCAAAAAGTTTGGTGGAATTGAGAAACTGATGGCGAAAATCGAAAATAACCAAGGGCAACAGCGGCAAAAGAGAAAAAAGAAAAGCAAATAAAAAATGATGATGGGAAAAATGACGGCGGGAAAGAAAAACTGAAAACAGAACAGGAATTGCTAGGGAAAGCGGGGCAAGGTGAGTGGCGGCGCCAAGAGAAAGGAGAAAGAGGGAGAGGGAGAGAATACGGGGAGATGGCGAAGAGAGAAGGCGGTAACACAGGTAAAATATTGTAATAGCATAAAATGGGGCATACATAGCGTTCCAACTGACAAGAGAAGGAGAGATGGCGAAAAGAAAGGCGGCCAGAAAGCCGACTAAAGGAGAAAAAAGAAGGCGGCCGACAAAATAGGTGACCAGGGAAATTATAAGACCGTTGGCAACAGCGGCATAGGCACCGGCAACTGGGTCGCCACGAGTAACAAGATAGAAAGGCAAAAGAAAATAATAATGATAGGGGCCGACAAAAAAACTATCATCGCTGGCAACGCGGGGGCCAATCAGCCGGGGTTTATGAAGATTGATGATTTCCATCACCTTAACGGCATCATCGGACTGGTCCCATTCGAAAGAGTAGCGGGACTGAAGACGATAAAGCCGAAAAAAAAGAGTGATTAAAATCAAGACAACAATAGGGATGATATTAGTTTTCATAAGGAACAAGCCGAAAAATCGGAATGCCATTAATTTTCCACTGACTGTCGAGACGGGCCCAACCATAGTTGGCGACTTCGGTTTGAGGGTTGTTAATCGGCTCGCAGGTTATCTGCCAGGGTTCGCAGATAACAAAAAGCTGATTAGTGCGTTTTTCTTCGACCGGATAAAGAGGGGCCTGGCGAAGAGAAAGAAGATAGCGGTAGGGAGGATCGTAGTTTTGTTTGGCCAAAAGGGCTAAATTAAAAGGCTGACCGGCGGATTTGGCGATAATGGAATCGACGATGGCCTGGTTGGTTTGAAGTTGGCGGTTGGGAGGATAGCGAAGAGGGTTTTCGGCCAAGGAAAGAATGGTGATAGTTGAGAAAAAGACAGAAGTAAAAATTTTTGGGAAAAGACCGAGAGAAAAAACAGTGGAAATCGAGAGCGCGGCCAGAATGAAAACGGCAGGAAAAATAAAGCCGAAATAGTGGTCGTAAATATGCTGTTTGTAGAGCCCCAGGCCAGTAACACCGAAAACCAGCCAGGAGAAAATAAAAAGAAAAACAGGCCGATTTTTTTGGGGTAAGCGGAAAAACAGGAGAATAAGCCCGAGAGAAAAAACTAAGGTAAGGGGCAGAGAAAAGGCTTCGTTTTTGCCAAATAAAAGACGAGTATTAATTTGCTGGAAAAGCGGGAAAAATTGAGGTAGAGCTTTGTAGGCTTTGAGATTGACGGTAGTTTCCCGCTGGGTAAAGAAATTGAGGAAAGCGCGGGAATTTTGCCAATGGTGCTTGAAGTCGAAAAGAAATTGAGGAAGAAGAGAAATCAAAAAAATCAGAATGGCAATGAGAGTCTGGCGAAGCAGAGTTTGACGGGAAGAAGGATGCTGACGATAGTGAAAAAGCCAGAAAAGACCAGCGGGAGGAAGAAGCAGAAGACAGAGATAGTGGCAATTGAGAGCCAGGATAAATGAAAGAGAGGCAAGGAGTAAAAGGCGGTAATTTTTGGTGGAAATCGCCTGGTAAAAAAAAGCGATAAAGAGAAGAGAAAAGAAGGGAGCGACATTGGGGTTCCAAGAAAAGGTGGAATACTTGATAACTACCGGAGAAACAGCATAGAGAAAGGCGGCAATACAGGCAGTAGAGAAATTAAACCAACGACGGCAAAGATAAAAAATCAAAGCGACGGTGGCGATCCCAATCAGGGCAACAAAGGCGGCGGGGCCGACAGGACTATAGTTGGCAAGCCAGAGAGAAGGAGCAATGAGGTAATAAAAATAGGGGCCGAGATACATGTTGCCAATGCTGGTTTGGGGCCCGATAAAAAAGAAGTCCCCGGTTTGGAGAAAACGACGAATAATAACCAAATCCCGACCCTGGTCGCCGAGATACTCAAGATATTCCGACAGACGATAGAAACGGAGAATAGCCGCCAAAAGAAGAATAAGAAGTATGGGATAGTGGCGTTTTAAAAAGGTGACCATTAACGGCCAAAATTGATTTTATACCAAAGGCGGATAAGATCCTGAAGCCCGGAGAGAACAACATTGAGCTTGGCACCGGTGGCCTCACCATGAAGACGGGCAAAATGATGGACGCCGGTTTCGACAATTTTAAAGCCGGATTTTTTGGCTTTAATCAAGAATTCGCTGCTGATAAACGGACCCCTTTCGGCTTCAAGGGAAGGGATGGCGTCGATAACTTTTTTGCGAATTAGCTTAAAACCGCAATCGATATCGCGAACTTTAAGGCCAAAAAGAATAAGAACGGCCAGCTGCCAAACTTTGGAACCCCAAATGCGATAAAAAGGAACTTTCCGGCCAAGATAATAACCGATAACCAAATCGGCGCGGGTGCGGCGTTGTTTGTCGATAAGCTGATGAAGATCAGCAAAGTCAAACTGGCCGTCGGCATCGGTAAAGGTTATCCATTCATAACGGGAATTGTAGAAACCACTTTTGACAGCGGCACCGTAGCCGCGGTTGGGATTGTGGGTAATAAGGCGAAGGTTGGGATGCTTTTTCTGAAGCTGGAGGGCAACGGCCTCTGTTTGGTCGCGAGAGCCGTCATTAACGATAATTATTTCCCACTTATTGGCAACTTCTTTGATAACAGGAATAGCTTTTTTAATGGTGGTCGGAAGATTTTTTTCTTCGTTATAGCAAGGGAAAAAAACAGAGAGCTCTTTAAGTTTGAGGTGGGTCATATGCTAAAGTATAGCAAAGTAATGAAAAGATGGTGGATAACGGCATTGATAATAGTAGTCGGTGTCTGGCAAATAAAAAATTTGTGGGGCGGATGGTGGCCATCGTCACATGACGGAATTTTTCATCTGATCAGGCTGGAAGAAATAAAAAAGATGATTGAGGCGGGATATTTTCCGGTAAGGTGGGGGCTGAATCTGGATAATGGCTATGGGGTGCCGGTGTTTAACTTTGTTTATCCCGGCCCGTATTATTCAGCATGGTTATTGACCATAGTAGGATTAAAAACGACAACGGCCCTAAAAATGACGGTGGCTTTGTTTTATTTGTTGGGAGGATGGGGGGTTTTTGAGTGGCTTAAAGAAAGGGGCTGGAAAAAGGCGGTAGCCGGGGCAATAGTTTATCTGGCTTTGCCATATCAGTTTGTGGATATTTTTGTCAGAGGGGCTTACGGGGAGGTGGCGGCAATGGGGTTGTTACCATGGCTGATGGTAACAATGGACAGAACTAACAATTGGAAAAAAGGGGCGTTAGTAGTAGGGCTGCTGTTGATTAGCCACAGTTTTATCAGCTGGCTGGCGCTGGGGCTGATGATGGGATATTTGGTGATAACCAAAAAAATGGGCCGACAACAGCTAAAAAGTTTGACGGCGGGGTTGGCAATAGCGGCATTTTTTTGGCTGCCGATGGCCGGAGAAAGCCGATGGCTAGGCTCAGGAAGAGACGGAGGATTTACTTTTGACTATCGTGAGCATTTTGTTTACTTCAAACAATTAATTTATGGAAAGTGGGACTATTGGTACTCCCTGCCGGGAGAAAATGACGGAATGTCGTTCCAGCTGGGGATAGCATCGATTATGTCGCTAGTATTGGCAGTTTTTATTTTGATAAAGAACAGATTCCGAGATAAGGAAACTCGGTGGTGGGTATTGGGTTATGCGGGGGCGGTCTTTTTGATGCTACCCGGGTCGGACTGGGTGTGGCGAATAATTAAAATTTTGCAAATTGTTCAGTTTCCCTGGAGATGGTTGTTTTTGACGGTTTTTTTGACGCCGGGATTATTGGTTGGGGCTTTGGCGGGAATTAAGGAGAAAAAATGGCGGGCGGGATGGGGAATAATGATAGTAAGCCTGGCTTTGATTAATTCACGGAATTACCGAAGGCCAATGTTGCAATTAAGCCGGGAAGAAACAGAAAAACAGTATGACCTTTTGGCCAGAGGAACGACGACTGTCGTTAGAAGCGAGGTGGCCCCGTACTGGGCAAAAGAAACACCCTATAAGACGAGAGAGGTAGAATGGGTTGGCGAAAACCAGAAAATAATTGAGGCAAAAATGGAAGGGAAAAGTCTGGTGTTTGAAGTTGAAGGCGGCGAGGGAAAAAAGATCAGAATAAACCGAAACTACTTTCCATCGTGGAAGCTGGAGACAGCAAAGGGAGAAAAGGTGGCGATTGGGCCAGGAGAGAATGGAGAAATTGTGTTTGAGCCAAGACCCGGACTCTGGCAATATAAGCTGAAATTAGGCAGTACCTGGCTGGAAACTGTAGCTAATTTAGTCTCGATAATAGGGATAATTTGCTTGCTTGCTTGACAAAACCAAACGGTGAGGTATAATATCCTGTAATTTTTATATATTAGATATGCAGGTGGAACACAAAAGGATAGTGACCGGAGCAGTTTTTTTGGCAAGCGCTATTTTGGCGTTGTCGTTGATCAGGCCGGGAATTGCCGGAGCGCAGTATTATTCGGATAACGGAAACGGGAGCGGATTGGTGGTGGATAAAAAAGTAAAGTGGCTGGAGAGTAAAACTTTCTGGGAAAATATCAGCGCGGAGCAGAAAATTCTGGTTGACGGAGAGGTGGTTGATTTTAAAATCATCGTGGAAAATTCAGGAAATGTAACATTGACAAATGTTGAGGTTACTGATAACCTGCCGGATTATCTGACGGTGATTTATCATCCGGGGACAAAAGAGAGCGATAAAAAAATTGGGTGGAAGATTGACAGCCTTAATCCGGGCGAGAAGAAAGATTATCAAATCAGGGCGAAAATTAATGGAGCGGAGAATTTGGCCAAAATGACCAAATCAACTAATAATGCCGAAGCGAGAGCCGGGGATAACTGGGATAAAGATACCGCCAGCTATTGGATCGCGCCAAAAGCAATGCCGAAAACTGGAGGAAACCTGATAGTTGAAACAACTTTGGGGCTAACGGTGGGATTGGCGGCTTTGGGAATGAGAAAACTGGCCAGAGGGTACTAATCCCCTACTGAAGGTGGAGATAGAGGCTCATTTTGCCGTCGGAATGAAAGACACGTACATGATTACCGAGACTGCTGGAGGAGTTACGATAGACGTAGGCAACACCATCTTCGACGGCTTTGACGATTTTGTTGGAAGAAACCATATCAAGGCCATGATGGAAACGATCGGCGTAAAGATAGGAATATTTAGTATGGCCGCGTTGCTGGGTGATACAAGCTGAAGCGGTGGTGTCGCAACTCTGATCGACAGAACTGATCCCATCCATAGGCCAAGAATGTTGACGGAGATAGTCGGTAGCATCGATATCATTTTGATATTCCCAAGAAGCGGCATTTTCTTCCCGAAGATCGTAAAGACCAAAATGGAGATGATCGCCAAAAGAATAGCCGGTATTACCCATAATACCTAAAGCTTCGCCTTTTTTGACCTGACGTTTGCCGACAAACTTGGCGGCTAAAAGAGAATTGAGCTCTTTTTCGGCATCGGCCTTGAGCTTTTGATAACGGGTTTCGTCATTTTTGGTAACTTCTAAAAGATTGGACTTGGTGATCTTTTGTTTGGCGAGAAAGTCTTTTTGTTCGGCCAGTTTTTTCTGAAGCAACTCCAGCTCCTGCTGTTTTTTGATTTTAAGATTTTTTTGAAAATCGAGATCAGTGCGGGTGGTTTCCTGGTTGACCAGGGACTGGTGGATGTTTTTCTGTACAGCGGCGACGAGCTGGTATTGTTCCAAAAATTGATTGAGATTTTTGGAGAAAAATAAAGGGAAAGGCGGAATGCGTTTTTGGAGCTTGTAGTTTTGAGTGACCTGATCAAGGTAGATAGAAGCAAGATGGTTGAGATTGATATCGAGACCGTGGATTTTGGCTGATAAATCGGTGATTTCTTTTTCTGTTGATTTGATCGAAGCTTCGGTTTGGGTGATTTTAAGAGAGGTTAGCTCAACCTGGGAGTTAAGAATTTTAATTTGGTTACCGAGAGTATCTTTGGCCTGGGAAAGTTCGGTTAGCTTACGGGAGTATTCTTCAATTTTTCCCTGAAGATCAGAAAGAGGACTATCTTCTGATAAAATTTTTGCCGGAAAAGAGAGAAAAATAAACGCTGCGACAAAAATGAAAACCCGAAAAGGGAACATACCTAAAAGCGGATATATCTTTTAACGCCAAACCAACTGGAGAGGTAGCCGAAGAGAGAACCAAACAGCAGTTGCCCCAGGGCGATCAAAAGATAAAAGCGGATATCGGAGCGAATGAATTCGACCGGTTGGAAGAAAAAATTGATCCGGGAAGAGAAATAGAGGGCTAAACCAAAGCCAACAGACGAACCGAAGAAAGAACCAAAGAGACCGTAGCCCAAACCTTCAAAGAGAAACGGCTTTTTGACATAAAAACGGGAGGCGCCCAAAAGACGGCTGATGCGGATTTCTTCTTTGCGGTTGGTAATTTTCATGCCGATAATAACCGAAAGAACCAAAAAGGAAATGACTATCAAAAAAGAAACGGCAGCAAATCCAAGGCGACGGATAAGACCAGTCCAGGAAAGGAGGGTCTGGATAATATCTTTCTGATAAATAATTTCATCAATTTGTGAAGTTTTAGCGGAAAAATTTACAGAAATTTGTTCTAAAACAGAGGGGTCGGTGACAGAAACTTCAAAAGAAGCAGGGAGAATACTGGCAGTAACCATTTCGGTAAGCATGGGATTGTCTTTGTTCCTTTCACGATAAAGGCCAAGAGCTTTTTCTTTGGAGATAAAACGAATTTCGCGGATATTGGGATAATTGGCTAGTTCTTTCTGAAGGGATTCGACAACAGCCCGATCGAGACCATCCTTGAGGAAAATGGTAATTTCCGGCTTGGTTTCGAAATGGCGGAGGACAGAGGAAAGGCCATCGGTGAGAACGAGAAAGACAGTGCAAATGAGAAAGGTCATGGTCATAAAAACAAAAGCAATGAGACTTTGAAAAGGAGAACGGCGGATGTGATGCCAAGCAGATTGGATGGGGGTCATTTGGAATGGTGGTGTTTTTTAATTTTATGAGGCAATTCAACAACCGGTTCTTCGGCTGGGGATTGATTGGAAATTTGGCCGTCGCGGAGGTAAAAAACTTTTTTGTCCAAGGCGGCAACAATCTGAGCGTTATGGGTAGTCATGAGAATAGTGGTGTGATTTTGAAGATTGATTTCCTGAAGAAGCTTGACCAAATTCCAGGAATTTTCCGGATCGAGATTGCCGGTAGGTTCGTCGGCGAGAATGATTTTTGGCTCGACAGCCAAAGCCCGAGCCAGAGCGGAACGTTGAAGCTCGCCGCCGGAAAGCTGAGCAGGAAAAAGGAAGCGACGGTTTTGAAGACCGACCTGCCGAATGACCTGATCAAGGCGCACGGGAATTTTTTCACGAGGATAAGAAATAATATCGAGAGCAAGAGCGATATTTTCTTCAACTGTTTTGTCGGGAATAAGCTGATAGTCCTGAAAGATGACACCAATTTGACGGCGAATGTCATCGATTTTGGCTTTACGGTCGCGAGTAATGTCAACTCCCCCAATGGTAATAGAGCCACCGGTCGGCTGGATCTGATGAAGGATGAGCTTGATAATAGTAGACTTACCGGCACCCGATGAGCCGACAAGAAAAACAAACTCTCCCGGATTAATGGTGAAACCGATATCCTTCAAGACGGATATCGGACCGAAAGTTTTGGTGACGGAGTCAAAAACTATCTCCATGGTTATTCGAGAATCTTGACATTACCAACATCGAGCAGCCAACCAGTTTTATTGGAAGCATTGGTTTCACCGCGAACTTCGACCTTACGACCGACGAAGAGGTCGAGATCCAGAGCAGAAGAAGTCAGAGATGCCCGTTGGGTTAGGCCACCTTCACGATTGAGGATGTGGGTACCTTCGCCGTTGATGTTACCTTTTTCAATGGTTCCGACCGCGATATCTTTAAAATTTTTGTCGGTATTCCCATATGTCTTGCCGACAACCAAATCTTGGGGGGAAGAAATTTTATCGGCGGAAAGAATGTCTTTGCTAGGAGAAACAGAGAGAAACGGCGAGGCAGGAGAAGAGGCGGAGCGACGGGAAAGAATTAGACCAAGGCCGACGCCGAGCATGGCAACAATAAAAAAGACTACAAGAGAAAACCGGGGGGAACCGGCGGAGGGAGAAGAAGAGGTGTTTTGACTAACTTGGGTAAGGTTGGTAATGTCCATAGAAAAAGCTAACAGCTAACAATTCAGTATAGCACTAAAAATTGAGGCGGAAAAAATTGTGGAGAGAGGTGTATTTTTCATCGGCCGGGAGAAAGACCCACTGGCGATCAACCAGGTATTCGGGGTGATAAACAAGACCGTCTTTGGCGGTATTCCCAACCGGCAGATCAATTTTTTCGAGAGAAAAAGACTCGGGTGACCTTAGGGAAAAGACAATACTGGCAATATCGGTATCAGTGAAATCGGTTTGAAGACGACGCCAAAGACGATAGAAAGAAAAAAGATTTGAAGGTTCAGAGAGAAAAACAGGTGATTTGATTTTGGCGACGAGAGCTTCGAGAACTAATTGTTGGCGACGAATACGCCCCAAATCGGTACCACCGGAGGCGGCGACTTCGGCACTTTTACGGGAACGGATAAAAGGGCTGATATTGCGGCCATCGAGATGATTCCAGCCGGAAGGATATTCGACGGTAATGTAAATAGGAGTGGAGGGCTTGGGGGTAGAAATATAATCAGGGTTGGGATATTGGTGATCGGTAAAACCCTGATCCAAAAAAACATCGACACCACCGAGAAGGTCGATAATCTCAACAAGATTTTGAGTATCAATGACTAAAATTCGGTCGAAATTAAGACCGGTAAGGCGGGTAAAATTTTCCTTAACGAAAGGGAAAGAGGCCGATTTCTCAAGAGAAAGAGGATAAATTCCGTTAATTTTTGTTTTGAGCTGATAATCCCAAAGGTCGCGAGGAAGAGAGACTAGCTTGACTTTATTATCAGCAAAACGGCCAACGATAATAGTATCAGTGGTGAGAGATTTTTCCAACCAATCATCACGACGGTCGAGGCCCAGAAAAAGAAAGTTAAATTCGGCGGAAAGAGTGGGGTGGCGAATAGCGGTGATAAGAGTTTGAGAAACTTCGACAAGGTTTTTGCCGGTCTGGGCAAAAAGGTAACGACTGCATAAGGATAAACTGACCGAAATAATCAAAAAGAAGAATAGAGAGAGAAAAATTACGGGTTTTTTCATTTAGAGTTTCAACTCGGCGTTGATAAATTCATCGAGATCACCATCGAGAACTCCGACAGTATCGGAAGTTTCATAACGAGTGCGCAAGTCTTTAACCATTTTATAAGGATGGAGAACATATGAGCGAATTTGACGCCCCCAACCAGCGATAATATTTTCTCCCTTAAGATCGGATTTTTCTTTTTGACGTTTTTCTTCTTCAATGGCCCAAAGCTTGGAGGCCAGCATCTGCATAGCCATTTCCCGATTTTGCTCCTGTGACCGTTGGCTTTGACAGGAAACAGCAATACCGGTGGGACGGTGGGTTAGGCGGACAGCAGTCGAAACTTTGTTGACATTTTGGCCGCCATGACCGCCGGAACGATAGGCAGAAAATTCAATATCTTCCGGACGAAGATCTGTTTCCGAGCTTTGATCAAAAACAGGAGTAACTTCAACTTTGGCAAATGAGGTTTGGCGCAAACTGTCGGCATTGAAAGGAGAGAGGCGAACCAGACGATGGGCGCCAGCCTCGCGGCGAAGATAGCCAAAGGCATAAGGGGCGGAGACCTTAAAAAAGACTGATTTGATACCGGCTTCTTCGCCGGGAGTGAGATCGAGAAGTTCGTGTTTCCAGCCGCGCCGCTCGAAAAAGCGAAGATACATCCGCTGAAGAATTGAGGCCCAATCCATGGCTTCGGTGCCACCCTGCCCGGAGTGAATAGAAAGGATGGCATCTTTATCATCGTATTTTCCGGAAAGATAGGTTTTAAGTTCCAGGGAGGTAATTTTTTGTTCAAGATCCTTGATTTGAAGAGAATATTCGACGGCCAACTGGGGATCCTGGGAAATCATTGAAGAAAACTCGAAGAGATCGGATGATTCCTTGGTGAGCTTGTCGATTTGGTTGACGGTTTCAGTAATAGTAGAGATTTGGCGCATGACAGATTGGGCAGAGGCGGGATTATGCCAAAACGAAGGATCCTGGGAAAGATTATTTAGATCGGATAATTGGGACTGGAGACTAGAATAGTCGAGCTTATGGCTGACTTCTTTGATTTTTTGAATTAGATCGGAAATTTCAGCCATAAAAATTATTTTGATTGATTAAGATTATCCATCAAATCCTGATAGATTTTTTCGACCAGGCTTTTTTTAATTTCAGTAATCTGTTTTTGGGGGAAACCAACGGATTGCTCCTGAATAAATTTCAAGCGGTCTTGAATATAGATTATAACAGGACTTTGGGGCAAATTTTGGAGTTGTCGCTGAGAACTTTGGGGGAGAGACTTGAGGAGAGATTGGCTAACGACAGAAAGATTGGGGATGGCAGTATTTTCTCCCAAAACAGTGGTGGGGTCACTATTATCCGGAAGGCGATGGGAAGCAAAATATGACAGAGATAAATAGAAGAGGATGAGAAAAACAGACCAGCGAAAAAGACGAGCAGGAGTAATTTTAAATTTTTTATCTTCAGAAAAACGATGAGACACAGTTCATTTTAGCTTATCGGAGAGCCAGTCGATAATTGGCTTGTCGCCGGAAAGACATTTTTTGGTAGCAGGAACGAAAGCAAGGGGAACACCAAATCGACTAGAATCAATTTCAGGACAATTTTTAAGATCGGCTTGGGCTAAATCGAAATTAGCGGGATTCCGGGAAACCTCTAAAAGAGAAATTTTTAGGCGAGAATCGGCAGATTTTTCTTTTATATAATTTTTGACATTTTCACAATGGGGACAGCCGATTCCCCAGTAAATAATCAAATCCGGAGAAGCATCGGTGGCAGGGGGGGGATTTGTCGGAGCGGTGCAGGCAGAAAACAAAAAAGAAAATAAAAAAAGAACAATTAATTTGTTCATTATTTGGTTTTGTCGATAACGTCGGTGATTTTGTCGCCGACAACAATTTTGTCGACTAGCTCCATACCAGAAATAACTTCACCAAAGTTAACATATTCACCGGTGAGCGGGGCGCAACTGGCATCGGCCAGACAAATAAAGAACTGACTGTCGTTGCTTTCGACTTTGATGGGGCCACGAGCCAGACCAAGGCTACCGCGACGGAAAGGAGTCTGGTTAATTTCAGAAATAATTTTGCCGCCGCCGGTACCATTGCCAAGAGGATCGCCGCCCTGAACGACAAAACCAGGCTCAACACGATGGAAGGTAAGATTGCGATAAAAACCGGATTGAATTTTTTTAAGAAAATTGGCGACGGTTTTGGGGCATTGAGACTGATAGAGACGAAGGACGATTTGACCATGACGAGTGTTGATGGCGACAACCGGGTTGGAATCGGTAACGGAACCAGATGAAGAAATTTGAGGAGTGATTTCGGGAGAAGGAGAGGACGAGGATGGAGCAGGAGCCGAAGCTGGTCGAAGCGAACAGGCGACAAAAGCAAAAGAAAAAGATAAAAGAGGGATGAGGGCGGTGATGAGACTTTTCATAAGGAGAAGTTTAAGACTATCTCACTCGTAACGCAAGGCGTTGAGAGCGGAAATTTTGGTAGCCCGATAAGAGGGATAGATACCGGTAAGGATTCCAACAAGAGTAGAAAGAGTGACGATAAGGATAATAAAGAGAGGGGGAATGTAGACGACGTCGATAACTCCGACCCCCCGAGTAATGGCGATTCCGGAAAGAATCAGGGAAAAGACTTTTCCAACCAAATAGCCCAAACTAAGACCGCCAATGCCTCCATAAATTCCCATAATCATTGATTCGGTCAGGAAAAGATCGCGAACTTCCAATGATTTCATGCCGATGGCCTTCATCATACTGTCAAGTGCCCTTTTTTAGGACATCTATTCTATGAGTGAAGTAACCGAAACTGGGATGGCGCCATCTTCAGGCTGGTGTGGATTCTTCTTTGGTTGTAGTAATTAATAGTCTGATGAATAG
>Ga0172375_10006158_pt1 | contig 16943 bp, 12 predicted proteins | sample LakKiv1m_FD_114537 | JGI IMG/M metagenome (GOLD analysis project Ga0172375, IMG submission 114537) | Freshwater microbial communities from Kabuno Bay, South-Kivu, Congo - kab_092012_11.1m | ecosystem: Environmental > Aquatic > Freshwater > Lake | place: Democratic Republic of the Congo...
ACGCTGGCGACCGCCGGCGCGGGCTACCTCACGTTCATGGGCAACGAGTTCGGCCATCCCGAGTGGATTGACTTCCCGCGCGAGGGCAACGGCTTTTCCTACCTGCACGCCCGCAGGCAGTGGCACCTGCGCGACGACCCGGCGCTGCTCTTCTCCTGCCTCGGCGATTTCGACCGCGAGATGCTCCGGCTGTTCGGCGCCGCCGGCGCGCTCGAGGAGAGCGCGCCGCGCCTGTTGCATCTTTCGGAGGAAGACAAGCTGCTGGTCGTCGAGCGCGGGCCGCTCGTGGCGCTCTTCAACATTCACCGCTCGCGGTCGGCAAGCGACCTCCCGGTGCGGGTGCCGCCCGGACGCTACCGCGGGGCGCTGAACAGCGACGAGATCCGCTTCGGCGGCCAGGGGCGCATCGCGGCGGATCAGGACTATCCGATCTTCACCGAAACGCGCCAGACCGAGTGCGTGTTCCTCATCAAGGTGTATCTGCCGTGCCGCACGGCCCTGGTGCTGGCGCGCTCATGACGGCGGCTATCGCGCCCGCCAGAGCCGTGACGGTGAACGGCTTCTGGATGAAATGCACGCCGTCCTCCAGGACGCCGTTCAGCGCGATCACGTCGGCGGTGTAGCCCGAGATGAAGAGCACCCGCGTGTCGGGGCGCCGGGCGCGGATGTGCCCGGCGAGCTCGCGCCCGTTCATGCCGGGCATCACCACATCGGTGATGAGCAGATCAATCGTCCCCGCGCGCTCCTCGCTGTGGCGCAGGGCCTCGCCCGGCAGGGGAGCGGCCAGCACGCTGTGCCCGAGACGCTTGAGCATCTGCGCCGCCAGATGCAGCACCGTCGGGTCGTCCTCCGCCAGCAGCACCGTGAGGGGCTTGCCGTGTTCGGGCCGCGGCGGCCGCGGCGCGGCCAGCGCGTCCTCCGCTCCGCTTCCGTGGCGCGGCAGGTACACCGTGAAGCGGCTCCCCTCGCCCGGCTCGCTGTAGACGTTGATGAAGCCGCCGTTCTGCTTGACGATGCCGTAGATGGTGGAGAGCCCGAGCCCGGTTCCCTTGCCCGGGCTCTTGGTGGTGAAGAAGGGCTCGAAGATGTGCGCGAGCGTGGCGCGATCCATGCCGCAGCCGGTGTCGCTGACCGAGAGGCGGACATAGGCGCCCGGGGCAACCGACTCGGGCCCGAACATCGGCTGCGGCTCGTCGAGGGTCACCTGGTCGGTCGTCACGGCGATCGAGCCCGCCTCCCCGACGATCGCGTCGGCGGCGTTGACGCACAGGTTGGCCAGAATCTGGTCAACCTGGGCCGGATCAATCCGCACCGGCCCGACCTCCTCGCCGGGCAGCCAGTGCAGCGCGACGCGTTCGCCGATGAGCCGCCGCAGCATGCCGAGCATCCCTGCGATCGTGTCGTTCAGGTCCAGCACCCGGTGGGAGGCCACCTGCTTGCGGGCGAAGGCGAGCAGGCGGCGCGTGATCTCCGCCGCGCTGCGCGCGGAGTCGCGGATAGCCTTCAGCTCGCCATACAGCGGGTGCGACTCGTCCATCGCCTCCAGGGCCAGGTCGGCGCTGCCGAGGATGACGCAGAGGCGGTTGTTGAAATCGTGCGCCACGCCCCCGGCCAGCCGGCCGACGGACTCCATCCGCTGCGCGTGCTGCAGTTGCGCCTCCAACTGGATGTTCTCGGTGATGCCGCGCTTGACCGCCACGTAATTGACGATCGCGCCCTCGGCGTTGCGCACCGGCGAGATGGTCGCGCTTTCGTTGAACAGGCTCCCGTCCTTGCGCTTGTTAACGAAGAGCCCCTGCCAGGTCCGGCCGCTGACGATCGTCTCCCACAGCGTTTTGTAGAAGGCGTCGTCCTGGTAGCCGCTTTTGACCAGGCGCGGATTCTGGCCGATCGCCTCCTCGCGCGAATAGCCGGTGATGGTGGTGAAGGCGGGATTGACGTAGCGGATGATCCCCTCCACGTCGGTGATGACGATGGCCTCGCCGGCCTGTTCGACGGCGGCGGCCAGCCGTTCGTATTCGCCGCGGTTATTGCGGATTTCGTCCAGCATGCTCTCGGTGAGGCGCGTCTGTTCCCGCAGGCGATCCTGGGCCTGCCGGTTGAGAACCACATGGGCGAGTGTCGAAGCGAAGACGTTCAGCAGCTCCAGGTCGAGGTCGCACCAGCACCGTGGGGGGTGCGCACGGCGTCGAAGCCGAGAAACCCCGCCAGCCGGCCGCACGGCATCATCGGCACGGCGATGAGCGAGCGAACGTCCTGCGCCTCCAGAAACGCCCGCTCGGCGGCGGCCTCGGGCGGCAGGTCGGCGACGGACGGGATCACGATCGGCTTGCCGGTCTGCAGCCGCTCCATCCACCAGGACAACGCGGCGGCGGGGATGTCCTGCAGGCGCTCCTTCTGCGGGGCCACTCCGGCGGCGCACCACTCGTGCGTGTTGCCCGCGCGCCGGAGGTCATCCCGGAACAGAAACACGTAACTGCGGTCGGTTCCGGCGAACGTGCCGATCGTTTCCAGGGCGCGGTTGATCGCGGCATCGGTTTGCTCCGGAGCCAGTCCGACAAAATCGGAAGACATGCGCGCGATCAGCCTGGCGAGCGCCGCCTGGCGCTCCAACACATCCCCATCCGCCCGTATTTTCGGGCGTCGGCGGGCAGGCTTCTCGGATTTCATGAGGCAGAGCTTAGCAGAACGGCGCGCCGCCTGCACCGAAAGGCGACCGCAAATCGTATTTTTCTGGTTGACGGTGAGCGTCATATCCTGCAAACTCCCGTCCCAACTTGGTTGAGGTCGCGTAGCGCCTTGGGGAGTTCCGTCGGCCTGGCCGCATGGAGCGCAGAGTCAAACGCAAGGAGGAAGCCATGCTGACACCCGTAGCGGAGTTGTTGAAGATCAAGGGCGGCGCGGTGGTGACGACACCGCCCCAGACGACGATTTTCGACGGTGTCCGGATCATGGAGGACGCTCATATCGGCAGTCTTCCGATCGTAGATGACGCCGGCAGGCTCGTCGGCATGCTGACGGAGCGGGATTGCATGCGCAAGGCGCTGCTTCAGGAGCGCAACCTGCGCGCGGTGACCGTGGGCGAGATCATGTCGTCGCCCGTGGTGACAGTTGCCCCCACGGAGATCGTCGATTCGTGCATGAAGACCATGACCGAGAAGCGGCTGCGCCATCTGCCGGTCGTCGAAGCCGGCAAGCTGGTCGGGCTGATTTCGATCGGCGACGTGGTCAAATTCCTGTGCAGCGAGCGCGAGCACGACATCAAGAACCTCGAAAAATACATCACCGGATCCCTCCAGCGGGAAATCCGGCGGACGCGGCGGGCGCAGGTCTGGCGCCGTCCTGTCCGCGCGCGGATCGGGCATCACCCCACCAGACAACGGCAAGGAGCGAAGGCATGAAGAATCTCGACGAATTGCGCAAATTGCGGGACGAGGCGCGTCAGGCGCTGGATCAGCGCGGCGGCAGGCAGCGCATCCGCGTGACGGTGTGCATGGGCACCTGCGGCATCGCGGCGGGCGCCCGCGACACGATGCGGGCGTTCATGGAGGAGCTGGCCGCCGCGGGGATGGGCGACGTGGCCGTCACGGCGGCCGGGTGCGCCGGTTTCTGCGAGAAGGAGCCGATGGTGGACGTGGAGATCCGCGACGAGAAGCCGGTGCGCTATGGCCACGTGGACGCGGCGGCGGTTCGCCGGATTGTGCGGGAGCACCTCGCCGGGGGGAAGGTTGTCGGCGACCTGGTGTTCGCATGAACGCGAAGGAGAACGCACAGATGGCGAAGAAGAGGTGTGGCTGCGGCGGAGGGTGCGCCTCGCCGCTGTACAAGAAGCTCGATGCCTTCATCGCGGGGCGGCCCAAGGGGCGGGACGAGCTGATCCCGGTTCTGCACAAGGCGCAGGAGCTGTTTGGCTATCTGCCGGCCGAGGTGCAGGCCCACGTGGCCCGCGCGCTGGGGCTGTCGGTCAGCGAGGTGCTGGGGGTGGTGACGTTTTACCACTATTTCACCATGCATCCCCGCGGCCGGCACGCGGTGAACGTCTGCCTGGGGACGGCGTGCTACGTGCGCGGCGCCAAGAAGGTGGTGGAGGCGTTGTGCGCGGCGCTGAAGATTCAGATGGGCGGCACCACCGAAGACCGGCGTTTCTCGCTGACCTCCCAGCGGTGTTTCGGCGCGTGCGGGCTGGCGCCGGTCATCATGATTGACGGCCACGTGCACGGGCGGGTGACCGCGAAGAAGATTCCCGCCATCCTGGCGCAATACGAATAGGGGAAACGGAACATGAAGAAGACGGTCAGAACCCAGGTGCTGCTTTGCGCCGGCGGTTCGTGCATCTCATCGGGAACCCAGAGCGTGCGCGAGGCCTTCGAGACCGCGCTGGAAGCCCACGGCCTGAGCGACGAGATCGAGGTGATCGCCACCGGCTGCATGGGGATGTGCGAGATCGGGCCGATCGCCGTGATCTATCCGGAGGGCGTGTTCTACCAGAAGGTCAAGGCCGCCGACGTGGAGGAGATCGTGGCCGAGCACCTGCTGAAGGGGCGGGTGGTGGAGCGCCTCTTCTACCGCAAGCCGTCGAACCAGGAGCTGATCCAGACGATCGGCGACATTGATTTCTTCAAGCTTCAGCACAAGATCGCGCTGCGCAATTGCGGGCAGATTGACCCCGAGCAGATCCGCGAATACATCGCCATGGACGGCTATGCCGCGCTGGGCAAGGTCGTGACCGCCCTGACGCCCGAGGCGGTGGTGGCGGAGGTGAAGGCGTCGGGGCTGCGCGGCCGCGGCGGCGCGGGTTTCCCGACCGGGCTGAAGTGGGCGGCGGCGGCGGCGGAGCCCGCGGGGATCAAGTACGTGGTCTGCAACGCCGACGAGGGCGACCCCGGGGCGTTCATGGATCGCAGCATCCTCGAAGGCGACCCGCACAGCGTCCTCGAAGCCATGGCGATCTGCGGCTACGCGATCGGCGCCCGGCAGGGATACATCTACGTCCGCGCCGAATACCCGCTGGCGATCGAGCGGCTGGAGAAGGCGATCGGTCAGGCGCGCGAGCTGGGGGTGCTGGGACGGGATCTCTTCGGCAGCGGCTTCGATTTCGACATCGAGATCCGCATGGGCGCGGGGGCGTTCGTCTGCGGGGAGGAGACGGCGCTGATGCACTCGATCGAGGGCCGGCGCGGCGAGCCGCGGCCCAAACCGCCGTTCCCGGCGCAGAAGGGGCTCTTTGGCCGGCCGACCGTGCTGAACAACGTCGAGACGTTCGCCAACATTCCGCACATCATCCTGCGGGGGGCCGCCTCCTTCGCCGCGCTGGGCGCCGGGAAGAGCACGGGCACCAAGGTCTTCGCGCTGGCCGGCGACGTGAACAACACGGGGCTGGTGGAGGTGCCCATGGGCATCTCGCTGGGGGCGATCGTCCATGACATCGGCGGGGGCATTCCGGGCAACAAGGCCTTCAAGGCGGTGCAGATCGGCGGGCCCTCGGGCGGCTGCATTCCCACGGAGTTCCTGAACACGCCGGTGACCTACGAGTCGCTGCCGGAGCTGGGCGCCATCATGGGGTCGGGCGGGCTCGTGGTCATGAACGAGGACACCTGCATGGTGGACCTGGCCCGCTATTTCCTCGAGTTCATCGCCGAGGAGTCGTGCGGCAAATGCACGCCGTGCCGCGTCGGCACGCGCATCATGCTCGAGCTGGTCACCAAGATTTGCGAGGGACGCGGCGAGATGGCCGATCTGCAGCGCCTGGAGGAGCTGGCCGCCCATGTGCGCCAGACCTCGCTGTGCGGCCTGGGCCAGACGGCGCCGAACCCGGTGCTTTCGACGCTCCGCTATTTCCGCAACGAGTACATCGCGCATATCCGCGACCACCGCTGCGAGGCCGGGGTGTGCGCCGCGATGGTCTACGCGCCCTGCGCCAACGCCTGCCCGGCCAGCGTCAACGTGCCGGCGTACATGGCCTTTGTCGCGCAGGGGCGGTACGAAGAGGCGCTGCGCGTCCATCTCCGGGCCAATCCGCTGCCGTCGGTCTGCGGCCGGGTCTGCCCGCAATGGTGCATCAAGAAGTGCCGCCGCGCCGACCTCGAGGGGCCGCTGGCGGTGCGCCTGGTCAAGCGCTTCATGGCCGACCAGCGCCGCGACTACGCCGATCTCTATCCCGAGAAGGCGCCGGACAACGGCATGCGGGTCGCGGTGGTCGGCTCGGGGCCGGCCGGCCTCACGGCGGCCTATTATCTGACGCTCATGGGCTATCGCACCACGGTGTTCGAGCGCCAGCCCGAGGCGGGCGGGATGCTGCGCTACGCCATTCCCGAGTACCGGCTGCCGCGCGAATATGTGGACAAGGAGATCGCGGGTCTGGCCGCCCTGGGCGTCGAGATCCGCACCGGCGTGGAGGTCGGCCGCGACGTCACGCTCGGCGGGCTGCGCCAGCAGGGCTACGGCGCGATCTTTCTCGCCTGCGGATCCGGCCAGGAGATCCGGCCGGATCTGCCGGGGATGGATCTGCCGGGCGTCTACACGGGCATCAACTTCCTGGAGCGGGTGGCCAAGGGCGAGCCGATCGCGATGGGGCCCGACGTGCTGGTCGTGGGCGGCGGCGACAGCGCCATTGACGCCTCGCGCGTCGCCCGCCGGCGCGGCGCGCGCAACATCACGATCCTCTACCGCCGCACCCGCAGCGAGATGCCCACCAATCCGATCGAGATCCGCGAGGCCGAGATCGAAGGCAACCGGGTGGAGTTCCTCACCACCGTCGGCGGCATGGCCGCCCGCGCCGACGGGCGGATCGCCGTCGAGATCCGCAAGATGCGCCTGGGCGCGTTCGACAAGACCGGACGGCGCAGGCCGGAGGAGATCCCCAGCGCCGCCGAGACGCGGGTGGTGGACAATGTGATCATCGCCATCGGGCAGCGCTGCGACGTCGGCGCCCTGCTCGGCGACGGCCAGGGGCTGGTTGCCGACGGCCGGGGCGGCCTCAAGGCCGACATCCGCACCGGCGCCACGGACGCGCCGTTCATCTTCGCGGGCGGCGACCTGGTCTCCGGCGCGGCGACGGTCGTCGAGGCGATCGCGGCCGGCCAGACCGGCGCCCGCGCCATTGACCGCTATCTTTCGCCCGGCGTCGCCCGCGTCTACCCGTGGGAGCAGCCCGAGGCGCCCGCGACGCCGGTGGATCCCGATCGGGAGATCGAGACCATCGCGCCGGTCGAGCAGCCGCTGCTGGGCCCCGAGGAGCGGTTGATCACGATGGAAGTGGAACGGACGATCACGGCGGCCGAAGCCCGGCGCGAGGCCGGGCGCTGCCTGCGCTGCGACTACAAGGGCTAGGGAGGGAGGACGGACATGACGGTCGCCGAGATTGTGAACAGGCACGGCAACGACCGGGAGCACCTGCTCTCGATCCTGCACGACATCCAGAACGGCTCGCCGGACCACTCGCTGCACCGCGAGGCGATCGAGGAGCTCGCGCGCGTCATGGGGTTGCCGGTCGCGGACATCATCGGAACGGCCTCCTTCTACACGATGTTCAGCCTCAAGCCGCGCGGCCGGCACATCATCCGGCTGTGCGAGAGCCCCCCCTGCTACATCGCCGGCGAGGAGAACATCCTGAAGGCGCTTGAACGGAAACTGGGCGTGACGCTGGGCGGAACCACCCCCGACGGGCTGTTCACCCTCGAGGCGACGAGCTGTCTGGGGGCCTGCGGCGTGGCGCCGGTGATGATGGTGGATGACGAGGTCTACGGGCATCTGACCGAGGCCGGCGCGGTGGCGATCGTGGAGCGGATCGCCGCCGCGTCCGGGCGTTGACGTCCGGAGCGGTTTCGGCAACGGAAGGAACGGGACGATGAAGGCAAAACCCAGAGCGTATGTCATGGTTTCGGTGGACGCCGATTCGGTGGTGATCGGCGCGCGCGAGGTCAAGAACCGGATCGCCGCCGAGATCGGCCAGCGCGGCCTCGCCGACGAGGTGCGCGTCGTCGAGACCGGTTCGTTCGGGCCGGCCAACGCCGGCGTGGTGGCGGCGGTGGTGCCCGAGGGAATCGTGTACGGCCATCTGACGCCCGAGGGCGTCGCCCGCCTGGTGGGCGAGCACTTCGTCAAGGGCCGCCCGGTGCGCGAATGGATCCTGCCCGGCGAGCATCCGTTGCCCGACCCCGAGACCGCCGACCCCCGCCGGGTGCAGCACTTCGGGCGCATCGTGCTCGACAACTGCGGCCGGATCGCCCCCGACCGCATCGAGGAGAGCATCGCCAACGACGGCTATTTCGCGCTGGGCAAGGCGCTGACGGAGATGACCCCCGCCGGCGTGATCGAGACGGTCGAACGCTCCGGGTTGCGCGGCCGCGGCGGGGCGGGCTTCCCGACCGGATTGAAATGGAGCTTCTGCGCCCAGCAGGCGTCGGACGTCAAGTATGTGGTGTGCAACGCCGACGAGGGCGAGCCGGGCACCTTCAAGGACCGGCTGATCCTGGAGGGCGATCCGCACAAGGTGATCGAGGGGATGGCGCTGTGCGGCTACGCGCTGGGCGCCACCCAGGGCTACGTCTACATCCGCGGCGAATACGCGCTCTCCATCGAGCGGATGCGCGCGGCCCTGGACGCGGCCCGCAGCCACGGGCTGCTCGGCCGCGACATCCTGGGCTCCGGGTTTGACTTCGACATCGCCATCAAGATCGGCGCGGGCGCCTACGTCTGCGGCGAGGAGACGGCCCTGATCGAGTCCATGGAGGGCAAGCGGGGTCTGCCGCGCGTCAAGCCGCCGTTCCCGGCCCACAAGGGGTTCCGCGGCAAGCCGACCAACGTCAACAACGTGGAGACCCTCGCCAACGTGCCGTTCATCATCCGCAAGGGCGCCGACGCCTTCCGCGCGGTGGGCGCGCCCGGCATGCCGGGCACCAAGGTGTACACCATCCTCGGCCACATCAACCGCCCCGGACTGATCGAGGTGCCCACCAGCGTGACCTTGCGCGAGATCCTGGAGGACTACGCCGGGGGCATGAAACCGGGCCCCTTCAAAATGGCGCAGCTCGGGGGGACGGCCGGGGCTATTCTCGGCCCCGAAATGCTCGACGTGCCGCTCAACACCGAGGCCCTCGCCAAAACGGGGCACGCGCTCGGGTCGGGCGCGATCCTGTTCATGAACGAGAGCGTCGGGGTCTGCGACTTTCTCCACGCCTGCATCCGCTTCTTCGCGCACGAGTCCTGCGGCAACTGCAATCCGTGCCGCAACGGCATGGCCGCGCTGCTGGAGATCACGGCCCGGCTCAAGGCGGGCGCGGGCTACCCGGGCGATGTCGAACTGATGGAGGAACTGGTGATGGGGATGAAGGCGATCGCCTTCTGTCCGCTCGGACAGTCGCCGGCCGCGCCGGCGCTCTCCGCCCTGCGGTATTTCCGCGACGAGGTGCGCGCCGGCGTCAATCCGGCCGCCATCCGTCCGCACCCGGATCACACCCTGCGCACCCTCCTGAGACTGGCGGGCCCGGCAGACCATTGACCACGACCGACACGATGCGTGTGACGTTCACCGAGAAAAAAGGAGATGGGAGTATGGCGATCACTGTGACGATAGACCGGCAAACCGTTGAGGTTCCGGATGGTACGAGCGTGCTGGACGCGGCGGCGGTGGCGGGCGTGAAGATCCCGACGCTCTGCCATTTGCCCGGCGTGACCAGCCCGGGCTCGTGTCGCGTGTGCCTGGTGGAGATCGAGGGGGCGCGCACCCTGCAGCCCGCCTGCGTGACGTTGGTGGCTCCGGGAATGAAGGTTCATACGCACACCCAGCGCGTCCGGTCGGCCCGCCGCATGTCAGTCGAACTGCTGCTGGCCAACCATCCGTGGGACTGCAACGCCTGCGTGCGCAACGGCACCTGCGAGCTGCAGAAGCTGGCGCAGACCCTGGGCATCACCGACGTGCGCTTCCCCTACAGCCGCAAGAAGATCCCGGTGGACACCAGCACGGCGGCCTTGGTGCGCGACATGAACAAGTGCATCCTGTGCCGCCGGTGCGTCGCGGTCTGCCAGGACGTGCAGGGCGTGGGGGTGCTGGCGCCGCGCGCGCGCGGCTTCGACACGGTCATCGGCGCGGGCGCGGGCGAGAACCTCTGCGACGCGGTCTGCGTACAGTGCGGGCAGTGTGCCGCGGTCTGCCCGGTCGGCGCGATCTACGAGCAGGACGCGATCGCGGATGTCTGGCGCGCGCTGGACGATCCCAAGAAGCATGTGGTGGTGCAGACCGCGCCGGCCATTCGCGCCGCGCTGGGCGAGTGCTTCGGGCTCGAGCCGGGCACCTGCGTCACCGGCAAGATGGTCTCGGCGCTGCGGCGGCTGGGTTTCAACAAGGTCTTCGACACCAACTTCACCGCCGACCTGACAATCATCGAGGAGGGCCATGAGCTGCTGGCCCGGCTCAAGGCGGCGCTGGTGGATCAGGCGCCCGTGGCGTTGCCGATGTTCACGAGCTGCTCGCCGGGATGGATCAGCTACATGGAGCAGTTCTATCCCGGACTGCTGCCGAATCTCTCGTCCTGCAAGTCGCCGCAGCAGATGTTCGGCGCGCTGGCCAAGACGTACTACGCCAAGCAGGCGGGGATTGATCCGGCCGACATCGTGGTGGTCTCCGTCATGCCTTGCACGGCGAAGAAATTCGAGGCCGTGCGGGGGGAGATGACCGACTCGGGGTTCCAGGATGTGGATTACGTGCTGACGACCCGCGAACTCGGACGGATGATCCAGGAGTCCGGCATTGACTTCCTGAGCCTGCCCGACGAGGAGCAGGACAGCCCGATGGGGATGTCCAGCGGCGCGGCCGACATCTTCGCCAACACCGGCGGGGTGATGGAGGCGGCCCTGCGCACGGTTTACGAAGTGGTGACCGGCCGCGAACTGCCGACGGACAAGCTCCACGTGCCGCCGATTCAGGGACTCCAGGGGCTCAAGGAGGCGTCGCTGACCTTCGAGAACTGCCTGCCCGACTGGGCCTTCCTCAACGGCGTGACCGCCAAAGTCGCCGTCGCGCACGGGCTCTCCAACGCCCGCATGGTCTGCGATCAGGTCGCCACGGGCAAGGCGGCGTACCACTTCATCGAGGTCATGTGCTGCCCCGGCGGCTGCATCGGCGGCGGCGGACAGCCGCGGCTGACGACCGACGAGGTGCGCCGGGCGCGGATCAAGGCGATCTACAAGGAGGACGAGGGGCGGCCCATGCGCAAGTCCCACGTCAATCCGGCGATCGCCCAGATCTACCGGGATTTTCTCGGCGCGCCGCTGGGCGAGACCTCCCATCACCTGCTGCACACGCACTACCAGCCCCGCGGCCAGACGCCCGAGCCCGCAAAACCACCCAGGAAGCGCAAGGCCAGCCACGCCAAGCGGTAAGTCCGTTCGGCGTTCCTGGCCGGTTGGAGGCGTGTGGCCGGGTTTCCCGGGGGCGGCGGCTTGACGCTTTCCCGTCCGAACGGGTATTGTGTGCCACACGTCATGAACGACTCGAACGAACAGGCGAACGCCGCCTCCCAGATCGGAACCGTCCGGATGCGCATTTCGCCGGCAGCGCCGGGTGTGTCCCCGGTCGAGGCGGCCGATTCGGGAACGGTGCGCATCGCTCCCGGCGGGGGCGAGGACGCTCCCCGCGCGGGCGGGGAGTCGCTCTTTGCCCAGTATGCGGTGGTGAGCCGCATTGGCGATGGCGGCATGGGCGTGGTGTATCTGGCGCGCGACCGGCGGCTCGGCCGCTTCGTGGCGATCAAGCGGCTCAACCGTCAGGCGCAGGGAATCGCGACCCTGCGCCAGCGGTTCCTGCAGGAGGCGCGCGCGGTCGCCGCGCTCAACCACATCCACATCGTCCACGTGTACGCCTTGGGCGAGGATGACGACGGACCCTACATCGTCATGGAGTACGTCGCCGGCCCCGACGGCGCGCCGGCGCGCGCGCAGGAGGATGTTGCGGACGGGGCGGCTTCGCTGCCGCCGCCGCCGCTGACACTCGACCAGCAGATCGGCCGCAACGGCCAACTGTCGGTGGCGGACGCCATCTCCCTGTTGATGAAGATCGGCCGGGCGGTCGCCTACGCGCACGAGAGCGGCGTCATCCACCGCGACCTCAAGCCGAGCAACATCCTCCTCGACAGGATGGGCGAGCCGAAAATCGTTGACTTCGGGCTGGCGCGGCTGATGCGCGTCGAGGAGAACAAACTCACGGTTCCCGGCGAGAAGCTGCTCTCCCTCGGCTATGGCTCGCCGGAGCAGGAGCAGGACGCCAGCCTCACGGACGAGCGCTCGGATGTCTACGGATTGGGCGCGATCCTCTATTTCGCGATCACCGGGCAGAATCCGCGCTACTTCCGCGAGCAGGACATCCCGGTGGCGTTGCGCGAGGCGCTGGTCAAGGCGCTGGCCACCGACCGCGACCAGCGCTGGCCTTCGGCCGCCGCCTTCACCGAGGCGCTGCGCGCCGTGCAGAACAAGACGCGGATCGAGACCCCGACCGTCAAGACGACCTGGCGCTGCAAATGGTGCGACACGGTCAATCCGCTGACCATCCGCTACTGCGCCGAATGCGGCTGGGACGGCGGCGAGACCTGTCCCGAGTGCGGCGCCGACACCTTTGTGGGCGTCCAGTATTGCGGCACCTGCGGCGCCGATTCGCGCGCCTACGAGTCCATCGCCCATGTGCTGGAGCGGACGCGTGCCGCGGTCGGGCGCCATCAGTACGAACGGGCGCTGGCGTTCGCCGGCCGCGCGCACGGGTTTGAGCCGGCGGGGCCGGCCGGCCGTCAGCGGGTCAAGGAGATCCAGGATTTGCGCGAGCAGGCCGAACGCGCGATCGCGCACCGCGAGCGTCTGAAAGAGCTGATCCCCGTCGAGCTGAAAGCCGAAAACTTCGAGCGGGCCCAGGCCTTTATCCGCGAATACCGCGAGCTGTCGGGCGACGCGCTGGCGTTCGGCGAAGACGATCGGCGGATTGCGGAGCTGACCTTGCGGCGGGATCTCGGCCGGGCGCAGCGGTTCATCCGCAACGGCGACTGGGACACGGCCGAGCGGATCTGCGAGGAGATCCTGGCCACGGTCGCCCCGCAGGATGCGGCCTGCCACGCGTTGCTGCGCCGCATCCGGGCGCGGCGGTGGTCGTGCCGGGTGGTCGGCGCCGCTGCGGTTGTCCTGACGGTGACGCTCGTCTATGTGCTGAGCCTGGCGCCCGTGTTGTTGGCCTTTCCGACGGCCTTCTCCGGAGGATCGAGGGGCTTCTACGAGCCCGCGCTGAGGCTGCACGCGCAGGGCGTGTTCAGTCCGGCGTTGCGCGCCTACGCCGGGCTGTGGGGCGTGCGGACGTTGGACGATGCGCCGACGCGGGCGGGAGGCGCGCCCGCCGAGATGCCGCCGCCGGCGGAGCTGCCCGAGCTGCTCGACCTGCAGCGGGTGTTCGTGCAGCAGCTCAACGATCTGGCCGCCGAGCAACGCCGGTTCGCGGCGGCCTGGCCCGAGGACTACCGGCGCGATCTCGCCAAGCTGGTCGAGCGGCGGCAGGCGGCGGGCGATTATGAAGGCGTGGTCGCGACGCAGGCCGAGGCGCAGTTCTTCCAAAACGCGCGGCAGATCGGGGCGTCGCCGGCCGGTGAATTCGACGAACTCGCGGCGCTGAAGACGAAATACCGGCAGGCCATCGCCGAACAGAAGATCGGTCGCGAACGCAACCGCGTCGCGCTCTCCCGCAAGTACACCAACGACCTGGAGGACCTGCTGCGCACCCATACCCGCGAGGGCCGGCTGGAGATTGCGGCGGTGATCAGCGCGGCCATCAAACGGGAGAAGGGAAGCACGGATCTGCTCGACGCCGAGGCGGCCCTGGCCAATGCGCCCGGTGGCGCTTCGGAAACCGCGACCAAGGCGGTGGGCGTCTCGCCGGGAACCTCCGGGGTGAACGAGTTGCAGGCGATGCGGCAGACGCTCGACGGCAGCCTGGTCGAATTGGAGAGGAACTATGAAACCCAGCGAACGCAGTGGCCGGATCAGTATATTCAGGCGCTGAAGCGGCAGATGGGGGAGTTCCAGCAGGCGGGGGATTTCTTCGGCTGGGACAGCGCCAACAAGGAGCACGAGCGCTTCCTCATCGACCGCCGGCTCTCGGACATCCACACGGTGGCCGACCCCGAGCCCCTGCGCCGCCTGCAGGTTCGGCACATCGAGATTTTACGGGAGATCGGGAAGCGCCGCGCGCAGGAGGTGCGCAATCTGGTTGACGGACACTGCGCGAAACTGGAAGAGTGGAAGCGCAATCTGACGCGCGCCGGGGATATGGAGCTGGCCGCCGCGGTGAACGCCGAGATCCAGCAGATCCGGGTGCGCCCGGAGTATGTGGCGGCGGTGCGGGAGCTGACGCCCCCGGCCGCGGCCACCAACGGCGTCGCGCCTGTCGTGGAAGCCCGGAAGCCGGAATAGAACGCGAACAACGGAGGCGGCGGTGGTGGATTGCAGGGCAACGGTTCTCGGACAGCGCATGCTGAATGCCGACTATTTCCTGATGCGCCTGGACGCCCCCGATGTCACGGCATCGGCGCGGCCGGGCCAGTTCGTCCATGTGCGCGTGACCGGCCTGGATGACGCCTCGTTGCGGCGTCCGTTCAGCATCCATGACGCGGAGGCGGGCGTGCTGGCGCTCGTCTACAAGGCGGTCGGCCGCGGCACGGCGCAACTGGCGCGGTTGGCGGCGGGGGAGCGGGTTTCGGTGATCGGTCCGCTGGGCAACGGCTTTCCCCTCGACTGCGGCGACCGCGCGCCGGTGCTGGTGGCCGGCGGCTATGGCGTGGCGCCGCTAAGCTTTCTGGCGCGGCGTCTCGAACGGCGCGGGGTGTTGCTGGCGGGCGCGCGCGGGTCGGCCGATCTGCTTTGCCTCGACGATTTCGCGAAGCGGGGTTGGGAGACGCGGGTGGCCACGCAGGACGGCTCCCGCGGCGAACGGGGGTTGGTGACCGACCTGCTGGACGCGTGGATCGCGGATCACCCGGAGGCGATTCCCGAGATCTACGCCTGCGGGCCCGACGGCATGCTGCGGGCCGTCGGCGCGCGGGCCCTGGCGCGCGGCGCGCGGGCCTGGCTCTCGCTCGACAAGCACATGGTGTGCGGCGTCGGGGCTTGTCTCGCCTGCGTGCAGCGGTTGCGCCGCGCCGATGGCAGCGAATGGGTCGGTCGGGTGTGCCACGACGGCCCGGTCTTTGAAGCAAGGGAGATCGTGTGGTGAGTGCGGTGGATCTGGCGGTCAACCTCGGCGGCCTGCGGATGAAGAATCCGGTGGCCGTGGCGTCGGGAACCTTCGGCACGGGGCGCGAATACGCCGGGCTGGTGGACATCCGGCGCCTGGGCGCGGTCACCGTGAAGGGCGTGCGCCTGCAGCCGTGGCCGGGCAACCCCCTGCCGCGGCATGTCGAAGTGCCCGGCGGCATGGTCAACGCCATCGGGCTGCAGGGTCCCGGCGTGGACGTTCTGATCCGCGACAGCCTGCCATTTTTATGCGAGGCGGGCGTGCCGGCGATCGTCAATATCTGGGGAACGAGCGAGGACGAGTACGCCGAGGTCGCGGCGCGGTTGGACGGCGTTCCGGGCGTCGGGGCGATCGAGCTGAATATCTCCTGCCCGAACGTCAAGGAGGGCGGGCACGCGTTCGGCGCCGATCCGCGCGTCGTGTCGTCGCTCGTGGCCGCCGTCCGCCGGCGCACACGGCTGCCCCTGATGCCCAAGCTCGCGCCGAATGTGCCTTCCGTGGCGGTGTTCGCGCGCGCGGCCGTCGAGGCCGGGGCCGACGCGCTGGCCCTGATCAACACGATCCCGGCGATGGTGATTGACATCGAGACCCGGCGGCCGGCGCTCGCCAACATCGTCGGCGGTCTCTCCGGCCCCGCGATCCACCCCGTGGCCGTCAAGCTGGTCTGGGAGGCGGCGCAGGCGGTTCGCGCCCCGATCCTGGCAATGGGGGGAATCACCGGACCGGAACAGGCGATCGAGTTCATGATCGCCGGCGCAACCGCAGTCGCGGTGGGGACGGCGAACTTCATTGATCCGGGAACGCCCCTGCGGGTGCTGGACGGGATCGAAGCCTATTGCGTGCGCCACGGCCTTGCCGCGGCGCGCGCGCTGACGGGAACGGTCGAATGCGGGAGGCGCGGCTGATGGGCTGGTATTGCGTCATCCACGGCGAACGCCGGGGGCCGATCGTCTGGGAGGAGTTGCGCGCCTGCGCCGAAAGCGGCGAGCTGCGCGCCGACGATGTCGTCTGGACGGCCGATTTTGGCGGTTCGTGGAGACGGGCGGGCGACGTCAGCGGCCTGATTCTGCCGCCGCCGGAGCCGCCTGCCGCCGCGTATGCCGGTCTGGAACAGATGGCGGACGGGGCGCCGCCGCTCGCGCCCGATGGGCAGGCGCCATCCTGCGTCCAGGCGCTGTGCGACGCCTGGCGGCGCATGACACAGGTGTTGTTCAAGCCGTTCGATGTGGCGCTCTGGTTCGGCATCGGACTCTGCGCCTGGCTGGCGGCGGTCGGCCGCGGCGACTGGGTCGGCCGCCTGAATCTTTCCGGGATGTCGCAAACCCTGGGCGAGGCGTTGGAGACGGGCGGGTGGGAGGAGGTCGCGGCGCACCTCTCCGGCGCGGCGCGGGAGCGGCTGGGCGCGCTTCTGAGCCTTTCGGCCGTCGCCTGGGGCGCGATCCTCACGATCTTGCTGATGTGGATCCGGGCGCGGGGCGCCTTCTTGCTGATGGATCGCTGGCGCCGGCCCCGCGCCCCGTTCAGCGAGTCATGGCGGGCGCTGCGCGCGCTGGGACAATCGCTGTTCGTCTTTCGGCTGATGCTGACGGTCGGGTTTGCCGTCGTGTTGGGCGCATGGATCGCCCTCGGCTTCTCCCTGCAGGTGTTCGAGGGGCCGGCCTGGCGCGCGCTCGCCGCGCCGCAG
>Ga0172375_10006159_pt1 | contig 16942 bp, 24 predicted proteins | sample LakKiv1m_FD_114537 | JGI IMG/M metagenome (GOLD analysis project Ga0172375, IMG submission 114537) | Freshwater microbial communities from Kabuno Bay, South-Kivu, Congo - kab_092012_11.1m | ecosystem: Environmental > Aquatic > Freshwater > Lake | place: Democratic Republic of the Congo...
ATGGTTAATATAGTCTAAGGGATTTTCTTCTCTGCCCAAAGTTTCATTTCCATAAACCCTGCAACCAAAATAGGGAGGGCTGGTCACAATAAGATTTACGGAATTATCAGGAATATTTTTAAGGATTTCCAGAGAATTTCCGCAGGTAACCTTATTTAAAAATTGCTGTATGGAACTCATTGTTTGATTCGCGTGATAAAAACCGGCGTATTTTCACCCATATATGCTCCGCCCTGATTAAAATCAAAAAATTCTACTGCCTCATCATAGCTCATTCCCATTTTCATATTAGCGTCTATTACCTTATCATAATCATAGGCCACTTTAGGATTATGTTGAACACTTATTCCCTCACATACTCCGATTATTGCTTCGTCGAATTCCTTTTCATCCATAAACAGAAGATCGGTATCGGGGTATTGGTCTGCTATCATTTTTCGAATAGATATTTTTCTGTTCTTGTGTTTTTTATTTTTCATCGTGGATCTCGGTTTCTAAGTACAATAACTCTTTTAGCAGAGTGACTTGGGGGCATAAATACTTGGATGCTTCTTATAGAAGACAGGTTAAAATCATCGCCTCCAGACCATAAAACTTCAGTATAATCATCGGCACTCTGTTCTCTCATTCTTTTCAGTTGTTCTTCTAATTCATGGAGTTGCATCGAATCCCCTTTCCTTCATTATTTGCAAGAACGTATTTACTATGCCATTAGGACTTGCGTTGGCCTTATACCACTCATATCCGTTCATGGCTATTTCATTTATATTATACATATTTTCAAGATTTTTAATATTGGTATTTTGATCTATATGAATGTAATGCTTGCCTTCTATTAGCGGGTTGTAGTAATTGGGCTTGTAGTTTAAAAGAAGAGGTTTCTTAAGCATCATATAATCTATTTCTCTACGATTTTTAGCCTCTGACATAAATGAACCTCTGCCGTGGAGTACCAACCCATATTTACTATTTCTCATTTTTTCCAGATATTGTGCGTCGGTCAGGGCTTTTCCGGGACTTGGAAGACCTTTATTAGCAAGAGAACCGCCCTGATCGCTGTCTATAATTTCTATTCCCTGTTTTTGAAGATTAGATTTCATATATCCTCTGCACCGCCATGTTTTACCGCAGAAAAAAGCAAGTTGTTTTACGGGTAATTGTTCCATGGTATCTTCTTTTCCTATGAACTGGTGCATCATTTTACTACAGAAAAAAGTCCAAGGTATTATCTTGTTATAGAATTTTAATCTCTGTTCCTCTGTAGCGTTGGGAAATTGATTCTTAGAGGCCATTCTAGTCTTAAACTCATCAAATGTCATTTTAGGATGTTGAAGTTTAATTATCAAATCCATATCGCTGTTAAAAATAGGATCCGTATAAGTCGGCATGGCATAATCCCAGAAATCCACATAAATTTTTCTGCCGTTATAAATAAGTGTCGTTGATCTTTCTGCTTTTCCGGTTGCTATTTTTCCATCATGATAAACAATATTAAATCTGTCGCTGTGTATCAGGATGTCAAGGAATTCAGGCAGACCCAATGTAGATCTTGTCCAAATATCCTTTAGATCATAGCTGCTTACAGACAAAGTAGGCTTCATTGTATTGGCGGCTCTTTGACTTCTTTTTGGCCAATTTCAGGAGTCCAAGGTATGACTAACCCCCTTTTGGCTCTTTCGCTATTAGTTGAAGGTATATCTATGCATCCATTTCGATGATCCAGAACTACTTTATTAAAGGGATTCCATTTTACAGGATTATCGACCGGTAGATTTTTAGAATCCATAAAAAATTGATTAGCCTTAGTTTCTTCGTGACAGACCGATATTTTCTCGACCTCTTTTTTAGGAGCGGGAAGAATATTGGGCACTGGCAGTTGGAAATTAACCGGGAATGTAGCAGGCGGTAGTGGTCTGATAAGCTCTGGATCATCACAGCCCTGAGACTCATTAGCCTGTATCATGTTTGCAGGAGCGGGAGGAACAGTTGGAGATACATAAGGAATAACTAAATTAGGCTTCTCATATATCTTCTTGTTTTGCAGTTCCGCCAGTGTTTGCAAATGTATTTTCTGTTCTTTTGGGGGTTCCTGTTTCCATTTTGGCTTTTCTTCGGGATTACTATACATTCCCCATACCCTTTCATTAGGAACATCGCCTAGCTCTTTTACAGCATCCTTAATAGCATCTTCAAATGGCAGGAAAGGAAATACTTTGAGCTCGCTTTCAGGATTACAATTAAATACATGGAATCCTTCTGCTTCAAAAATAGGTTTTAGAGCAGGAAGATACTCGTTTTTCAGCCTGTCATAAGTGGACATATTACAATTCACAGCACCCTTGCCCCTGCTTTCGTCAAAATGATAGCAATATTGTTCTGTCATTTTCATATCGCAGCCAAGCAGGTATACTTTTCTAAAACCGAGTAGGAAAAGTATTCTAAGAGCAGGCAACATGACAGATCTTCCGCCACCGAGATCCTTGGAATTGCCCCAATTTATCGAATCTTCGAACAGGTATCGGTCCGCCATAAATTTTTCATTTCTACGGTAGCCTATGACATTGGGGCATTCACCTACCCGAACCTTCATTGTCTCCCATTTTTCATTATCAAAAATAAGTTTCTCAAAATGAGCTTGCGGGACAAACTTGGTTATTCTGGAATCTAGCCATATTGACTTAAGAAATCGGGCGGGGTCATCTACACACGACCAGAATGTAGGCCGATATGTTTTTGGTCCGTTATTTATGCCGAAGGTAATTACTCCGGGCTTATCAAGCAACTTTTTGTCGAGAGATGCAAAACTTGGCCCATTACAAATTAAGAACGCTGATTTGCCCCTATAATGTCCGATAAGGTTTAATTGCGCACCTTCTCTTGTAAAAAACATTGGAACGGGCTGATAAAATTCATTAGAAATTGAAACGCCCATATGTTGATCTCTTGAGTTTCTGAACGCCGCATCATCGTTTTGATCTCTTTTCAAGCTTCTTCTCCTCATTTTGTATCTCCCAGTTGACCACAAATACACTACTATTATACATAATTAAACGGCGTATCGCTTTATATATTCAATTTCTTTTTTCGTTAGTCGTTTTTGAATAAACTGAAATTTAGCATTCAGTATTTTCTCAACATAATTTTGTTTTATCTTTATTTTTTTAAGATAAGATCTATACTGTTTTATATCTATGCAATATTTTGGGGAATAGCTAGTAACCTCAAGATATTTGTTGCTCTTAGGAAAATAAAAATCGAATCGCATTAGCCCTCTTTTACCTAATTTTTTATTCCCAAGCCGGGGGTACGCTTGATTGTACTGAAATTGTTTTTTAAGCCTTTTAAACTTTAAATAAAACCATATCTCTAACAATGAATTAAAATGCACACCGTTTTTAAGGACATAGCCCCTGCATTTTGGACACTCGCTACCATTCGATCTTGTTTTTATCGCCGCCCGCCAACTATGCTCTTTTCTACATTTCCACCAAACCATCGTCCTACTTCCATAGGACATATTATAGGGAGATAGATTATGATTCCTTTCATAATCCCATTCTGCCAGTAAATAAGGATTCACAACGGCCAAACAATTTTTTTGAGACATTTTGTGCCCGGAACAATAAGGACAACCCGCGCCTCTATTTCTACTGGCAATAATAGCCGTCCATTGATGGTTTTTTTCTTTCTGACAAACCCACCAAGCCACTGTACCACTATTAGATGTAACATCATAAGGTGTTAAATCCCCATTTTTAGTAGGATGCCATTCAGAAGCCAATTTGGGATTTAATGTAGCAAGACAATTTTCGGAATTAACCCTTTTGCCACCACAATAAGGGCATCCTGACATATGATTTGTTCTGCTATTAATGCTGCCCTCCCAAATATGTTCCTTTTTGCATTTCCACCATACTTTTTCGTGGCTACTATAGGTCACATCATAGGGAGTTAACTTTCCATTTTTAGTAGGATGCCATTCCTTAGCAATCTTGGGATATCTAACGGCTAAACAGTTATTATGTCTGGGCCTGCGGGGACAAACGGAACAACCTTCATTTAAAATAGCCCTATTGCCTATTACGGCTTTCCATCTATGCCCATTTTTGCATTTCCACCATACTTTTTCGTGACTAGCATAGGTCACATCATCTGGCGTTAACGGATAATTCTTCTCGTAATCCCATTCTTTGCATAAATCAGGACGTTTTTTGGAAAGAATATTATTTGGATCTTTCATTATCAAATCTCTTCATTCTTCCATAATATTCTTTAAGGAATATTTTGAACGCCTGAGCTATATTAACAGCGTACTTGTCTTTTAGCTCTCTAAGAATATCATGTTCTTCTTTGGTAATTTTAGTATTAAAGTTATATAGTTCGTTTTTCATATATTAGTTATTCTCAGTTTTCTAAGATTTTCCTTCTTTTATTTTAACATTTCTTATAATTCCAGTTCGCTAATCGGGTTAATATTTGAAGATCTTTTGTCCCTTAATTTTTCAATAAAATCCTCTTCGTTTTTTGTATGAGCCCTAACCTTATCTCTTTTTATTTCATCGAACCCCCTTGCATCAATTGAAATCTTATCAACGCAATAAGTTCTGATATTAGTGCTTGGAGAAACAATGCCCTGACTGTTTATGGTTTCTACAATTTCCCTGCCCTCAGTATTATAGGTCTCAACTTCCAGAGTAGGTATGTCTCCTGCCTCTACCGTGAAAGTGATTTTTCTTACTGCCCGAATATCCAAGCCGTTATCATCTTTCGCAAAAACATCTGCCCAAGTAAGTATTTCATCGCTTCTTTTATCTTTGGAGGTAATTTTCATGGCCACCTTATCTCAATAAAAATTTTAGGATCTAGCTTTTCTATCAGTTTTTTATCACTTATAAAGACCGAAGTAGAGGGATATGCCACATTAGCCACATATATCTTATAGTCGTCGTCCTTCCTGATTTTTGCCAAGTAGTTACGTCTTATTGCCATTAGTCCTACATCATGAACGGCTATAATTGGCGATCTCTGAAAACTTGCACTGATACATTCCTGCCTTACAATTCCATCTACGAATATAAGATCGTATTTATCGGTAGTGGTTTTAAACCAATCTACTGCTTCCATGCCATAATGATAGACAATATTACTTCCTTTAATCTCATTTTTTATTCTTTGATACCAAGCCTCATCTTTGTTTTCAATTGACAGGCATTTTTTGCAATGTTCTACGAAATATTTAGTGCTGTATAAGCCGCAACCAAATTCTAAAACATTATTATATGGACTTAGAACATTTAATAATTCCAGTAGAGGCAAATGAGATGCGAATTTGTCCTTAATTTTCATCTTTGTAATTCGGGACCCATCCTGTCGTGGTTGAGATGGTATTGCGGCATAGTAACAATACCTATTCTCCCTCCTAATCTTACTCTCAGTGCACGATCCCCTTTTGTATGCCGCCAAAAATCACCGGGTCGATCTGTAATTTTTCCCTTCCCTTTTTCCTTAATAACCTTGACACTGACTAACTGAAAATTACCTGCCGCCACACCTTTGCCCGTAATCCATTTTAACTTAAACCCACTGGCCTCTTTTGCCGCACCCTCAATTACGCATGGGTATATTCTTTTGTCTTCTTCAAAATATTTTATGCAGAACTGATCGTTGAGAGAGTGTCTGTCTGCCCCCATTACCAGCTGAACATCTTTATAAATCGTCTTAAGTCTTTTTTGCAGATCGTCAAAGAAAAATTCGCTATAAACCATGTCCGAATCCGAAAATAAAATCCAGTCCGCTGTTGTTGCTGTTGCCTGTTTATTTCTTGCCAACGCTCTATTACTGACTTCTTTCATGGTCACTTTGGTTTCTACAATGTTTAAACCCTTATCTCTAAAGAAGTTACATACTTGCTCTGTAGTTGGATTGCCGTCATCATCGGTGTGAGAAATGTTAATAATGATATTTGGAACATCGCCTTTTTGTTGTAATATAGAAGAAAGCATCCATGTCAGTCTCTTTTGGTATCTAAAACAATGTATGCATATTTCTATTGATATTTTGCCTTCGGGAATCACAGCGGGGAGATCATGACAGACAGGAATTCTTGTGGTAGTGGTTTTAGTGACTGTAATGGTGCTTGTCGTAACCGTTGATGTTGAATTATTAGGAACGGGAAGGGGATCAACAGGCAATCCCATCCTGATACGTCTTTGCCTGACCCTTTCTGCCCTTATTTTCATTTTTTCGGCTCTTGTCATAATGTGTCCTTCTCAACCGTCTGTTTTTGATTATTTTCCATCCTTTTTAACCGTTTAAGCGTTCTAAGTCTTCTTCGTTCTTGTCGTTCCAGCAATCCTTTTCTTCTTTCAATTTTTTCATTTTTCAAGGCCTCAGGAGAAAGATTCGATTTATTTTTAACCCAAAAGCCCTTACTTTTTAATTCTGCCTTGATTTTTCTCTTAGTAACATGTTCAAAACACACCGCTTTGTATGGGTCGCTCAAAAAAACGCTGTTATTACCTTCCAAATTGAAAAAAATGGGCTCAAATCTTCTCAAATATTCTTTTTCACCTTTCCACCCATCCATCCTGTTATCTATATATTTCATTAAAACCTGTTCTTCTGTCCAAGGTCTTCCCAGCTCTTCCCATATTTTTATCAGTTCTCCGGGAATATTTTTATTTCGCATATATATAAAGGCCGCACATGGAACCTTTCTGGCGTCTTCTGTTCTCCATGTAATTCTGCGACGAAAATACCATCTTAAACTAATTTGTATATCGTCCTTCTCATAAAATCTCTGCCAGAAATTATCAGGTAAGGGCTGAATTGGTTGCGTATCCCAGTCTAAAAAAACCATCTCATCGAACAACTGCATTCCTATTTTCAGCGCCTCCAGTTTGTGTCTGAACTGTTCTTTTTCCATATCCCACACAACAGGCCTTTTATCAACCAACCTGCAATTAAATCCCATATCGACTAACTGTTTGAAATTTTCTTCGCCGAATACCAATGCTGTAAATGGCCGGTCAAAAGAATTCAATTTAAGATATCTAAGCTGATTATCGAGCCATATACGGTGCCTGTGCCATCTATCGTCCTGATACACACCCCACAATACCCTGACAAATCCCCGATCCATTAAATCTCCTTTATGCTTTCTATCAATTGCGTCTTTATCGTGTCTATATTTTTTCTTTCGTATTTCTGATTTTGCAGTTTATTCAAGACGCCGTTCAAATTATCGTTTTTATCGAGCAACATTGGTTCTTTTTTCTCTATCCCAAAAATGCCGTAATAATCCCCGAATTTAAATCCATTACCGCCCACCTTATTGCTCAATTTAACCCATTCATTAGGAACGCCCAGACTATCGGCGGCTATAACCCCGTGCAAACTTGAGGATATAATATATTCGCATTCTTGAATTTCCTTTATAACCTCATCACAAGAACCACAGACATCTATGATTTTAATTTCGGCAGATTCCAACGCCATTTTTCTGATTACCGGATTTCCTTTATCAATATAATGAGGGATAATTCCGAGCTTATATTTCTTAGACACATTATCGGCTGCAAACAAATGACATAATAATCCTCCATCTCCCAATACAATGTGCTTTTTATCGCAACCATCTATCCTGTCTAAGGTTTGTTTTCCACGGACAGCAACTATTTTTGCCTTGGGAAACTTCTTAAAATCAGTTTCAAAACCAAAGCCGGATGTCCAGATCTTCCCTTCATAATCTTCAGGTATATGTTGCAAAATGCTTCCGACACCTATCAAATCAGCCTTTCTTATGTGCCTGAAGGTAACGCTTTCTATCGAATAAGATGTCAATTTCTGCAATAAAAAAGCAGTCAACTTATCGCCAAAATTACCGCACTTGCAATATCTGTGTCCGTATTGATGAAATATTTTTAATTTATTCATTAAAACAATCGTAAATGGTTTTTTGTTTTTTAGATATCTGTCTCAGTAATGCAGAAACAACCCTGTGGTTAAAATGCTCAAAACAAACATCCTTGGCCTTTACCATTTCTTTGTGCCCATAAGCGGTATTACAAAGCAGATTAAAGAAAACCGGTTCAAAATTATCCCAATAGTATTTTTCGTCCTTCCATCCGCCACTAATATCATCTATGTATTTCATTAATGCTACTTCTTCCGACCAAGGCCTTCCCATTTTCTCCCATGTCGCTATAAGTTCTTCGGGAATGGCTTTGTCTCCTATATATATGAAAGCAGCGCAGGGAACTTTTCTAGGATCTTTATGCCGCCAGAAGCATTTTTTCCTATGATACATTCTTAATATTGCCTGTATGGATTTTTTTTGAGCTAAAACGTTCCAGAAATTATCAGGAATGGGCTTTACGGGCATAGTATCAATATCAGTATAAACCATTTCATCAAACAACTGCGATCCCAATTTCAACACCTCCAGTTTATGCCTGAATTGTTCCTTGTTCATATCCCACACAATAGGTCTCTTATCGGCCAATATGCAGTTTTGAAAACCGCTATCTAATAATTGTTTATGATTATCTTCGCCAAAAACAAAAGTGGTATACGGAGGCATGTATTTGTTATAGGCGACCAGTTTAATATCGTTATTTATTTTGCCCCTGTGTTTGAAGTGCCTCTGGGTATTATCGTGAATTCCCCATAACGCCCTGACAAAACCTCTTTTTTGATAATCGCTCATCTGTTTTTAATAAACCACCAAGATTTTACTATCCCACCCACAACATTAAGCTTGTATCCGTATCGTCTTGTAAAATATTCAACACATGGCTGAACCGCATAATTAAATTGTTCGCCCCAATAATCCCTAATGCCACTGTTCTTATTACACTTAAAATCGTGACCTGCCGCTATACCTCCAACCTTAATTTTAGGTGTCCATGCATATAGATCAAATAAAAATTCCATAGAGTGATCGCCGTCAATATAAACAAAATCCAACGAATTATTTTGAAACTTAGTTGCCGCATCTACACTGGTCGATTTTATTAACTCGCATCTTCCTTCTTGTATGGGTTTTTCTAATGCCTTTTTACATTGTTCATATCTATTTTCGCCTTCTTTAATAAAAAAACCCGGTCTAAAATCACTTCCAAAATCAGAAGGCCAAAAATCTACGCCATATAATTTTTCTAATTTACATTCATTTAATAATTTATTAGAAAACTCTCCGATATCAACTCCGACTTCTACTCCGATTTTAAGCCGCATTTTGTCTATCATAGCGCCAAAAAATCTTTCTCTGATATACATATGTCCTTTTTGAGAAAGTATTTCCTTAGATAGCAAATCGGCTTTTTCAATCAGTTCTTGGTTTTCATATTTTTTATCCATTTATGCCTCCCCAACCATTAGGATTAACAATAGGGCTTTTAATCTTGGCCAATATTTTTTTATTATTCTCCTGATATTTAAGATCTTCTATGACATTCTTGGGATGAGGCTGATGAAAAAGCATTATATCGTTATTCTCGCCCATCCATACTACTTTAAAGCCAGCAAGTTGTGCCCTTGTAAGCAAATCGTAATCCTCACTGCCCCAGCCAATAAATGATTCTGAAAACCCATGTATTTTCTCCCAAGATGTTTTTTTCATACACTGACACCCGCCCGCAGAAGTACGTTTTTTTATGCGCCCCACTTTACATGCGTCCAGATCATTATACGGATTTCTTTCACCTTTATAAATACTTTCTGCGATTGGTTGTTTCCAGTACATTGTTCTTGATTCAACTAAAATATTATCGCCGGCATTTTTCATCAGGATCTTTGCGAAATCCTTACCCAAAACCATATCAACATCGGTGCACATAACATAGTCGCCCTTTGCATTTCTAATACCGACATTATTCAAAAGCGCCCGTTCAAATGGTATGCCTATCTTGTGTTGAACTATTCTCATTGGTATTCGTTCTTTAGAAGACTCAAAATAATGTTTCAGTTCTTCATAATTTTGACTACCACCATCGGCAATAAGCAACTCAAAATCATCATAATCCTGCCATTGTATAGACTTTAGAAACCATTGGCTTGCATTATCATTTAATTTCAGTCTATCACGATTTGAAGCTGTAATTGTAAGTTTCATAGGTAATGGATAAAGTATACATCTTTGGTACTTAACTGTTCTTTAGGATATGGTGAGCCCCTGTGAAGATTACAAAATGCAGGTTCAAAATTATCCCAATATTTTTTAAGATTGGCTTCTGTGTTTGTCCAGTTTCCTGCCATCTCGTCCGTCATTTTGGCGTAAGCGGGTTCATCATTATCCTTATCTCCACGAAAAGCTTCCCAAATTTTTATAGCCCTTGAAGGAATGGTTTTGTCCCTGATATAAAGAAAACCTCCATTGGGAACTTTTCTTTGGTCTATTGATCTCCATGGACATTTTTTCTTGAAATATATCTGTAAGCAGGCCTGAAAAGGTTCTCTTTTACTGCATTCTTCCCAAAAATTAGGCAAGAGTTTTTTCTGCGGAACACAATCCCAATCCAACCACACAATCTCATCATATCCATCAACTTCCATGGCATATCGCATTATTTCCATCTTGTGTCTATATTGATATTTAATTAAGTCAAACATAAACGGTTCTTTATGCATTAGAACGCAATTAAACCCCCTGTCCTGCATTCTTCTGAGATTATCTTCGCCCATAACATAGACTACAAACGGCTCATTAAACTTACAATTCGATATGCGAGCCATGTCTCCATCTATTTTGCTTCTTCTTGCTAAAATGCGATGGGAGTTGTCGTATTTTCCCCAAGTTCCTCTAATAAAACCTCTCTTCATCGATTAAAATTCCCTTTGTGTTTTGTAAAATTCTTCGGGATTCCACTTATCCAATGCTTCTTTATAACTTTTGGTTGGAGTTTTTTCTTCAACACTATGGTCGCTCAACCTTATGCATGAATGTTTGTTTCTCCACTCTTGATCCATTGAAAAAATACAATGTTGACAAAGATCCTCTAATCCCCATAACCCATTAGGAAGCTCATATTTATATAAATGCGTTAGCCCAAACATTCTAGAAACCATAATCGCACAAGAACAAGGCAGATAACCATACTTGTCTAAAGAATACCCACACTTTCTAACCTGAGGACAATTCGGTTGAGCGCCTTTAACAACTCCTAAATCAGCCGGTGACCACAATATAGGCTGATGCTTCTTCTTGCTTTGAGGTCTACCCTTCCAAGCCACAAATTTACAGGGTTGCACTTTCGGCACTGGAACCGTCTTGTTGGTTTCGATCTTAATACCCCTAATGACTCCATCTTGAGCGGCCTGACACAAAAGATCATATATTTCCACAAATTGAGGATGCAGAAGAGGCTCACCGCCTAAAACCTTAAGCTTGTGTATCCCGCCTCCTTTTCGAGCCTGTTCTATAAATTTCTTAATCTGTTCAATAGACATGTGTTCGGTTCTATCTCTATAAATGTTGCAAAACCTATTACAATTAGAACATGCCAAGTTGCATTTTAGCGTAATATTCAGTTCAAGATTTATCATGATTTTCTCCTATTTTAGCGAAATCTAATTTATCCATAAAATCAACATCCTTTTCCTTCAATAATACCGAGCACACTAATGTTCTATCTTTTTTAGACATCTTATGAGAGCCCCTGAAAGAAACTTCTCTGTTCTCGTTAATAATACATTTATATCCTGATTTCTGAGACAACTGACCAAAAAAATTCGTATCATAATGGAAAAGACAATGATTTTTCCATCCTCCAATTATGGGAACTGTATGTATCATAACGCCGCCCTTTTTACAGAAGTCATGTATGTTTTTAAATACGCAATATTGATTCGTAACATGTTCAGTTGTTCCATAATTTGTAATTATATCAAAATAATGTTTCCACTCATTAATAGGCAAAGACAAATCCCTTTTAACAGCACCATTTTGTCCATTCCAATCTATAGAAATATGCTCTTTGACGCCTTTGTTTATCAAATATTGTTTACCCGTCATTAAAGGATGCCACCGGTTTATTATCTGATCTCCCAATTCGCAGATCCTTACGTCCGCATAGGCAAGTCCCATCGTTTTACATGCGACATCCATAAGGTCTGCTATTTCTTTTAGAATCATTGTTTCAAAATAATTATTAAACCGCTGTAAAAATGTATAGATTCCATGCTTTTTTCATATTCGGTATAATCTCTTATTTTAAGCGGTAACAAGAAATTACGACCGGCATAAGTATTGACCCTTCTTCCATAGAGCCTGCAACCTTTTAAAAGAACATCATCGATTCTCTCCTTAAAAAATTCAATTGTAGAATCCGCTCTTTTATAACCTCCACCATACTCCTTGTAATATGATGTATTGGTGTCTTCAATAACATATATGCCTTTTGATTTAAGGTGGGGGAAAAACATATTGAACGTTCCTATCTGCTCTTTATTTATATGACTTGCATCATCAACCATTATGTCAAAATCATCGCCGTTTTGGGCTATGAAAGAAGCGACAAAAGCGGGATCATTAAGATTGCCAATTGTTATTTTAATTCTTTCAGATTGCTGCCTGATACATTTCGAGTTTATATCAATGCCATGTATGACCGCATTAGGAAAATAATCTCGCCACATTCTCAGAGAAGCACCAGAAAGAACTCCGAATTCCAATACCTTTTTAACATTTTGCCTTATTGGATCAAAATAAAACTTATAATAATTAGTATAACCATGCATCGAAGACTGCTTATCGGTTCCATACTTCACGGCCAATTTGTCTAATAAATTTTCTTCCATATAATCACCTATTTTCTTATAAAATACCAAGAAGGATTCCGCCGTTCCATTGTTATGACAGGCTTAATACCATTCTTGGAACAAAATTCATCTACCGCACTTTTAACTCCGAATGTCGCTTTCCTAAAAACACCATTAATATAGTCATGTCCCGCATATATTCCGCCCATTTTAACCTTATTATACCAAATATTTATATCTTCTTTAGCATGTATATAGTCATGATTAGCGTCAATATAAACAAAATCAAAATAACAGTCTTTGAAGTTATTCACGACATCGACCGACTTGCCTTTTATAACTTCCACTCTTTTGCCATAAACAGTCATATCCTTTAATACCTGTGCGTAATTAGAATCTTGTTGGCCTTGCGATATATCAATCATACCGGCGGACTCTTGTTTATTAAATTGCCGCCACGCATCCACTAAATATAATTTACTAAGTTTAGAGGCCAGCAAAATCTTGGAAAACGATGCCCTTTCTACTCCTATTTCAATTCCAATTCCATCTGGGCAGCAAGCATCTATTAGTTTTACAAATTCGTTCCTGTTATTTATTCGCTCCAGTTCCATATTATTAGATCTTGAGTTGATTGTATTCGCCGCCCTCTATCCCATTAATAAAATCGAATTCCTGTTCAGTCATAAAATCGTTATTCTTAATTTTTTGAAACACGGAAATCACCAGCGTTCTGTCTTTAGCTTCTTTACACCCTCTGCGCCCCGGAACCATTCTAGCATCAAAAAGAAGGGTCTTATATCCACATTTTTTAGCAAGTTCTGGAAAAAAATGAGCACGATAATGATAAGGAGAGTGCCATGGACAACAACCAAACGGCGGACCATCATTCACTATAATGCCGCCTTCTCTGCATAAATTATGAATGTTTTTATAGCACTCATAAATGCCCAGATTAACGTGTTCTGCTGTACCCCAATTAGTTATGAGATCGAAATGTCCTTTCCACTCAGGATGAATTTGCAGTAGGTCTTTGGACAAATCAAGAGGTAAAGCCCCATTATGTCCGTTAGTGTCTATGGATACGTGTTCTGTTGCGCCATTATTAAGAAAGAAGGTTTTGGCAATAGCGTCAACATGCCATTTCATTCTTTGATTTCCAAGCTCACATATTTTAATGTTCTTTCCCAAAATATTCCAAGCGATTTCTACAGTATCGAACACTTCTTTGAGTAGCATATATTACCTCCATTCAAAAATGCTTAAAAATATGGTTGGGTTTTTGAAAAACAGGGGCGGTTAATAATTGGCAACACTCTGGTTCAAAATGTTCCCTCCAGAAAGACTCACTTTTCCAGCCACCAGTCGTCTTGTCAATATAGAAAGAAACAATTTCCTCATCATTTCTTGTTCGTCTTTTGTTCCATTCATCAATAATTTTCTGAGGCGCAGATTTGTCTCTCATATACAGAAATCCATTATTGATTATATAAGATTGATCGTATCTCTTCTCTCTCCATGCACATACCGCCTTTTTCCACCGGTAAAGACATCCCTGTATAGATTCTTTTTTACTCAAATCATTCCAAAAATTCTCACCAAGATCGGACACCAAGTTGCAATCCCAATCTAAATAAACCATTTCATCCAGATCCTGCATGGCGTGATTATATATGTCCAATTTATATCTCCAAGTATGCCTTCTGTCACTATATACTATGGCTCTTTTTTCAATCAAAATACTGTTAATGTTCTTGCTCAATAAAAAATCATGATTATCTTCGCCAAACGTATAACAGATAAATTCTAGCCCTCTGGATACGTCTTTTTGTATGGCGAATTCTATGTCTGATTTAATTTTAGCCTGTCTTCCGCGATCATTACGATTATCACCCCAGAATCCCCTGACAAATCCTTTTTTCATGTCAATCCTTATACAAAACTAATGCTTTTTTTGCCAGCCATAAAAACATAAGACGGATCAAGTTCAGAAACAACTTTTGCAATATCAGATATTTTAAGATTATCAAAAGATTCTACCGTCCCATTAAAAAGTTTGGCATCATCTATCAATAAACTATGCTTAATTCCCAATGATTTAGAGTGCCCAATTATAATCTTAAGTTCCTCCAAAACAGGACATATCTTTTTGCCGTGAAGATCTTTTAAGCTCATAACGTGTGCATCTAAAAGAAATGTCACCTTAGTCTTAATTTTTGATAATATCTTGGGAAGGATATCAATGCTATCACCGCAATAAAGATGGACATTCTTGTGATTTTCAAACAACCTGACGCAATAATCATAATTTGTCTTGTTTATTTCTATGGAATGAATTTCTTTGAATCTATATTTAAGGGCATATTGAATACCGCCACCCAAACCAGAGCCAGTTTCAATCAGAATATCATTAGGGTATTGGAATAGCCATTTTCCGCAGCTCATTTTAAACTCCGCCAAATTTGGAAATAAAACCATCTATATCTTTGTTTAGAATTAAGGGTGTGTTTTCCTTAATTTTTTCATCTACCCAGTTCCACCATTGTATTTTCAAAAGTTTCTGAATTTGATCATCTGTGAATCTCTTTCTGACAACTCTGGCGGGGTTTCCAACGGCCACACTAAACGGGGGAACATTACTGGCAACAACAGCCTTAGCACCAATAACCGCCCCGTCTCCTATCGTAACTCCTGACAATATAGTTACATCAGAACCAACCCATACATCATTGCCTATAATAACACTGCCCTTTACTCCTGTTTGATAAAATCTTGATCTAGTGTGTTTATTAGGATCATAATTAAAATAGTCATTCAGATTAGAGGTTGAAACCCATTCGGTATGATGATTACCTCCAAGCCATATCGTAACCCCCCTAGCAATGGAACAAAAGCTGCCAATCTGCAAAATAATTCCCGGATGACCCCAGCAGTCTTCGATTCTAGGATCTCCATATGTATAACGACCTATCTTATACTTGGCATACTTGGGGTTTTTGTCCATGAAAGAATAGTTCATAGATTTGCCGCAAATGCATCGATTCTTGCTTTAACATTCTGACCGTTACCTATCAATCTTGAGATTACATGATGATTATAATGTCCGAATATAAGTCTTTTCCTGTCTTTGTCCATATATAAAGGGGTCATTGTATAAAATATAGGATCATGCTGTCTGTAGTTAGCCAATCCCTTCCATCCACCACTCATATTATCTATATAGAGCGTCAAAGTATATTCTTCTTTCCATGGTTTTCCTGTTTCTTCCCATAATTTTATCATTGCATCCATATGTTCTTTGCCTCGAATATATACAAAAGACGCAGATGATACCTTGCGAAAATCATTAGGAGGCCTGTTAACTCTCTTTTTATGATACTGGTATATTGGCGTTTTAATAGGCGAACCAGAATTCATAATTGGCCAAAAATCATCCGGTATGGGTTTTAGCGGCACACAGTCAAAATCCAAAAAAGTAATAGCATCAAATTCCTGAGCACCAGCCCGCCATATCTCCATCTTGTGACGATACTGCTCTGTCTCCATATCCCACACATAAGGTCTTTTATCTAATAATCGGCAATCAAATCCCAAATCGGTCATGCGCTTGAAATTTTCTTCGCCAAAAATATACACAACGGTTTTAGGACTATAAGGGTTCAACTTGTATAGTTTTATGTCCTGTTCGCACTTGGTTAATCTCGCCCACCAATGATTTTTAGTGCTATATATGCCCCATAAGCCGTGAATAAAAGAATAATTCATAAGTATTCCTCAATCTATTTGTTCGCTGGTTTCACTGTTTTGACTGACATTCTGCACCATAGGATTATTCGAATTTCTCTTATCCACTTCCTCTACGCACTTCCTTATATGTTCTGCTCCCATCTTGCCGCGACCCTGCGTAAACCCGTAATCTCGCTTAAAATTACCTATCCCCATTTCTTCCGGTTTTAATTTTTGAATACAATAATAAGCAAAACTATCCTGACTGGGGCATGGCAGTCTTCTTGTACTCAGTAATTTAACACAATATCTGGTGAATCTGGTTCTTTGAAAACATATGTAGGATATAAATCTTTTGGTGTTATGATAAAATCTGTTGCCCTCTATTCTACCCTGTTCCATCATCGGCTTAGATCCTTTGATCTTTTTGTGCCAAGATGTTTTAGCCCATTCATCC
>Ga0172375_10006160_pt1 | contig 16942 bp, 18 predicted proteins | sample LakKiv1m_FD_114537 | JGI IMG/M metagenome (GOLD analysis project Ga0172375, IMG submission 114537) | Freshwater microbial communities from Kabuno Bay, South-Kivu, Congo - kab_092012_11.1m | ecosystem: Environmental > Aquatic > Freshwater > Lake | place: Democratic Republic of the Congo...
GTTGACCATGTTTTCTCCTTATTCCTTCAAAGTGCGAGATACGTGCTAGCGGGTATATTAACAAAACATATCACTAGTGTCAATACTATAAGGTCTGGTAAAAGCCCCGATTTCAATCTTGGTCTGTTATTGTTATATTTATAAATGTGAAAATGCCGGGAAACAAAAAACTGAAAATTATACTGACCGTGATTTTATTCACGTTGGCGACGCTACTGTTTGTATATAGGAATATCAATTCTCGTAATCATTCCGAGGAGATAAACTACCTGAAAAACACTGTCACCCTCCCCCCTACTCAGGATAATTCTCTGGCGATAATTCAGGAAATTGACACCGATACAAAACATATCCCATCTGTAGAGACATTAATAGGAAAATTTGCAGAGTGGAGCAAAACGTCATCAAACGACATAAAGATTTCCTGCAAGCCGGACGACACGAATCAACAAACAAACGTTTATAAGATTTACTCCCATATAATTCCAAACAACAATGAGGCGGTGTTAAATCGCATAAACAGACAGTCGAAGGACGCCTTATTGAATAATGGATGGAAAATGTGCGGACAGATGTCTGAGCTAGCCACTACAGAGGGTGATATTTTTGGAGAAATATTTAAGCAAGCTCAAAAGTTAGTGATGATAAAAAAGGTTTATTCAAAAGAGAAGGGATATTCTATATCTGTGATTTTCGAGTAACTACCCATATTATTTGAAATTAGTCTAAAATTAAGAGCATGGATCCAAACCAAACATCTCGGCTGTACCAACAGCTGCCTGATGTTCCAACGACACAGCCTATTCCGACCCCTACGGTTAGTGTTCTTGGGTTTCAAGAAGAAAAAAGAACACCTTCTTATATTTTGATTCCAATCTTTATTATTTTGTTTGTACTTTTTTTGGGAGGTTTGTTTGCGGTTTTGAAATATGGACTGGGAATGGATATTCAACTTACAAAGAGTGGTGTAACACCCACTGCGATGATAACTCCAACTCAAGTAATAGAGACCCCCACCCCTATTCCACCAACTCCGATTGTCTTAACCTCAACACCCACACCAACACCCACTTTTGTTCAACTTCCCACCTTACTTGAAGTAGACGGTACTTGGAACCTTTATAAAAATCCAAAGGAGGGTTTTTCAATGAGACTTCCCAAGTTGATGGCATCAAATTATGGTGATTGTCAGTATAGTGAGAAAGATGGTGACCATAGTTACCGCCCGGTTATTTCAATGGTACCAGTAGTAGCAATGGAAGGATCCCAAGGTGTATTTATTACCCAGGATTACTACTATGCTCTAGGCAAAGAAACAAAAGAAAACTCAGTTAGCTATTTTGGATTTTGTGACAAAGTACAAGTTACGGCAGATAACTTGGAAAAGGTAATCGCCGATTCACTTAAGGGGCTCTCGATGTATGTGCCTTCGAATTGGCAAGTTAAGACAAAGAAGATTTATACCGATTTGGATTTGGAGCAGTTCATAAAATCAAATTATGGTTCAGGTTGTAGTATCGGTTCCATAAAGGTAAACCAAAACGGATACAACGATGTTTCTATTAAAGGTGATGGCATGGATATGGAAACCACTAAATGTTTAATCAACTACAAATATGTCCTTAAATATTCGGAACAAAAACAAATCGCTGCCACTTGGGGAGTCGGTCAGGCTATAGTATTTTCGGGCGAAAACTTTCAGCCGAGCTACGACCAGTTGATGATCGACAGCTTCAGATTCCTGTAAAGATTTTAGATACTTGTCCAGCCACCATCGACGACAATCATTTGTCCTGTGGTATAGCTTGATGCGTCTGATGCCAGATACAATAAGGCTCCGTTTAGTTCACCCGGTTTACCGATTCTTTTCATCGGACAGCTATAGTCCACGAATTGTTTGAATTGGGGTGTGTCTATTGCACCCGCAGTCATTTCCGATTCAAAGAATCCCGGTCCGATGGCATTAACCGTTATGTTGTATTTTGCCCACTCATCAGCTAATGCTCTGGTAAGACCTACTACTCCATGTTTGGCGGCATGATAATTACAGACGGGAAATAGACTATTGCCGACAACACCAAACATCGAAGAAATATTTATTACTTTCCCATACATTTGGCGGGTCATGATTTTACCCACATGTTTTGCTACCAAAAACACACCCTTCAAATTTGTATCAACCACCTTATCCCAATTTTCTTCACTCATGTTTTCTGCGGGAGAGATTGCAGATGTACCGGCGTTGTTTACCAAAATATCAATTTTTCCAAATGTTGTCAGAGCTTGCTGGACAACATCTATTATTTCTTCTTCTATGGTAACGTCGCATTTTAAGGGGATACACTTTCTTCCTGTTTGAATAATTTCATTTTTTACCTCTTCAAGTTTTTCAACTCTTCTGGCTAATAAAATTAAATCAGCACCTTGTTCTGCCAACGCATGAGCATGCTGGACTCCAAGACCACTTGAGGCACCGGTAATTAGTGCAACTTTACCTGATAAATCAAAAAGATTTGTCATATATTTTTAAAGAAATAACAATACAAATAAAACTATAGCAAAGATTTTGAAAACTATTATTTTTACTATAAAAAAGCGGAGCATTAAGCTCCGCTAGGAAATTTTGATTAGAGGTCGAAGTATTCCCGGACTTCGGAATTGATATCAAAAGTATCGAAGTGCCGGCCGGTGGCCTTGACGCCTTCCCAGGCGCGCAGGTATACCAAGACACCCTTTGCCGTAACCAATTCCGTGTGATCCTCTTCATCGATGATGGCGACGATGTCGGTGATTCCCTCTGGGTCGTCTATGAGTTCCCAGGAATCACCAACAGTACCCATACCGTAACCATCTTCAATATGAATCTCATCTCCGACCCGCAAGGCCCGGAACGCGTCCTGGCCATCGAGAATGGCCTGGGCTGCGAACGAGACTGTATACGCGGGGAAGTGGTTCCCGGTGGGGCCAACGCCGTAGAGATCGTGGCAATTCAGCCTGATACCACCGGCCGTCAAGAGACTGCCTCCGTTCACGACGTGGACGATGTCGGTGGTTTCGGCTTCTATTTCCGGCATGCCGATGCCTTTTCGTAAGCGGATCTCATCACCCGGTTTTAAGAAATCAAAAGCATTGGGGTTGTTGTACCCAAGACAGCACATATTACCTCCTGTTAAACTGCAAGATGGGTAGATTATAAGATATAAAGTCTGACCTGTAAACTAGACTTTTTGGAAAAAATTAGCCAGCAAGTGATCAATAGTTACCGGTGATGTGCCTGTTTTTATTTTTTTATCAATTTCATATAGGCTTCTGTGTAAGTCTATCAAGTGTTCTGCTGTGAAGTATTTACTTTGAGCAATTACCATTTTTGCCGGATACGGAGCCATTTTTAGGTACTGTTGTCCTGTTTTGGCTTGAATTAATAGCCTAATCTGACGTACGAGCATAGAAAAGACATATTCCGGTTCCACCTCCATGTCCAAAATTTTTTTCCAAGCAAGTAATAAGGTCGGTGCATTCCCGGGTTTAAGTGCATCAAGAAATTTAAAAATAACCGGGTTTACTTTAAAGTTTTCGACTTTTGCCTTAGGGATTTTCTTAAGATTCGTAGCGGTTACTTCTTTGTTTTCCCAAATTACAATCTCCTGATCAGAAACGGATGAAATTGCCAAAACAAGATTGTCTTTTGATTTTGTTCCACCAAAGAGATTTTTTATTACGATACATTTTGATATTCCAAATAGTCCGGTGTTAGAAATTTCTTGGCGAAATGTCGTGATATCCAACTCTGAAGCTTCATGAATAACAATCTCCAGCTGTTGTTTTTTATATTCTTCAGTCAACGCTATCAAACGTTTGTAAGAAAGTGAGTTGTCTTCACCGTGTATGACAATCATTTGGAAAAAATACCAAAAAGTGACATAAAATTATTGTAGAGTGTTTTAAGTAGAGATGATGGTGAATTTTCTCCCTCTACTACTTGAGGAATACTAGAGGGAGTAGCTTCCGATTTTTCTTCAATTATTATTTCCTGAGGCATTTTTGGTTCCCCTTTTATGCTAAATGTATTAAAGTTTTTTGCAAATTCTTTTAATTGACCATCGCTTCCTATAAAACTAAATTGTTTAAATGGACCATCTTGTGCATTTAACAAAAAGGGAGTGATTGCCACAATATTCTCATCTTTCCAGGCCTTGGCCATTACGTTGTCGTAATAGAGAGCTATCTGTCTATCGGATAGATTATTATTTGACCAACCAGCCTCGGTAATAAATACAGGAAGTTTTTTATTAGTAAATTGACGTATTAGGCGAAGGTCGTATTTGAAGGAATCAATTTTATTACCGCCGGAATAATCAGGTCTTGCCGAAAAAGCAGGATTTGGATAGGCATGAGATGTCCAGCCGTCAATTTTGTTGAATACATCCGGCTGCCTAAGATACATACGTTCCAGATATAGACGCCAGTTTAAAGAGCTCTTTCCGTTTGCAGCGGCATTATCAAGACCGGCCGGAAGTATAAAGAAGTCTTGGGAGACATTTTTAAAAATATCTATGGCGTTATTAAGAATATCGGCGTATTTTTCTGGGCTGACAAAACCTCCGTATTCATCGGATCGGTTTACCTCATTAAAAATGATTACGTATTTGTTTTGAGTTGGCCACTTGAGGTCACCTAAGAAATTGGCAAAATCTACCAAATCAAAACTTTCCGGTTCTGCCCAGTTTGAGCCATCTGGGACAGTAGTAACTCTTACCAAGGGAATGACTTTTTGCTCTTTACAACTATCAAAAAACTTTTGCCATTTGTCTCTATTTCTATCCGAGGCTTGAATGGGAATAGTGACATACCCCCAAGATCCTTTTCCATCGTTATTAATTAGCTTTGCGGCAGGAATTATTTCTTCAGGAAATAAAATATGGATACCGATTTTATTATTTGGGACAGATAAAGGATCATAAATAGCATCAACATTACCCACAGAGGATAAAAATAGAAATAGACTGAGTAAAATTACAAAAAACTGCACGACATTATTATAGTGGAGAAATCAAGGCTTCACTTTTCCAAGATGCAAATAGGCTTTTTCTGTGGCGATTCTGCCTCTGGCTGTTTTTGCCAAGAATCCAGATTGAAGTAAGTATGGTTCATACAGATCGGAAACAGTGTCAATAGACTCAGAGATTAAAGCAGCAATTGTTTCCAGTCCAACAGGACCACCATTGTGTTGTTCGATTATCGAGAGGAGAAGTTTACGGTCGACTTCGTCAAGACCTTCTTCATCCACTTGATAAAATTCCAAAGATTCTTTAGTGACATCGATAGAAGACTTGGCATCGTGTTCTACCAAAGTAAAGTCGCGTACTCTTCTTAATAATTTCAATGAAATTCTGGCGGTACCTCGAGATCTTTTGGCGATTTCCAAGGCGGAGTCATCGTCTAGTACCAAATCCATTTTCTTTGCCGCTTTTAAAATTATTCCTTGAAGTTCATCGGGCAAATAGAATTGTAAGCGATGAACAATTCCAAAACGGTCTCTTAGAGGGCTTGAAATCCTCCCTGCTTGGGTCGTGGCGCCGATTAGAGTAAATGGGTTGATGTCCAGTCGAAGATTTTTTGCGGCAGGTCCTTTTCCTAAAATAATGTCGATAGCAAAGTCTTCCATGGCAGGGTAAAGTGCTTCTTCTACAGTCTTGTTTAGTCGGTGAATCTCATCGACAAACAGTACATCTCCAGGTTCTAGTGAAGTAAGAATAGAGGCGAGATCTCCGGCTCTTGTAAGGGCAGGCCCTGAGGTAATTTTTATATTTGCTCCCATTTCGTTGGCGATGATGTGAGCTAGAGTTGTTTTTCCCAGACCTGGTGGACCATAAAGAAGTACATGTTCCATCGGCTCTTTTCGTGATTTGGCTGCGGATATGGCGATTTGCAATGATTTAACTACCTGTGGCTGACCGGTAAAGTCTTTCCAGTTTGCCGGACGAATGGAAGTAATATCTTGAGGCATTATTTTTTATTCAACAACTTAAGCGATTGTTTTATTTGATTTGAAAGTGTTTCTGAAGGATCAATTTGGCTAAAAATTTTACTGACTTCCGTTTTCTGAAATCCAAGACTTAAAAGTGAGTCAAGTAATTCGGAGTTTCCCTCGAGATTTTCCATGTTGGCATCTCCTTTTGAAACTTTTGATTTTAAATCGAGAATTAATTTTTGAGCTGTCTTTTTCCCCACACCGGAAATGGAAGTAAAAAAATTGAGATTACTGGTAGCAATGGCTTGAATAATCATCGATGCAGATGCAGCCGCAAACATTGAGAGACCGATCTTTGGTCCGATACCGGAAACAGAAATTAATTTCTCAAAAAGATTTAGATCTTCAGGATCTTTAAAACCAAAAAGGGCGAGATTGTCTTCTCTAATATGTGTATGGATAAAAAGTTTTGCCTTCTCCCCTTCCAGATAGACAATATTTGTAGGAGTCTGAACCGTAAAGCCAATACCGTTGGCAAAAAGAATCAATTTTCCTGCGTTTGAATATTTTATTTCACCTTCCAAATAGCCGATCATTAAGCCAGTATAGCATGCCTAGTTTCGGATTTTGATAGGGTTTGGGTTGTGAAATAAATGAGTAAGTGCAATGGCTACAGCATCAGCAGCATCGTCCGGTTTTGGAGTTTCTTTCAGATGGAGAATTTTGGTAACCATAAATTGAATCTGATGTTTTTCGGCTTTGCCATAACCAGTCAAAGAAGATTTCACTTGCAGTGGTGTGTATTGAAAAATTGGTAAATGCGATTGCTCGGCAGTCAACAGAATTACTCCTCTGGCAGCTCCCACATCAAAAGCGGTTTTTGCGTTGGTGGCGAAGAATAACGACTCGCAGGCAAATGCATCGGGCTTGTGCTCTTTAATTAGTTTTGTCAGAAAATCATAAATCTTCCCTAGTCTTTCCGGAAGAGGGCTATTGGCTTTTGTCTCAAAACAACCACAATCCACCATCGACTCGACACCATTTTCTTTAAGTACCACTCCCCAACCAACTCTGCCAGTACCGGGGTCAATTCCAAGAATTTTCATTTGGTATCATTTTAAAGCAAATCTGCGGTTATAATAGCTGGAATCCGATGAACTTTGAAAAAGGAGGCGTATGTTTCTGTCAAACGACCCCAATAGAAAGAAAATTATTGTATTTTTGGCCGCTTCGGATGTCTTGGTCTTTTTAAGACCACTTATGGAGTCCTTACACGATAGTGGTTTGATTGTATATGTCGCGAGTTCAAGCTGTGACTTCTACGGCATGTGCCAGAGAGTGGATGCTTTTGTAGTTTTTGGCAATGGCCGTCAGTTTACTGATAGTATGAACTCATTCCTCCAATATCAGCCAAAAATTATGTATATTTGGACTTGGGTCGAGCCTCTATTCGATCGCTTAAAAACAGTTCAGTATTCCAACAACATCGACAAACTCAAGTTCGAAATATTCCATTTCTTAGGTATTCACTAGCCCATCTCCCCCGCTCCGGCGGGGGATTTTAATTTTGGCCTCATGAATGGTAAAATACAGATTGCTTGACGTTGTGTTTTTATGGTCAACCGGTTTAGGTTTCTCGGGTCAGTAGCTCAGTCGGTTAGAGCACCTGCCTTTTAAGCAGGGTGTCGCGGGTTCGAGTCCCGCCTGACCCACTTTTAAATATTCCGCCTTTGGGCGAAATATTTAGAAATTGAAATAGCGGGACGAGAAAGGCGGAGGCAAGCTCGTAACGATCTTGCCGAGCCAGGTCTCAAAAAATTTTCAGCAGAAAATTATTTTGAGGAGTCCCAGTATTAGTTGGCCCCGTCGTCTAGCGGCCTAGGACGTCAGGTTTTCATCCTGAATATCGCGGGTTCGATTCCCGCCGGGGTCACAATAAAAGTCTCTCGCCTGTCGAGAGATTTTTTATTGGTAACTTTGTGGAAATCGAACCAGGCGGACCCAAGCTCGTAACGATCTTGGGGAGCCGCGGTCAGAGGCGAGTCAATAGACGAGACCGAAGACTTCGTATCTTATTCCCGCCGGGGTCACAATAAAAGTCTCTCGCTTGTCGAGAGATTTTTTATTGGTAACGTTGTGGGAATCGAACCAGGCGGGCCCAAGCTCGTAACGATCTTGGGAAGCCGCGGTCAGAGGCGAGTCAACAGACGAGACCGAAGACTTCGTATCTTATTCCCGCCGGGGTCACAAGCAAAAATCCTTCCTTTATGGGAGGACTTTTTGTTTGCTGATGATTAAACAGATATAATGGTAATGTGAAATTAAAATTCTCAGATATTATTGGATATTTTCTGATTTTTTTGTTGTTTGCTTTTCCTGTTTTTGGTCTGCTCCAGAATCTTTCCATAATTTGGCCAATAATTGCATTGATTTTAATATTGCTATTTATTTACAAGACACAAACAAACAATAAGTTTCTAATGAAACTGTCATGGGTCATTGTTATTTTCTTGATTATTTATTCTTTCTTTTCTGACCTGAGGTATTTAATATAGACTGATTAACTTCCCTGTCAAAGTAAATAAGATGAACAATCTTCTTGAAGAATTATCGTAAGTAATCTTAATTATCAATCTTCGAAACCGGGATAATAACATCCAGCACATTTCTTCTGTCTTTGTTTTCTCTTACATAGACGTCTTGTGAACCTGTTTGGGTGATGATTTCTTGCTTTAAGTCTTCAAGCGTTATCTGGGTTGTTTGGTTCTTTAGAACACATTCAAAGGTAATAAAGAGTCTACCCTTTTCCACTTTGACGATGTCTGCTTTGATCTTTATTTTGTAAAAAGATAGAAGAATTTGTTTGTATAAGATAGCTATTTTACGATTGTTGTAGTGACTAAGATATCCTCGATTAAAAAGAGAAAAGGGAAAATATTTGGAGGAGAAGAGAGTTGCTGTGCGTCCTAATTCTAATATGTACTTAATGATTGATTTTATTGATTGAATGTAATCATATAAGACGCCCTGTATTTCTAGACTAAAATTGCCTTTCTCGTGATGGATGATGATGGTAGTCTTCTTCCTCATTTTTTGTTCCATTCCTTTAGATAGTAATCAGCACCTTTACTGTCATAGAAACTATCTATCTGTGTAATGTTTGATCTGTTTAGCAGATATTCATCACCTTGTTTGACAGTCTCCCATGTTCCTTCATAAATTCTTCGGACTTGTTCACCATCTACCCACTCGGCCATACCAAATAATACATAGACTAAATCTTTTCTTATTTCTTTGGCTGCAATGACTACTACATCAATAACCTCCGGGAATCTGGCAGTCCATTCTTGGTAGGTAGATTTTTTCTTGTAATTATCGCTTAAAAGATCGTAACAACTTGCAGTATCTCTGGCTTTTAATAAGTAGTAATAGGCAAAGACAGATTCTTGGGGTGAGCTGCCTGGATTGAGTTTCACCGGATATGGAGAATCGAACCCACTAGTCCAGGCATCATCGATATTGGAACGATCAATGGCGAGTGATGTGCCTGTGGTTGTACTGGTGTTGATACCTATCAGGCTTCCGCATTTGTCTACCACCGGTCCCCCACTCATACCTGCAACTAATGGTGAAGCAAATTGAAGGTATCTGGTACTATCTCTAGGAAGTGTTCTTTCTTGTTCATATTTTTGAGGAATGATACTTGCAGGTCCTTTAATATCTGACCCGAGAGGATAGCCAAAAGACAACACTTCCTCCCCCATCTTTATGTCAGTCTGGGTATTGGGAATGATTAGAGAATTGTAGTAATTGATTGGTTTGACTATTAGAAAAGCAAGATCGTAAATCTTTGAAAGTTTTATCTCCACAGGAGTTATAAAATTTCCATTGGGCAAAATAATTTTTGGATACTGCTCCCCTTCTACCACATGTCTATTGGTAATTACTAAAGAATCCATAATGAAAAATCCAGTGCCTTCGCCATAACTACCGATGATACGGAGAACCTTTTTGGAGGTGTTTTGTCTGGCGTCTTCTATATTACATGTGTATTTGTAGTAGCCATCGGTTTGGACGTAGAATCTGTATTCTATGGCCCCAAAAAATACCAAAAGGAGTAAAGAAAAGATGGAGAACATAAAATATTGAGGTTTGCGAATGAGAAGTCGAATGTATGATGGGATAGAGAGAATGAGGATGAGGATAAAAGCTGTGATAGAGGGTATGACGAACACAAAGACTGCTAAATATAGATTGAGGGGTGGAAATTCTTTGACCCAGAATTCTTGAGGAAGAAGAAAGGCTAGGACTGGGAGAATTACTAAAATACAAATTGCAACTGATACGCTATAGAATTTGGAGATTTTTCTTAGGAATCGAAAAAACAATACAAACCATGCAATGGGAAAATATAATATTAAATAATCGAAAAAATATGTGACAGTTTCTAGATCATATGGTTTGATATTGAAACGATAAATGAATAAGGCAAGGGCGATGATGAAGAAGTACCAATTTAAGATAATTTTAAAAGTGTAGGTAATTATTCTATCCAGGTAATAAAAGATTAATTTGGGTATTAATTTTAATGAGTAAATTTCAATAATTGTGCGTTTGTCGTCACGGTCGAAAGTAATAAACGTGGGCTTTTTTGGGTGGATGTAAGTAATTATTCTATTGAGAGAGGTTTGCCTTTTTGATTTTGAGGCAATGAAACGTCGGAATATGATTCGGAATAGGAGAAAACCGTTGTATAGAATGAATGCGTTGTTTGATGTGTTTATGGTATTTGTGCTTCTCAGGTGCTCAATATATAAAATGATGTTTAGAGATATGTAGGCTGAAGCCAGATATAAAATGTACCTATAGAAATTTCCTTTTGAGAGTTTAAGACACAGTAAGACCAGAAAAAGAGAAACAATTCCAAAAATAACACCTTCCATAGTGTAAGTTATGATGCCATTACCTCAAGAAATCAATAGGAATATGCGACATAAAAAATCCCCGGGTATTCCGGGGAGTTGTTTGTGGATTGAACTATCTTGATTTACATGTGTTGTTGAGAGGCTGATCGGCTAGTACTTTCTGTCGTAGGAATTCTTGTTCGAATTCTTGAGCAAGATGTGCATCATATACGATTATTAAATTTTCATCGTTTTCTTTATCGGCACTATCTGAAAAGTTAAAGGAGCCGAATATGACAATCTCACCATCAATGATGATTACTTTGTGATGGAAGGTGCGAGGATTGCCATCCAGCATTACGTCTGCGCCATTTTCGAGTAGTGTCTGGCATTCAGAGTATTCGGTATTAGCTCCTCTTGATTCAAAGATGCCTGAAATCTCTACACCTTCTCCCATGACATCAATCATGGCTTCCCCTAACTTGTTACCAGTAAAGGAGAAAGCCATAAAATGGATTGAGTCATCCGCATTCACAACTTCCTTAATTACTTTCTCCATGACGTCGTCTTCGGGGGCGAAGTAATTTTGAAAAGCTATTCCCTCAACCGTAAAACTTGTAAATGGTGTGGTTGCGGGTGAAGTAGCTCCAAACTGGCTGTTGTAAAGTTCTTCGAATTCAGTCGTGTAGTTTTGCGCTGCTTTGTCTGAGCAAAAATAGAAAGCGTTTTCATTGTTACGGTAAGCAGCGTTGACACTAATGTTGAAGGATCCTGTCCAGATGCAAGCGTTATCGAAAATAAAAAATTTGTTATGCATGAAGGCGGATCGTTCATCCGGAACTGTATTGATTCCTGCACGTCGCAACTCTTTCATTTGGGGATCCGGGTCGGAAAACTCGTCGTCATAAACTACACGAACTTCAACACCCCGCTTGTGAGCACTTATGAGAGCACGAGCAACATTTTCAAGATCAAATTCATAAACCGCTAAATCTATCGAGGTTTTGGCTGAGTCGATCTTTTCTATCAAATGAATTTCTATTCCACCAGTCTCGACTCCATCAAAGGGAATCCTTGGGGAAGTGAAATAGACCTCATACCAATCATCAACAGGACTAGTCTCTGTTATTTGATTTGGTAAAACAACTACTGGATCAGGGGTTAGTGTGATATGACCGGAAGTTGATTCTAAAGATGGTTCATAATAAATTGTGAATATGAGGATTGCGATGATTATGAGAAAGAGGATAACAATAATCCATTGCCTACGGTTACTCTTCTGTTTTGACAAATTCTCCTCCTTGCCTCGCTTGGTTTATCAAATCTAAGTACTACTTTAAACACATGTTAACGTTCTGGGAGATTATAACATCGTGCTTGGAATGCTTAAGGCTGAGGTTGGATAGCTTTTACGGATATTCCATACTCGATAAGGCCATTTGGAGTGGTTTGGGTTAATCGACGGAGTACGCAAATTACCGGATCACCTGTTTTTAAAATATTAACTGAGGCTGGTGTAAATTCATAATTTTTGCTGTCAATTTCTACCATCACGAAGCTCTCGGCAGACAAAATCACTTTGCCTTTTTTGCCTAGTAAGTTTTTCCAATCGTGATTTTTGCGCCAGTATGAGGCGGGATTAATTGTATTCATTTGCTTAATAGATGAACAATAACAGTCGCTCCACTTCCTCCGACATTGTGAGTAAGACCAACATTAATTTCATCTTGGCGGATAAGGTTGGAAATGAAGGCTAGTTGTTTTACACCGGTTGCTCCTACCGGATGTCCACACGCTTTTAATCCTCCGGACGGATTTATAACAATTTTTCCGCCATAGGTGGTTTGCTCTGATAATGTTGCTTCTCCTCCATGACCTTTTTTAAAGAATCCGAGATCTTCAATAGCCAAGATTTCGTTTACGGAAAAACAATCGTGTACTTCAGCCATTTGTATATCGTTTAATTTTATTTTTGTATTACTCATACATTGTGAAATTGCGTCTTTGGTTGCTTGAAGACTAGAAAGTGATTTTCTATCGGCAAGAGTAAGACTATCTGAGGCATGCCCATACGAAACAATTTCGGGTGAATTTGTTTGTTTTGTTGTCAGTATGATGGCAGCAGCACCATCGCTTATTGGAGAACAATCAAGCAATCTAATTGGATTGGCTATTACTTCACTATTATTTACATCATTGATAGTTAATTCTCTGTGGAATTGAGCTTTTATATTTTTCATTGCATGGCGGTGATTTTTTACACTTACGGCAGATAACATATCTCTAGTTGTCCCATACTTTTGCATATGCGCTTGTGTCAGTAAGGCATAAAGCGATGGAAAAGTACTTCCATATTCTCGGGTGTAGTCTGCTGCGGAAGATAGAAATTTTGTCGCTGCACTTGTGGAGACATCGGTCATCTTTTCGGCTCCTATTACCAGTACTGTTTTGTATCTGCCTGATAGAAGTGATTGTTGCGCCATTACGGATGCCAGCCCGCCTGAAGCGCAAGCTCCCTCCACTCTAACTGCAGGTGGGTGATGAGGAAAAAAAGAACTAACTAAAGCACCTAAATGAAGTTGGTTTTCTAGGATTCCTGATCCCATATTTGCAACAAATACAGCTTCAATTTCTGATGGTTTTATATCCGCTTTTGATATTACTTCGGTGGCTGCTTCTTTTAAGAGATCAGAAAGACTTTTGTCCCAAAGTTCCCCAAATTTGGTGATGTATTCAGCTAAAATTTTAATTTTCATTTGTAGTTAATTTTTTATATTTAGAATATGAGATATAGTTTTGACAAATTTGTTCCTCAACAGGATTTTGAAATTTTCTTCTTTTTTCCTCGAAGTCGCTCGCACATTGCCAGACAAAAGCATCAGAGCCGGCACCGGATCCGTACGAAATCATTAGAATTTTGTCGTTATTTTTTGCGTGATCCAGGATATTTACCAAACCAACCATAGTTGATCCGGCGTATAGATTACCAATTTTATTTACCAATAAGCTATATTTCATCTGCTCTTCAGAGAAGCCCAAATTAGATGCAATTGCTTTAGGAAATTTTCCGTTGGGTGTATGAAACAGACAGTAATTAAATTCTTTGGGTGATAGATTAAGTCTATCCAAGATCATTGCCGTAGCAAGTTTTGTGTGATGAAAATATGCAGGATCTCCGGAAAATCTTCCTGCGTGTTCCGGATATGGTTGACCTGGACGACGCCAGAAATCAGGTGTGTCGGTTGCAACAGAAAGAGTGCCGAGTAAACTAACCATAACATTTTTTGCTCCCACTATATATGCTGCTCCGCCGGCACTTGCCGAGTATTCCAAGGCATCTCCGGGTCGTGATTGAGCAGTATCAGCACCGATGGCAAGACCGTATTTAGCCATACCGGACTTAATGTACGATAAACAAATTTGTAATGCTTGTGTTCCGGCTTTGCAGGCGAATTGAAGGTCAGCCATGGCAAGTTCATTTCCTAACCCAAGTGCTGCAGAGACTATAGTACCGGTTGGTTTTACGGCGTAAGGGTGACTTTCGCTACCGATAAACAAAGCTTGAATTTGATTTTTATCAAATTTATTCAGACGATCAATTGCTTGGCTGGCCGCTTCGACACTAATCGTGGCGACATCTTCATCAGAATCAGGAACCGTCTTACTTTCTATCCCCAGAGGTACTCCAAAATTGACTGAGTTGTTTGCGTTGGCAATTTCTCCTGTTTTTATCAATAACCGAGGTAAGTAGGCACCATACGAAACAATTCCAATGTTTTTATTTTTCAACATTGTTTTGATTATGTAAGGAAAAAAATCTCAATAGCTATCAAGATTTAAATGTGATCAGGAGAGTCGCGCTGTTTGTTATAATTTTTGTTAGTAAAAAATAATTCTTCCCTGATTACAAAAGCTATGCTTAAATTTCAAAAAACTTTAGCGTTGTAAACGGTGTTTTATTATCCAGATATTTCAAGATTTCTTAGGGTGGTATCTCGAATGAATGGCCACGATCTCAAAGACGCATACTGTGAAAACAAAAATATAGATAATTGGGAGAATAGCTTCAAATTTCACCGAAGAGTCAGGGAGATCTCTAATGAAATGAAGGACTAGTCTAACAAGACTATATAGTGCAATGAAAGTAAGTGTGGTTAGTCCAGGTTGCGTCGATTTTTTCTTAATTTTTGTCGTAATAAAGATAATTACAATCACCGAGATTGCCTCATAGATTTGGGTAGGATGAACCGGTAGGGATACAAGTAGACTTGTTTGTTCATTGTGTAGTTGGGAAAGATGAGCGTGACTAAAGAGCGGGAATTGCACTGCCCATGGTAAAGAGGATACTTTTCCAAAACAACACCCATTTAAAAAACAACCGATTCTGGAAATTACGATTCCAATACCTAAATATGTTGTAATCCCGTCAGTCAATTTCCAAATATTTTTCCTCTTATATTTTTTTAAGATATAAAAAACCAGACTGACCATTAATATTGCACCGTATACGGATAATCCTTGGGAGTTTAGTGAAAATAATAAGTTTTTGTTATTACTGTACGCATCGTAATTGATCAAGAAATGAAATAGTCTAGCTCCAACAATCGCCAGGATGGATATCCCAGCTGTTATCCCTATCCGATTTGCTTTGGACAGCGATAATATCTTGCTTGATTTGTAAATACCTATTACCGCAATGAAAACAGCCGACGACAAAAATACTGAGTACAAACTAATGTTGGATAGGTTTGGGTGCATCTATTTAGCTGTTTTTCCTTTGGACGCGCTTATCGAAGCGATGATTTTGAGAGCGTCGTTTTTGTAGCTTATTACCAATGATCCTGATGCACCGTATCCAGATTCATCCTGCGAAACGGTCATTGTTATTACTCCGGTGGCTCCACTTTCGGACATGTTTGCCTGAATCACACCATCGGTATATGTAAAGGGAAGGGGCTTTTGATCTTTATCTTCTGAGGAGAACATCATAGTACCTCCGGATTCACCGGATGGAGTAAGTGTCATCGATATTGGAGTTGTTTTTCCTTTTAGGGCATTAAAGTCCATATTGAAATCGCAACCATCTTCCTCCGGAGCATTACCCTCAGCTATTGCTTTCTTTAATTCATCGGACAAAATAATATCAGTGATTGTCATCGAGCCGTTATCCCATTTACCTTGAATATCAGATAATTTTGGAAATGGATCTATTCCGAATCTTGTTTTGAGATACTCAGCATATTTTTTCTTTCCGTCAGGCTCTGAAAAATACATTCTGGCACCTTGGACTATGTCGCTTATCGATATGGCTTTATCCATTATCAAACCTTCTTTGGTTGATAAGTCAAAACGATTAGTATCACGCATCATTTTGGTCATAAAATGTGAAAGTACGTTTAAGGTATTTTCATAATCTAGACCCTTGTCCAGTCCGGCTGGAGCTAATGCGCCTGTGAAGAAGTTTGCTTTTTTGAAGGCATCCACCATAATACGAAGATTTTCTTCGTTCTTTTTTATTTCGGCATCTTTTTCCAATCTGGTTTCGAATTGAGTTTTGTATGAATCCCTAACTCCGGCTCTGACTTTATCTGCTTCTTCTTGTGTAAGTTCGGGAAGACCACTTTCACTTCTAATTCTGTTTTGTGTGGCTACGGCTTCGAGTTCGAGCTGTCTGGCAGCACCTTTCATCTGTGTCCAGACAGAGTCAAAGTCTTTCGGCTCGACGTTGTACCCCCAAAAAGCACCGTTAGCACCATTTTTATATGCTTGAAAAGCCGCTTCGACCTCAGCGTTTTTCCAACTATCGATCTGAACATTTATTACTTCTACTGCGATTTTTCCCGCAGTTACGATTAAAAATTTATCTGCAATTTGTTCGCCAATTATTTTGGCGGCATCTTTGTATTGTCCGGCAGACAAGCTCCCTAAGGCTTTACCAGCAGCTGCAATATCCTCTGATGATCCTGCAACACTTCCAAGTGCTTTTGAAAGGACCGATTCAGGAACTAACTCAACAATCTTACTGCCACATAAAGTAGCGACTTTTTGCCCTCCTCCGACGACATCA
>Ga0172375_10006161_pt1 | contig 16942 bp, 13 predicted proteins | sample LakKiv1m_FD_114537 | JGI IMG/M metagenome (GOLD analysis project Ga0172375, IMG submission 114537) | Freshwater microbial communities from Kabuno Bay, South-Kivu, Congo - kab_092012_11.1m | ecosystem: Environmental > Aquatic > Freshwater > Lake | place: Democratic Republic of the Congo...
CTGTGCTGTATTATTTTTTTAAGAACATATCCGCGGACGAAACCCGGATCAATGTTTTCACCTATCAACTCCGCAACTGCATCGCTCACTGAATTGGCATCATCCGGCACAAACCTTACAAAAGCAGGGTGGAAAAATTCATTCCGCCCGCCTTCATTACAGGTAGAAACCACAGGCAACCCGGCCAATAAATACTGGACACTGGCAAACATAGCGCCTTCCACACGACTTAAACACAAGCCAACTTTACACATATTGATATAGTCATTAACTTCTTCCGCGCTTAAATATTGAAATTCATTAATTTCATTTTTATTACACCAATGCGCATGACCGAGAAGATTGATCACTTCAGAAATATATTTTTTATCATTATACAAACACTGCCCGTGGACATAACTAATCAAAGCCAGCTTTCCAATTTCAGAAGCCAAATAATGCCTCTTAAACTGCAGCAGTTTTGCGTCATAAACAGCATCATATTTTTTTTCTAACCCTAAGGGTTTAAAAATTCTTTCATCCACAAAACAAGTACGAATGCAATGTATTGCTTCGATATTATTTTCTTCTAGTAAAGCTAATTCATCCTGGGTGTTCGCCAGAAAAATTATTCGATGCCTTTTAAATGCCCGGGGAAATCTTTCCAAGCCGGACTTTAAGCGCTTAATACTTTCAGAATCTATCGCCCAAGTAAAAGAACACAGATAATAAACATTCTCTCGCCTAAGCTTAAATGACAGCGGGTACAAATAAAAAAACGGATCATATCGATCACCATAGTAAGCCACTTTAAATATATAAGGGTCATGAGATATTCTCATGATAGGCCCCTCCGTAAAAGAATAAAATATCGATATCCCCCAGCGTTTGAGCCTTCCATTAATAGCAGAAAATATTTTCGAATTAAGATTCAACAACGCTGCCCTCATTTAATATTACCCCCAGACATTCCAAGCCATTTAAGGCGGTTTTATTTTTTACTACGTAATTCGGAATAAATTTTAAAAGTCTTACGCGCAGCAGCCTCCCAAGAAAATTGTTTTATTCTGTTATACCCGCATTGAGTAAGCCGATCTTTTTCACTTTGGTTACTAATTAGCATTCGCATCGCATGAGCTAATGCGTTAATGCTATATGGATTAACTAAAATAGCCGCGTCACCGGCAATTTCCGGCAATGAAGACGTATTCGAACAAATAACTGGAACTCCACATGCCATAGCCTCTAATAAAGGAAATCCGAAGCCTTCAAATAGTGACGGATAAATGAATACATCCGCGCATCTATACATACCGCCCAAGTCTTTATCAGGCAAATTACCAAATATTTTCACTCTGTCACTTAATTTCGAATCTTTAAGCAAAATATCAATTTGAGAATAAAGGCTACCATACATTTGAGGATATTTCTTACTTCCGATTATGATCAAATCGTGAGGAATATTTTCTTTTATAAGGCCAAAAGCTTGTATTAAACGTAATATGTTTTTCCTAGGAATTAAATCGCTTACGCATAAAATGACGTTTTGCCTTAAACGATATTTCTTTTTAAATACCGAGCTAGCGTCAGGTAGCCCCCCATCACAAATCACCTTACTCAGCCCCCATTGCACAACTTCGATTTTATCCTTAGAGATCTTCATTTTCTCAACAACGTCATTTTTCGTAAATTGAGATGGCACAATGATCCTCTCAGCCAATCTCGCGGAAATACGCAACCATTGATATAGAGGCTTTGAGATAGCGGGATGCTGTCCTATCGGCATGCTTCTTGCGATATTGAGGTCATGAATCGTAAGAATCGATTTACAACTAATAGTCAGAGGGAGCGGATAATGCATACTGTGAAAAATATTAATATTTTCATTTTTAACTATTTTCGCCAAGGAAAATTGTATCCAATTAAGCACATCTTTCCTGGACAATTTGGGTTCAATCGAAATAAATTTAAAATTGCTCCCAAGTTTTTCGAAAGGAGGTTTAGTGGCAGCGAAAACAATGTATTTATTTTTGCTCTTTATTTCACTTAAAGCAAGAATAAGCTCCCAACAGCTTCTCCCTATCCCTCCCAATCCTGTCGTAATCATTAGAGCAATCTTCATTGGACGGGTTCTTGACATTCCATCATTAGTGGCATCTTTCAAATTTGAGGCATGTATCCGCATCTCAATTCGAACTCATGCTTCTCACCTTAAGATCACTCTTGGACTCCTCAAAAAATATTATTTTCTTAGCTTAGATATATTTATCCAAATATCTTTTCGCCAAAACATGATTGGGATGCTTTTCAAGTATTTTTCTGCATTCTGCAACCCCCTCAGAAATCTTACCTCGCTTAAAATAAACCATTGCCAAGTTATAACGAGCTAAAGCGAACTGAGGTTGAAGGGCAATCGCGTCCTTGAAGCATTTGATCGCTTCTTTATATTGCCCCATGGCGTAATGACAGAATCCTTTATGAGTAAAATAATCATATGGTCTTTCTTTACATTCATTAATTTTCAATAACGCCTTTCCATACCTGCCTTTTTTTATGTAACATTCTGCAAGCAACAATACAACACATTGCAAAGAGCAGACCGACTCTGCTTTTTTTGCTGCAAGCATCGCAGAGCAAACATCCCCCATCCCAATATACGCCCTAGCTAAAAAGAAATACGCCAATGCTATACTTTCTTTTCGCCAAATATTACGTGAATAGTCATTGAGATCTTGGGAGGCTCTTTTTATCGCTGTTCTTAGACGATTTATTGCTTTCAGATAATTACCCCGAATCAGTTCGCAAATCCCATGACAAGCTATGCTTTGAAAACTACTCTTATCCTTACAATATTTTCTAGTATAAAAAGCCGCATATTTTACACGCCCGTCCCCTAACAAAAACCCCAGGGTCATGAGAGAGGATTCCTTTATGTATTTTCTCAACGACTCCATCTCTTTTATTTTCCTGGACACTATTTTTCTCACTATGTCCTCATAGTTCCGATTGCGAACATTCGTTTCATTGATAGTAATATTTCCATCATGCACCAAATAACGATGCAGGACCTTCGGAAAACGGGCAATAAGAAAAGAATTTGAAATTCTAAGCCACATATCCCAGTCTTCCGAAATAGTTAATTTTTCATCAAAACATCCTTCCTTATGAATACACTCCATTCGATGCATCACATTTCCAGCCCCAAAAAAGCACATTGCTTCCAAGCGAGCCTTATCAAAATCATACTCAAATCGGAATATTTCTTTCTTACCTTTAGTCGCCGATTGATCCGTATAAACCAATCCCACTTCCGGATTCTTATCCAAGAACTTTTTTAATTGGATCAGACGAGTACGATAATACCGCTCATCATCATCGCAATAGGTTATATATCTTCCCCTGGCAAGCAGAAGCCCCACATTTCTGCCATGCGCGATGTTCCCTTCTTTTCGCACATAAATTATCCGCGAATCTCGACAGCAAAATACTTTTTCTCTAGTTTCCATCCCGTCCGAAGCATCTACAATAATTAGTTCGAAATCCTTGAATGATTGCCGAAGGATGGAATTAATTGCTCGTCCTATCAAATGCGGTCTGTTGCGTGTAGTCATCAGTACGCTTATTGCAGGATATGAGTGCCGTTGTATATTCATAATATAACTTTAAGCAGTTTTAAGGGATTTTCCTTCTGAGGCGAGAAAAAGCTTTTCCAACCGCTATCAAATAACCATTTATATGCTCTGTCTTATGAGCATAAGAAGCATAGAATGTGTTTGTCGCTAAAAAACCCTGCTTTAACATATATTCGGTGAAAAACCTCTTTAATGAATACTCATTCTCATGAAGAAATCTGAAATAGCAGAGGGGATACGTTCCGGAAACTTCTAACCTTATGCCATAGCTTAAGGACAGGCTCTTCCATCCCTCTTGCACACTTTTACCGATTCGAGCCAAATATCCGGAGACTCTTCGTTCCTGCATTTTTTTTATAGTTGCCAAAGCTGCAACCGGGCCAATCTTTTCCGTCCAGTAAGTACTACTGATAAAAGATTTTTCCGCCGCCATCATTACATTTTTCTTGCCGATGATAGCTGCCATAGGAAAACCGTTACTCATAGCTTTTGAAAAAACAGCAATATCCGGTTTTAATTCAAATAACAAATGCGCGCCACCCACATTGAAGCGGAACCCGCTGGTAATTTCATCAACAATCAATACGACTCCCCTATCCCGAGTAACCTTTCTGACGGTTCGAATAAACTCTTTTTCGGGATATTGTCCTCTCACCACCTCAAGAACCACCGCACCGATTTGATTCCTTCGTTTATTTAGCTCTCTCAAAAAACCCTGGGTGTCATTAAATCGAAACGCAAACGATGTCCCCATTAACTTCCTAGGGATCCCGGCAAATCCCATATTTTGCATCAACGGATTGTTCGCACTTTTCTTAGCGCTCAGGTATGCAGACATATACCAATCATGCCACCCGTGATATCCACAGCACAAAACCCCGTCTTTGCAAGATGCCGCCCGGGCAATCCTAATCGCAACGGCCATCGCTTCACCACCCGTACGAGCATATCTAACCATTTGTGCCCATGGATGAATCTTAATTAACAACTCCGCCAGCTTCACTTCTTCCGGAACATTAAGAGTGCACATACTTCCTGACTTTACCGCATCAATAACCGCCGCATCAACATCAGCATCCGCATAGCCTAAGACACAAGAACCCATCCCCATTAAGCTCATGTCAATGTATTTCTTGTTGTCCAAATCCCAGATCTCACAGCCTCGCGCTTTGGTGTAATAAGCCGGCCAATTCTTCGCTAGAAAGGATTCTGCTCTCTTAGAAAACAGCTGGCTTCCGCCAGGAATAAATTTCCGTGCTATTCCGTAAAGATTCCGCGATGTATTTGTCTTATTCATGAGTAAGCTTCAACCATCTGCGAATAATTCCAATAGACTCGCCAAAGAAACGAACGGGATTCCCTTGCCTAGGAGCCTGCATATTTGCAGGTTTGCGACAGACGAACAATGCCTTGCCAGGCCTTTTCATCTTAAGTAATTCCTGATGCAAATCATAAACTTCCACACCGATAAAACCCCCAGCTTTTAATGCGCCTTTGATTTCCTCTTCGGAATAACATCTCTGCATATGCGTTCTATCCAAGCGTTGCCACCCATCGCTTTTCAAAGTGAACATAGTAATATTCCATCTAGCAATTTTTTCTCTGGGAATATATTCCGGACGAATAACGCACACATAATCCTTCTCAACAAAAGCATCCTTCCCATTCCATTCCAACCTATACCTTTGCTCAAGATTCATGTCGAATATGAAAATGCCGCCATTCATCAACGCATTGAAAACATTGCGGAATGTTCTCTCCAATTCTTCTCGGAGAAGGATATAATTAAGGCTGTCAAATGTAGACACAACCCCATCAAATGATGCCGGTAAACTAAACGAACGCGCGTCATCGGCAATAAATTCAGCCTCGGGAACCAGTTCTTTTGCATAGCGAAGCATTTCTTTAGAACCATCAAGGCCCGTCACTTTGCATCCTTGGGCATAAAGGATTTTGCACAATTGACCTGTCCCGCAACAGAGATCTAATACGCGTGCATTGCGGGGAAGCCGATCCAACATCATTTTCTTAATGACGGGGAATATCTCCCTGCCCATATAACCCCAATGTTTATCATAAAGCCAGGCCAAACAATCAAATTCTGTAAAATTCATAGATTCGCCTTTCCACGCTAAATATTTAGCGTAGCCCAGATCTAAAACTGGACGATTAAATAAAGTTCAATCATTTCTCTGGCCATATAGCGGATCACTGCAACCCTGGCAATAGGGATAACAAGGGAATAATTCCTCACATATTCGATGCGCAGAATTTCTAATTATTTTAAATTTATCCGAAAACCAAATACTACTAATTGAATCCTCATTAATGTTGCCCATGGCTTCCGGATAATCCATCGCATAAACAGTTCCATCACCCAAAATCACAACGCTATTCTGAATCGATATAGCCTGCCGCCTATAATTCATCGGTTTTTCCAATTCATTCAAACACAGTGACTTAAGTACAATAGCTGCATTTGTCTTCAAATGGCTTCGTTTCTCCAATTCCAATAGCTCCAAGAAAAGGTCTTTGAGTTCTTTTTTCTGGTCATCAGATATAAGCATTTCTTGGGCCACTGAGTAGCGCTTTTTACAAAACGCCATTTTCTTAAATTGAATACCATAAACATCTGCATCTATCGCTAATCGCGCAATATCGACAATCTCTTTGTAGTTCAATTTACAAAGCACATAATTGATTATTACCTTCGTATTTCCATTAATCCTCTGATGACTAAGCAGGCTTAATTCCTTCAAAACATTCATAACATTTTCAAAAACGGCAGGTTGAGCGCCATGCACTAGCCCATAAGTATCGGCTTTCCCCGCGCTGCAACTTATATATATTTCATTAATCCCCAACTCCATCAATGCTTGGGCGTGTTCTTTTTTCATGAGAGAACCATTAGAAACCAAAAAATAAATACGATGCCCACTTTTGACAACATACCGGCACATTTCAATAAAATCAGGATGCATAAAAGGCTCCCCGATCATCATACTTCCACCGGCGTGGAATCTGAAGTCCAACTTTGGCTGCAAATCGGAAAGATCATCAATAACTTTCTTAAAGACTTCCAGCCCTATATTCGCTCTGAGATAGTTCTTGCGCCTTCTTTCATCATCCGTCGGTAGCTGAAAGGAAGAATACTCGTAGCAATATTGGCATTTTTGATTGCAATCATTTGTTACTGACATAAATACTCGGGTTGGGACATCGAGGATTTGCCCACCCTGAAAGATATTTCTTTTGACCAGATCCAAAACATATTTCAAGTCATTAAGCCAATACCCCGTCTTCGAACTTTGATGGTGTTTCCGGATTAAATGCGCGAATTGAACGATAGTAGGTTTTTTTCTTCTTAACATATATCTCCCCCCGTTCGTGCACAAATCATGAATAGAACATCGCCCAAAAGCTCTGCAGGATGGTCTGTGTGAATAACCCATAACCCACAATAGCATAGAGGCTTAAGGGCGACTCACAATTATCATACACTGTTGGGACAGATGCTCCAAATATTTCCGAGATATGAATTTCAAAAAAAACCGTTTTTGAAACCAAAGCTGAATACCATTCCAGAAGCTTTTGACCTTCCTCCGAAACTCTAAAGGCAAGTGGCTTTAATTTTAGGGGGGAGGTCAAAGCCTCAATCCGTTTTTATTGAATCTTCATTCCGAGGCAATACACCTTCTTCAAAACAATCCTCCAGAAGCCTTCCTTCCGTAGGCAAAGTTTTCACATCCATGATACGTGCAACGGTTGCAAATATGTCAGTATGATACACGGGCCTGTCTAAAACAGTATTCTTCTTCACCCCCGACCCAAAGACATACATCCAAACTTGCGAAGGATTTTCATCAGAATTCTCTGTATGATGCATGTAATAGGAATTTCGAGTATGGTCTACACAGACGATCAAATACGTATTTCCTTTATAGAAAGGCTCCGTTTTAATCATTTTCCATATATCGAAAATGATTTCGTCCGATCTTTTCAAGCTCAGCACATACTGACTGAAAGTATCATAATGTGCTGAATCGGGACTGCCTATGACATAATGTAAAAAATAAGGTTTAAACTTGGAGGATATTTCTTTGAATATCATAAAGCAAACTTCTTCCAGGGCATTCCATTGAGTACACTCGAATTGTGCCGCCCTTTTTCTTTGAATGATCCTAAAGCGCGATGCAAAATCCTGTAAAAGCGGGGAAAATTCCTTTTCCTCATTACTAGGTGATTTAAAATCAAGAACAGCTATTTGCGACGGATATGTTTGTTCATCATATCCCGGCGTTTTAAAAACGCAAGCATTGTAGTCCCATTGGCCAATGGACCATATTCGATTCTGAGGAAGGTGATATTTCTTTCTGACATATTGGAACAAAGTAGGAGTTTCAATAGGCATCAATGCGGCATAATTTTTTCCTGTAATGATCGCATTAACGGAAGGCATGTGGAATTCAAAATTAAGATCAACCAGTTTCGTGTAAAGAACCCCTTCCTTCAGCATTTCACCCCACATTTTACTCATGTATTGATGCGCAGGATCCCCAAGACTTTCAGAATTACGCACTCCACCGAGAGTCACGATAATAACCCTCGGTATTTCCTTCGAGATTGGCTCCTGAGCAACAAGCCGTTTCGCTTGTGCCAAAACCACAATCAATGCGAACGTAAATATAATTAGAGCCCGAATATCCCGCCTACAAAAGTTCATCGCCAAACCATTTGTTTTTATCCGGGATTCGGAACAAATGTTTTCGAACAGTACAAATCAAATGTTTTCGCGTCTCAACAATTACTGCCTTCCCAAATCCATCACGAGTAACGGAAGGTTCTCTTTCGATTTTAACAAAACTGCCATCCGAAATATTTTGGCAATATAACACGGGAGTTACATAACATTCCCGAACATCTTCAACGGACTTCATAGCAATAATAAAACTCACATTTCCATTCGACACATCAGGCACAGACATATCATAGAATTCCCCCTTTAAGTACTCGTGTGTAATTTCCCACATTTTCTCCCCGTTCCGGATGTCCAATGCAACAAAACAGACCTGCCCTCTTCGATTAAAAGGAGCTAATATTTTTCCGTCGGCTACAATAGAATATTTAGCAAAATAAAAAGCCTGATTAATTCCATCTGGCTCTCCTTCAGAAAAGTTGAATGTCCAATGAGTAGCTGCCCGATCAGAATTCAAATCATAACACTTCAGATTTGCGAGTGGCTCCACAATCAATAACTTATCTTTCCAAATTATTATTTCGCTCATTTTCGGTCTTTTACCGCCAACCTTAATTTCCCCCTTAAGCTCGCCGTCTTGTTTATCAAGCACATACACCCGACCAGGCATCCCGAGGGCAAGCCTCTTTTCTCCGATCATCAAGTTAGCGTCCGATCTAGACATCTCGGGGAAATTCTTGAGAAATCCCACCCGTTTCAATAACGTTTGAAACTTTCCTGTCGGAAACCTTCTTTCGGACAGCTTACTTAAAAGCAGGTTGAGTAAATGACTGATTTTTCGGGGGAGCCATTCTTGGAATGCCCAATAATTGATCTTGAGAAGATTGAATTTCTGGGTAATCTCCAGTTGGTCGTTGAATACGCTCAAATCATAAAAAAGCGCTCCACGGCGCAAAAGATAGATTTTATTCCCTTCGGACTCCAGAGCAGTTACCCTTCCCCCTCTGAGAGGATAAGTTCTTTTACAATATCCCGTCCGCAATGAAATCAAAAAAATATCTCCATCTTTTGCTATGACCGCCTTATCACCCACAAACTTTATTCGCATATCATTACTAGAAGCTTCAGGAAAAATCGTATTACGAATAAAATCGCTCTCCTCTTCCGGCTGATTCAATAGGCTTGTAACACTCCAAATAAATGTGCCGTTTTTTGCGTTGAGCGCAATGACATTCCTATCATCACACACAATCACAATGTCCTCATACAGAAAGGCCTTCACAGACGCTTCTGGTGAAGCAACTCTGGCCTCCCAAAGAATAACACCCGCATCATTCACGCAAAGCAACTGCTCATTTTTCAAAACCAGAAAGAAATCTAACGGATCGGAGCCTTTAACCACCTGGATTGGCAACACCAAGAGAGAATCCCCGGTAAGCAGGCACTCTTCCATTTCTTTTTCCGACTTTTTCCAAAAATCCTCAGACTGCTTTGCCTCACCTTTCAAAAGCCCCTTTTCTAAAAGAAAATTCGAAAACCGCATTCTAACTCCGTGACAATCAATCACCTCATTCCCAAAACCTTTTGACAATGTGAAAAAAAAATCAATCCAATCGGCATTTTGCATCTGCCCTGCGCTTGTATCTATCAGAAGAACGAGATCTTCCAACGGCATGCGGAACGAAAGAACTTCAGATATCAATTGTCGTCTCAAAAATGCCGCCTGATTTTCCTGGCCATTAATTCGGACTAACTTCCCAAACAACTCTTCGATCTTTCTCCTTTTTTCTATACCGGACACTCCCCCGGGCTCATTAAATCTCTTGTTAGCAGGAAACTTTCCTGACCGAAAGTCATAGTATTGAAGCTTTTTTCTATCACCCGTAAACAAAAAAATCTCCGGTGAGTTCAATCCCCCAAAACCCATTAACCAACCCTGCGAATTCACATTCCAGCTTTCGTGCAGAATATGTCCCTGTGCAAATTCGACTTTATGCAAAGATCTTTCGGTCTTGAAAATCAGGCAATCATTCCTGATATTGGATGCGCCCAGCATGACACTCCCCTCAATTCTGAGGCCGTAAACCAGCTTGCCTGTGGTTAGTTCTGTAATTTTCAATTGGGCATTTTTTTCAATACTTGTTGCCTTTTCCAAGAGAACCGCGTCCCCCGCTAAAATCCCCAGCAAATAAAACCGATCGGAATCAATAAGTACTCTTTCTTTGAGCTGCCCATCTTTCGGATCAAGAACATAAAGGAAGTCTGATTCTCGGGGCTTATAATATAAAAATCCCCGGTTACAGGCTTGAAGAAACCCCGTGTCATAAGAAATAATGTCTTTCGTGCGAAGATCGTTCCAATATTTATAATAGCTGTGTTTTTTGGGAGTGTATTTCCGAATCCATACGATAGTGCCATCCTGAGCATAAAGGCATGCGAGAATTCCGTGATTAGTCGCAATAACTGCTTGATTGCCAAAAACAGCGGAAATCGCGCTAACGGGAGAAAGGAAAGAAGAAGTTCCTATGTAAGTCGTCCACTCAATTTCCCCCTGGCTGTCTTGGAAACCACAAAACCAAAACTCACCTTTGGCATTGATCAGCCCAACGATTAGAATGTCTTCCACCAGTACCGGTTTTGAAGCAACAGTGTATTCTCCAAGTCCGCATTCCCAGAGAAGCTTTGGATCATCCGCTCTTTTCAGATCAATCGCTATAAGTCTTCCATTCAGTTCAGTATAAAGCACCTCATTAGCCAGTAAAAATTCACCGCCATATGAATTTTGATGGGGATGACGCACCGTTTTATAATTTTCACGACCACTCTTGTCTTCATTCGCAAAACTCCATATCTCTTCACCGCTTGAACGATCCAGGCAAAATATCCGGTACTCATTTCGCAAAATAACTCTATCTCCATAGACGGTCGGGAAAAGAAGCGGCTCTTCATATGTCTTAACCCATTGCCTCATATCCGCCTGAGGATAATTAGCCAGCAGCTCCTCCCTGCAGCGATAAGTCCAAAGAGCATCTATCGTACCATTCCGCCGGGTTTTTATCTCAAGCGTATCGGCATCTGCATCTTTATTCTCAAGGTCCAGGCTCCCTCGTTCTTCACCCTCATTTTTTTTTGAGCCCACCCAGAAAAAATCATCTTTCTTCGTAAGCTTATTTGCGCAGTGATTAAGCGCGAGATTGTAAAAATAGGCGTGTTCGGCATACGGTTTGAGTTCGCTAATTTTTAATTCACTCCCCGCATCAGGATAAAATGGCGATTTCTCCGGAAATGGAACATTATTGACAAAGATATCTTCCTGGAGTGAAAAAACTTCGTTCTTCTGTTTAGCCATTACCGCAATTACGAGATGCTTGAGATTGCCTAAAATTTTCCGGTTCTCAAGGGCGAGAAAGACATCGTTCAAATCATCGTAAGTGAGAGAGAGTAATTTTTCGCGGATCGAAAAATAATCTAGCAGATTTCCATGGGATAAGAGACCCTCAGCGAAAGACAAATCACGATCATCGTTAAAGTTAAGGGAAGGTATCCCGGCTTCATTAATAGCAGCAGTATTCGCTGCTACGCACGTCGTCAAAGGCAGAAAACAGACAAGCAGCTGAATCCCGCAGGCTACTGCGCCCCAAGATAATATTGATTTTCTACCGACATTCATTCTCAAGGACGGCAATCGTAATCACAATTTCAAAAAATCCTTTTAAATTACCAGAACTATCTAAAAATTTCATAATTCGTTTATTGTTTCTTCGTTACAATCGCCACCGCTTCTATCTCAACCAAAAGTTCAGGCCGGCACAAGTTGGCTTGCACACAAACACTGGCAGGGAAAGGATTTAATTTAAGCTTCTCATAAAACCAATTTCGATATCTGTTAAATTTTTCATAATACCGCATGTTCTTCAAATAACATCTTGTTTGCACCACATCACGCCAATTCGCCTTTTCTGACTGTAGCAAACCGGTTAAATTATCAAAAACACGCTTTGTTTGAGCCGGAAAATTTTTTGCGTGACACGATTTTCCATCTTTATTCACACTCGCCGTTCCGGAAATAAACAAAAAGATAACTTTCCCGTAACGAATTTTAATGCCCCTGGAAAAAGATTTATTATATTCTATGGGTTCATTTAAAAAACTGGGGGCATGCATCGCTTCCCTTACAATCTTTCCGGTTGCACTCAACTTCCGCCTCCTCTAAAGCTATGTAACACGCACATCTAAGTCATTATTCAAAAGAAATTCAATACTACGGCTTCCAAAATCTCATCGAGATTATTTTAGCATGCGAAAGACATATCTCGGATAAATTTCAGGATAGATCCTCTTCAGCATATTGCTCCCGAACAAAATAACCCTTCTTGAATTAAACATCTCAACCAGATTGCGTTTTCTCACATTTCCTTAGTCTATTTCACATAGATTTGGAGATATCGAAGAAGCACCCCAAATTATTCATGAATCTCCGATTTAATCTTAGACAAAACACAGGCTCGATACGCCCTTTCCAAAATATTCCCATCTTCCAAATAAGCCAAGCCGGGGCAACGATTGCAGTAAGATAAAAGAGAACATTTGGAACAGGCTTTCAAATCAGATAGCCGGATAGAGCGCAAATAATTCAGTCCGGGCGAATTTCTCCAAATATGGCTGAAACGATCCTCCCTCAGGTTCCCCAGTTTGATCGGTAATATTGCGCAGGCCTGAACATCGCCATAGGCATTGATAGCGCAACTGTTATGCCCCGCGGAGCACGGCAAGTCCGATATCTTCTCGGAATTTCCCGATACCGGATCCTCGTTCGCATTCACATCCGGATCCTGAAATAATTTTAAAAGTTCTCTTCTGCCGATACGGAACCGCAAAACAGATTTCTCCCCGTCAAGTTTCGGGATAATATTCGGATCAAACTGATATTTTGCCCCCAGGCGTTTTGCCAATCTGACAATTTCCCGATACCCCGAAAAATTACTTTTCATCAGCGGAGTTTTAATTCTCAATGGAATTTTATGTGCCCGGAGAAGGCGCAGAGCATTTAAGGATTTTTCAAGCGAGCCTTTCACGCCGGTTATTTTGTCATGAATTTTTGAATCCATACCGTAGATTGAAATTTCGACTCGTAACGGCTTCAGCTCGGCAAGTTTCCCCGCCATAAAATCATCAATCAATGTTCCGTTCGTAAATATTTTGACGCCAAAATTCAATTTCCTGGCATATTCCGCGACACTGAAGAAATCTTTCCTGGTCAAAACTTCTCCTCCGGAAAAGTTCAATATCAGGGTATTTTCACTCCGAAGCTGCCGGATAATTGCCTTGACTTTTTCCGTGGGAAGTTCGGGCCTTTTCTCTTTGACAAGATAGCAATGCCGGCAGAGCAGATTGCATCGGCGGGTTAACTCAAAAAAAACATAGATAGGAATTCTCTTGTTTGAGGTCAGAGTCGCAACGGTCGATTGTCCTCGAGAAACAGCTGAGGTTGCTTGCAACATACCAGAGTGAAACTTATTTTGACAACTTGGCAGGTTTGCCGGACAGAACCAACATTTTTTTATGAACTAAGTCCTCAATAAAATTCAGACAATCCCGATGCGCAACACGTTCTTCAATATCAAATTCTTCGCAAATCTTTTCGATAATATCCTTAACCTGCCGCGTCCCGTTCGCGAACTCAAAAATCACAGTCGCCACGGGGTTTAAGTTGTGAAGCATCCCATCTTCCGGCGTCAATATAATCGCCTCGTCTTCGATCACCCGATACGCAATTTCCTTATTCTGCGACACATACATGTTAAGCATTGTCTATACACCTCCAAAATGAGTTATCCAATTTAAAATGTAATATCCCGCAATTCACCGCGCAGGCAAATTCATCCGCAAGAGAAAGAAGCCGGGCATTGGCCTCCCGGTCCTTGGACAAAATTGCCATATTTTCAATAATCTTAAACACGGACTCTTTCCTGCCCAACTTCTCCGCGTAAACATTCGTATCCTTACTGAGAAAGTAAATTCCAGCTATGCTGGCGCACCCCAATGCATTCTTAATGTTCTCTCCTCTCGCCTCTACATGCCCCCAGAATGGCGATCCAAAAGCACGGAAGAAACCGCCCATTTTCCGCACGATGGAAAAATCATCTGAAAGAATCTCGTAGTTGGACGATAATCTGGCGACGGTAGATTTCCCGCTTTGCGGTTTCCCGGAAAATAAAAAGCATTTCCCGCCCTTCAGAATGCTGTTTGAATGCAGGACAAAACCTCCTTTGAAGGGCAAATAGACGGACAGTATAAACCGCAAGAAAAGATACAAAGGAGCGATGGCAACACTCTGCCTAACCTCTCCTTCTAAAGAGAGGATATCGAACATTCCGCTGTAGGTGCTGCCTTTCGCGAAAAACTTTCCGGAATCGGAAACGACGCTCGTGTGATGCGGCTTTCCATAACTATACGCGTTCATGTCCCGGGTATCATCGATCAAAACGCTGACCGTTATCACCGGTCTGCCAGTTGGTAAGAGAAACCCCCTGAATCCGTATTGAGCTAAATCAACTAAAAGTTTATTGTCCGATTGAATCCTGATCGGAATACCGCCCAATGATATGATAACGCTATTTCGCCTATTCATCTTCCCTTGCACCGCGAAAAAGAGATGCGAACCTTCTTACTTTTTCGTAAAGTAATCAATCTCGCGTCCCTCAGATTAGTTATTATTTCGAAAATATCCTCGCCCGCTTTACGGACATCAACACGGTACGCATTCTTAAATGCCGCTGCAATATTTCCAACGTCCCGCACCCCATCACATCTTTGCCAAACAAAAGCAGCTGATTCGTTCAATTTATGATAAATTCTCGCCCTCGGATTAAGAGCAATTATTCCTCCTTCGCGTTCAATCCATCGTACGGCTTCTACCTTGGCCGGGAAAAGGCTCTTCCGACCTGATATAGAAAGGTTTTTCATATTATAAGCATCGCATCGCCGAAATCGAGGAATTTATATCCCCGGGCAAGCGCCTGTTTGTAGGCGTTCAATACCGGTCTGACTCCGCCGAAAGCGGATGTCATCAGCAAATGGCTTGAGCCGGGCATATGAAAATTGGTCAGGAAAGCGTCAACGGTTTTAAATCGATGCCCCGGTTTTATCGTCAGTCCGGTCCATCCCTTTTTCGCGCGAATAAGGCCGTTTTTCCCGGCCGCCGATTCCAAAGCCCGCACCGTCGTAGTTCCGACGGCAAAAACCCTTCCGTCCTTTCGTCTGGCGTCATTGATTCGCATTGCCGCTTCCGGTTTAATCTCAAAGTATTCCTTGTGCATTCTCAAATCGCGAAAATCCCGTACGACAACGGGCACAATGCTTCCCCCGATATGCAGTGTAATATAAACGATTTTAACGCCTTTCGCTTCGATTTCCCGAAGAAGGGCTCGGGTAAAATGCAGGCCGGTTGTGGGGCATTGCGTGGAGCCCGGAATACGGGCATAAATCGTCTGATACTCGGAAAGTTTCGCCTGCCGGCTGATGTAAAACGGTATATTGACTTCAGCGTGACGGGAAAGAAAGTCCCGGATGCTTTTTCCGTCAAATTTCACAAGCCAATAACCGGATTTCATCTTCTTGACCATTCGGAGGGACAAACCCTGCTGTTTGAGATAGATTTCCCCTCCCTTTCTCAGATTTCGCGCATCAGGCCTTACCAGCGCTTCCCACGAACGGTCATCAATCCGTGTGACCAGGGTAATCTCAACCTGCCCTTCTGATTCATGCATTCCCCAAAACCGGGCCGGCATCACCTTGGTATCATTGAGAACAAGGACATCTCCGGCGTTCAGAAAAGAAGACAATCGGTCAAACCCAGTGTGAGTCACCTTCCCTTGATCAGCCCGCGATACAGCCAGCAAACGATTCCGGGCCGGGTCCCTAAGACGACTCTGCGCGATTAACCGATTTGGTAAATTGAAGTAAAGTTGGCTTCTTTTCATTGAATCGTCAGAGCAAAAAAAAGGAAGATCATTGTGGCAAGCTTATTGAGGGAAAAAAACTGATAAATGCCTTCCGTTGTTTCAGAAATCATATCCTCCAAGGCGCTTTACCGCCCGAAAAACCCCACTTATTCCGCGACGAAGCACAAGTTTCTTCCGGATAATCAAACAAAACGGAAAAGTCTTATTTGAAAGCGGAATTCGCACCGCAATCGGTAAAACTGCATCCCAAAATTAAGGAGCCGAAGCTCTCTTCCGAAGTGCAAGTTGGTTTCTTGTAAGGTTTCTTTCCCTTTTTCCCCTTACCGGCTCCTGTTTTCTTCAACTTTTTCGACATCTCTTATCTCCCAAGTAAATCGTTAGGTTTAAGAATCAGTAGTGTACTTAGAAATCCTAAGCGTAATTTTTATATACAAATCCCATGATGTCAATCAGAACGTTATGATTCCAAATACATTTTATTTCCGCCAAGATCCCAAAGATCGCACTTTGCCTTCCCCGGAAAATTCCTGGCCGCGCAAATCCCCTGATAAAGCGCGTGATCCGAATTATCGTATTGAAACAACCCGGATCGTCCCATGGCCTGAAAATTGGAAAACCTTTTCAGATATTCCCGGATCACTCCCACATGCTTCTTATAACCAAGGTTATAA
>Ga0172375_10006162_pt1 | contig 16940 bp, 22 predicted proteins | sample LakKiv1m_FD_114537 | JGI IMG/M metagenome (GOLD analysis project Ga0172375, IMG submission 114537) | Freshwater microbial communities from Kabuno Bay, South-Kivu, Congo - kab_092012_11.1m | ecosystem: Environmental > Aquatic > Freshwater > Lake | place: Democratic Republic of the Congo...
AGCGCTCCCAGAATGAACCCCCGCGATTCGATCGAGACGACCGAGTCGACCCGTTCGGGGGATTTTTCCGCAAATCGCTCGATGCAACTGCGAAATTTGACGGGATCCAGCAAAAGCGGCGTGATGTCACGAAATAGGATTCCCTTTTTCGGGAAATCCGGAATCGCGCGGATCGATTGTTTGATATTCTCAACTAACTGCGGCATGAACCATCCTTTGTGCCGTTATCATACGTGTTTGCCGCCATGAGCTTCAAGAAGAAAATCGCTAATAGCTGTGTTCGTCGACTTTGACCTTGCCGCGAAACGTCCAATACACGAAAGTGGTGTAGGACACGACCAGCGGCATGCCGATGAGCGCCACGATCGTCATGATCCAAAGCGTTTTCGGCGAGGAGGCGGCATTGAGAAACGTAAGGCTGTTTTGGACTTGCGGCCATGAATACACGAGATTGGGAAACATGCCGAATCCAAAAAGTGACATGAGCGCCACGATCGCCAATGCCGAAGAAAAAAAGGCCTTTAAGTCCTTCCGACGCCCGAGCTGCACGGGAATGTTCAGCACCGCCAACAGATTAAGGATCGCGACGAGTCCGAGCGCCGGGGCCCGTCTCAAGAAATCCGTCATGTGCGGAATGGAAACGAGGGTCGCCACGGTCGTGGCCGCGTAAAAAAACACAAACACACCCGTCGCCCACAACGTAAGACGACGCAGCCTCTCGTGCAGATCGCCTTCAGTTTTCAAGAGCAGGTAAAGACCTCCGTGCATCGCAAAGAGCGCCACGGTCGTCGCTCCGACCAGAAGGGGATAGGGCCTCAAGAGACCCAGAAAGCCGCCCGTATAGTTCCCTTGCGCGTCCAACGGAATGCCCAACACAATATTTCCGACGGCGACTCCGATCAGCAAAGCGGAACTCGTGCTTGAGACGCTGAAGCTGGCATCCCAAAACGAACGCCATCTTTTTCCGTCCTGCTTGCTGCGAAATTCAATCGCGACGGCCCTAAAAATGAGAGAGAAGAGCAATAGAATGAACGCGAGGTAAAATCCCGAAAACACCGTCGCATAGACGCGCGGGAACGCCGCAAAAAGCGCCCCTCCCCCGCTCACGAGCCACACTTCGTTTCCGTCCCACACCGGTCCGATCGCGTTCAATACCACGCGGCGCTCGGTATCCGTTTTCGCAAACAAATGCAAAGCTCCTGCACCAAGATCAAACCCGTCCAGTACGGCATACCCCGTAAAAAGGACACCGACCAGGAGAAACCAAAGATAATTTAATCCCACGACCCAATCCATTTAAAGCTCCGCGCGTTTAACCGAAAGGATTCCTTCTTTTGGACCCTGCCGAATTTTCTGATCGAGGAGATAAATAAAGAGAACGAACAATAAGAGATAAATCAATCCGAACAAAATCAACGACACAAAAACCTGCAGGGGTTCGAGCGTCTTCGAAAAAGCGTCTCGGGTGCGAAGCATGTTTTGCACGATCCAGGGTTGTCGGCCGACCTCCGCCGAAATCCACCCGAATTGGTTGCCGATCTGAGGGCCCAGCACGGAAGCGACCAAAAGCCGAAGCGTCCAGACGCTTTTCTCGAGGCGGAGGCGCCACAACAGATACCCCGTCCACAAGGCCAAACCGATGAGACCCATCCCAACGGCCACCATGATGTGATAGGCCTGGAAAACGATATTCACCGGAGGGCGGTCCGTCGGACTGAACGCGCGAAGACCCGTCACCGGCTGATTGGGATTGCCTGAGACCAAAAGACTCAAAGAGCGGGGCAAGCGCAAACCAAATTGTACTTTTTCATCGCGCTCATTGACCCATCCGAAGAGATACATGTCAGCGGGCGCTTGGGATGCATAGTGACCCTCAAACGCAGCTAACTTGGCCGGCTGATTGCGGCTCACCCCGATGGCGCTCGCATGCCCGGTCACCAGCTGCCCCAGCGAAGCCACCAACGCCACGACGAGCGCGATTTGAATCGCGCGCTTGGCCAGATCCGTGTGTTTATTTTTGAGGAGGTAGTAGGCCGAAACGCTTAAGACAAACCACGCGCCCGCCTGCCAAGCCCCCATGATCACGTGCGAGAGCCGATCGATCGAAGAGGGGTTGAAGACCATGGCCCAAAAATCGGTGATCTGCGCGCGCATCCCGTGGTCCGTTTGGGCCAAAACGTAACCGGCCGGGGTCTGCATCCAGGAATTGGCGACGATGATCCAGATCGCCGAAAAATGGGCGCCGAACGAAACCAACACCGTCGAGAGAAAATGAGTCTTGCGGCCCACTTTGTCCCATCCGAAAAGAAGAACCGCGAGAAAGCCCGATTCGAGGAAAAAGGCAAAAATCCCTTCCGATGCCAACGCGCTCCCGAAAACGTCTCCCACGAAACGGGAATATTCGGCCCAGTTGGTCCCGAACTCGAATTCCATCACGATGCCCGTCGCGACTCCGATGGAAAAACAGAGCGCGAAGATCTTCACCCAAAACCGCGCCATGTCGTGATACACGGTCTTTCCCGTTTTTAGATAGAGTCCTTCCATGACGACGAGTATGAGCGAGAGGCCGATGTTGATGGGAGGAAAGATGTAATGAAACCCGATCGTCAAAGCGAACTGGATACGCGAAAGAAAAAGCGTATCCAAGGTCAATCACCCGACTTTTGTTTTTTGTAATAGTCGTGACATTTCGGGCAAATTCCCGAATCATTGACCCATTCGGGGTGCTTGGCCTTGATCGTCTGGATAATATGCGCGTCCGTGTGTTTCATGAAAAGCAGCAAATCCCGTTCCATGTGCTTTCCGCAAACACCGCAGACGTATTCGGGGCCTTGGCTCATTTGGCGATGACGTAAATTCCGTTGCTGGCAAAAAAATTCGGTTTAAAAAACAGCCGGCGGCCGTTCTCGAGATAATACCGGGCCAGAATCCGGATATCCCGATTTTTGCAATAATCCTCGAAATCACTGATGCTCAAAAAATGCAGGTTCGGCGAATCAAACCATCGATACGGCAGGGACGCCGTGATCGGGGCGCGGCCTTTCATAAACAACATGAGCCTCGATTTGTAATAGGCGAAATTCGAAAATCCGACGATGACGTTTTTCCCGACCCGAAGCGCCTCGCGAAAAACCCACTCGACCTTTTTGCATTCCTGGAGACTTTGGTTCAAAATCACGACGTCAAACGACTGATTCGGATATTCGGGGAGCCCCGAGTCGATGTCGCTGTGGAACACGTTGAGCCCTTTTTCGACGCACTGGTAGATCGCTTCCTCGCTGATTTCGATCCCCTGTCCCTTCACGTCCTTTTTCGACGTCAAAAGATGCAGGAGATCGCCTCCGCCGCAACCCAGGTCCAGCACCCGCGAACCCGGTTGTACGAGGTTAAAAATGATTTGGTGGTCAAGCCGCCCGATGACGGGCTTTGCCGCTTCAACCATGATAAGTCCTTCCTTCGGCGACGGCCTGCGTTTTTTCGAGAAAATGACGGATCAGCCGCGTCTGTTCGTCGAATTCGACGAGGAACGAATCATGACCATACGTCGAATTGATTTCGCAATAGCTGGCATCCACGTGCTTGATCTTGAGGCGTCGCACGATCTCCTGGGACTGATACGCCGGATACAACCAGTCCGATTTGAACGCGATCACCAAAAACCGCGTGCCCGATCCATGGTCTTTCAGAATGAACTTCTCGCCCGAGAGGTCGAAATAATCCATCGCTTTCGTGATATACAAATAGGAGTTGGCGTCAAACCGTCTCACGAAGCTCGTACCCGTATGCCGAAGATACCCCTCGACCTCGAAATCCGCCGTGAATTTGAAAAGATCGTTCTTGTCTTTCAGGCGTCTCGAAAATTTTTCCTCCATGGACTTGTCACTCATGTAGGTGATATGGCCGAGCATCCGCGCCACGGCAAGCCCTTTTTCCGGTTTTTCGGGCCGGTCGTAATATTGCCCGCCGTTCCAGGCAGGATCCGCCATGACGGCCTGCCGGCCCACCTCGTCGAACGCGATTTGTTGAGGCGAGTGTTTGAGCGCGGTCGCGATGGGAATGGCGCTGCGTACGCGATCCGGATAGGCGGCGACCCACTGAAGGGCCTGCATCCCGCCCATCGATCCTCCGATGACACAAAGCAGTTTGTCGATTCCCAAAAAATCGATCCAATGCCGCTGTGCCTCGACCATGTCGCGAATCGTGACGATGGGAAAATCGAGAGCATACGGCTTGCCTGTTTTAGGATTCGGCGAAGACGGACCCGTGCTGCCCTTGCAACCGGCGATGACGTTTGAACAGATGACGAAATATTTATCCGTGTCCATCGCCTTGCCCGGCCCGATCATCGCATCCCACCAACCGGGCTTGGCCTCGCCTTCGTAAAACCCGGCGGCGTGCGCGTCTCCCGAGAAGGCATGCAGGACAAGAACCGCATTCGAACGCGCTTCGTTCAGCTTGCCGTACGTTTCGTACGCCAGCGTGATCGGCCCCAGTTTTTGGCCCGATTCGAGGACCAGCTCGTGTGGCGGCTGCGCAAAGGTAAATGTATGTGTTTGGACGTTCTCTAGGCTACGTTTCATAACGATTAATTCTAAACGTTCGGGCAAGGCAACGCAAATAGATCGTCAATTCCTCCGGCGGGGTCGAATTTGCCGCATGACGAGTGCCGCGGTCTCTTCGATGGCCCGGTCGGTCACATCGATCGTCTTCCAATCATAGCGTTGGTAGAGCTGACGACACCATCGCAGCTCTTTTGCGATCGCGGCCAGATCAGTGTAGCTCGAGGGAGAGGCGCCGAGCTCGGTGGCTCGTTTTAACCGCACTTCGTGCAGTTTTTCGGGAGAGATGACAAACGCGATCACGCGTCCGTCGCCCCGAAGCGTCTCCAGCCGCTCGGTCAGATCCAATTCTTGAACGAGGGGGACATTCGCCACACGGTAGCCTTTGATCGCCAAATACATACTCGTCGGAGTTTTGGACGAGCGCGAGGGTCCCACGAGAATCACGTCGGCGTTTCTGAGGCTGTAACTGCCCGCCCCATCGTCGTGACCGATCGTAAATTCGATCGCATTGATCCGGCGCTGGTATTCTTCGTTGATCGGATGGATCGCCGAAACGTTCCAAACGGGCCTGCCCTTGAGATGTCGGATCAAAAAATCGGTCGCGGGACCCGTGAGATCGAACGCGGCAATTTTCTTTTGATGGCTGAGCTCGGAAAGCGTCCGCTTGAGATCCCGGGAAAGCACGGTATGAAAAAGAACGCTTCGGGTCGGCGTGATCCGAGTGAACGCTTTTTTGGCCTCGGCTTCGTCGGTTATAAAATTGAATCTTTTGATCTGAATCGCATCGTTTGGAAATTGGCTAATGAGCGCGTTGACGAAACGGGCTCCCAACTCACCGGTCGAATCGGAAATGAGGTAAATTTGTTTCGGGGCAGGCATATATTAATTTTAACGTTTTCGCCGGGAAGCATCAAACACAAAAATGGACAAATCCTTCCGCGACGTTTAAAATCTAGCTTCATGGAATGTCTTCTAGATCCCATTCAACTGGGTGTGCTGGGAAAGCTTATCGTCGCGTTCGTTTTCGGCGCACTCATCGGCATCGAGCGCGAAATGCTCGAAAAGCCCGCGGGCCTTCGCACGCACATGCTCGTCACGGGTGCTGCGTGTTTGCTCGTCACGCTCAACGACCTTCTGGCAACGAGCATTGGTTCCCATCATGGAGTTCGCGTCACTTCCGACCCCATCCGGATGGTCCAATCGATCGTCACGGGCATCAGTTTCTTGGGCGCGGGCACGATCATTCACGGGCGAAGCACCAAAATCGGAGGTCTGACCACGGCCGCTTCGCTTCTGATGGCCAGCGTGGTCGGAATCTACGTCGGCCTCTCGCAGTTTGTCGCCGCCTTCGGTATTTCGCTGTTGACGCTGGGAATCCTTCGCTATCTCCCCCACCTCGACGAGCGTCTTCACAAAAAAAACAACGGCGACGATCCGAAACCGCTTTAGCCCTTTATTTCCCCCGATTCTTCCATCGACCCGACGGGCCAATCTTGTTTTTTAGTATAGTCTCTAGTCGTTCGTGAGCTATTTTTGGCTGGAAAGAGGATACACGCGGATCGCCCTCACGGGCTCGGCCGGACAAACATTCTGACACAGGCCGCATCCGATGCAGCGCGAGACATCGACGACGGGTCTGGATCGGCCGCGCACATGAACCAGCTGGATTGCTTTTTCGGGCAAAGGACAGTGCTCTTCGCACACGAGGCATGTATCCTGATCGGTCCAGTTGAGGCAGCGGCTCCGATCGATCTCCGCCAAACCGATACGTACTTTTTGTTTGAGAGCTAGCGGGAGCGGGCGAATCGCACCCGTCGGGCAGACCGAACCGCATTGATTGCAGTTGTATTCGCAAGCGCCGACATTCGGCAAAAGACGCGGCACCCAAAGCGCCGACCAGCCGTCGTCGATCACCGAAGGCTGGAGACCGTTGGTCGGGCATGCTTTCATGCAATTGCCGCAACGGATACAACGATTCAAGAAGTCCTTTTCGGCCAAAGCGCCCGGGGGACGCAACGGCCCCTCCTGCGCTCCGCTTTCGCGCGACGCCGAACGCCGTCTTCTCCTGAATCCCGCCAAAAAGACCGGTACCAAGAAAAGTACCAGAAAATCCTTTCTCGACAAACCGCCGGAAACCGGTTCCGTTTTGGCTCGCACGCGCGGCTTGAACGAAAAATACGTTTTTTTTCCGGGGCACTCATAGATACAGTCCATGCAGAGGATGCACTCCCCCGGGACCGTTTTGAGATCGGGCCCGATCGCCGCCATCCGACAATCGCGCTGACATCGACGGCAAGACGAACAATCGTCCACCCGGCGCGCAAGCAAAGCTTTGCGCGAAAACAAGGCATAGATTGCGCCCAAGGGGCAAAGCGTTCTGCACCACAGGCGCGCCACCCAAAGACCGGCTAAGGCAAGCACGGCAAAATACAGAAAGATCGGAAACGCGTTCGAGAAAGTATAAAGACGCGATCCCAAAACGGACTGACGAACACAGCGATAGGCCTCCGTGAGAGGCGTATCAAGCGGCGGGATATGTTTGATGAGAAAGATGAAGGTTGTATTCAACCCTTGCGCGAAGACGGGAAGAAGATTCATCGAAATAAAACGCCCGGCAATGACGATGGGATCGAAAAACCAGACTTCCTGGAAACCGGCGAGCGCCAAAAGTCCGAGAACCGCGAGTAGGATGTATTTCGGCTTGCGCCAGAAACGGTTCGTTTCGGGAGAAAGCTTCCTCTTTTTTTTGCGCAGCGAACCCACAAGATCGCCCAAAGCACCCATCGGGCACAGCCATCCGCAAAAAAAACGTCCGAGAAAAACGGAGGCCAGCACGAACAGGATCGACCACCCCAGACCGTGCACGAACGTACGGGAGCTGATCGACAAAGAAAACATCGCCAGCGGATCCGACCAAAACCAGGGTTTCGGCGATATCCAATGCCCCGGCTGGATCGACGCGGCGAGCGCGTAAATAAACAGACCCGTAAAGAAAATTTGAGAAAATCTACGGACCCAAACCCATTTTTTCAAAAAAGTTTCTCCGAGATTAAACCGTTAGAATCCGCGCCCTCGCAACGTCCGCGCTGCCCAGATTGCGGTCCGCGGCGCACGCGATATACGAGATACTCCTGGGCTCGCGATTGACGAGAGTGCACGCATACGCATCCGCCAATACCGGGTCGGTCCCCGCAAGCACTTTATCCACCGTTTGAACGTCTTCGAGATTGCCGCCGGTCGGGCCGTTTCTCATCAAAACGCGCGTCGCGTCGATCACCGTCAGATCCGGTTTGATGAATTCCGTCAGATCCGCGAGTTTCTCGGCGATGTTCAGATGGATGAGACCGCGGCGGCCGCTGCAAACACCCATGAGATTTTTCATCGAAAGGGTCAATCCGGTCAAGCCGTGGTGCTTGAGAACCGGAACGTTGATGAACACGTCGCAATCGACCGCGTCCTTTAAGATCGGCCATCCGTCGAGCGCGCTCGGACGTCCCAGGTCCGCCTTCACGACGTTCCAATGATCCGCGAAATAAACATTTGCGCCCGCTTGGCGCGCGGCCGCCGCAATCCCCGTCGTTTCGTGTACGCGGCTTTCCTCGTTACAAGGGACGTCAAACACGTTCACGCGCTTGGCGCCCGCGGCGAAACACAGCTTCACGATCGCCGACACGACTTCGGGATTCGTATTTGCCGCTTGTTCGGGCGTGCGGTCCCAGGCCATATTGGGTTTCACGAGAACCGTATCGCCTTTTTTCACGAAGCGTCCCATTCCGCCCAATCCTTCGATGGCCTTCAGCGTATTCTCGCGCGGACCTTTGCCGGACGAGACGGCAATGTCGCAGACGCCTTTTGAGCCGCGGGACTTACGCCCTTTCGAAGGGGTTTCGGCGGCAAACACTTTTTTGAGCAGCGCGTTCTGCGAAAGAAACAGCGCCAAACCCGCCGCGGCTCCTTTGAGAAAAGACTGTCTCGAAATACGCGTTTTGATAAACGATTCGAACCGGTACATGAAATGACTCATCATGGGTTTGGGATTCTCCTTTTCTTGCTGTTTTCGATGAGGGACGCGATGAAAATTCCCGCTTCGTAGAGCGCGTACATCGGGGCCGAGAAAAGCGCGAGGTTGAACACGTCCGGCGTCGGAGTGATCACGGCGGCGATGACCAAGATCGCGATCAAGGCCTGCGGACGTTTGGTTTTTAAAGGTTCCGTTTTCAGCCACCCGATCGACGACAAAAAGGCCATCGCGATGGGAATTTCGAAAACAAGACCCGCGGCGAGCACGGTCGCGACAAAAAACGTGACGTACCGGTCGACCGTGAGCGTGGCTTCGGCAAACGCCTGGCCAAATCCGACGAGAAATCGAAGCGCAAACGGCACGGCCACGTAATACGCGAAAAAAATGCCCGTGGAAAAAAGCATGAGGGCAAAAAAAGCCCACCAGAGAATTCTCGATTGTATACGCTGGGGCACCGCGGGCCTGCAGAACATCCAAATCTGGTACAAAAAGTAAGGAAAACACAACACGAAAGAAAAAAGAAGGACAACTTTGACGTACGCGGAAAACGCTTCGGCGGGACCGATGAAAATCAAACGCGTCCTCAATCCGAACAAAGGCGCTTTCACGATCGCAAAAAGATGCCGGCCCAACGAACCGAGGAGGAAACTTAAAACAAGAAAAACGCCGAGAGACAAGAGCAGTCTTCGACGAAACTCTTCGAGATGGGCGACGACGTCCATCTTTTGCGATTCGGGCGGATAAAGAAAATCCGTCACTTTTTTTTCTCTGCGTCTCCATCCGACTTGTCGCCCTGGGTGGCTTTCTTGAATTCGGCCAGCGCCCGGCCCAAAGAGCGTCCGATTTCCGGAAGCCGTGCGGCGCCAAACACCAAAAGCGCCACGATCAAAATCGCGAGAATTTCCTGGATGCCCAAACCAAACATCGTCGACTCCTTTGTCGCGCGTTATTTAGTCCTGCACGGCAGCGCTTTGCGCTTTTTGGATCGCGGCCGTCATATTGTCGTTTTGACGCTTCAAACGCTTATTTTCTATTTCAAGAGAGGCTATTTGTTTCTCGCCGGCAATCTGCCGGCTCTCGGCAGCTTGCAGTTTCTTGAGCAGCTCCGCGATTTTTGATGAAGAGGCTGCCAGTCGCGTACCCAGATCGGAAATCTCCTCGTTTTTGTCCTTGATCGCCGCCTCTTGCCGGGCGGTCAGGTCGTTCATTCTCTCGTCTAATTCGGAGAGCTCGGCGGCTTTTTCGGCCAGCTCATCGGCATGTTTTTGATCGCGCTCCCTGAGATCCGACTCGAAACGCTGCGCGTTATCGTTCTTTTCCTGCTCGAGAAGGCGCGCGTGTTCAAATGCTTCGTCGAGACGCGCCTTGAGATCGGTATTTTCGGTTTCGAGCTGGCTGATGGCGCTGTCTTTTTGACTGCTCAGCCGATCGACTTTGTATTGGACCTGGCGGAGTTTTTCCTCGGCCGCGGTACGGCCTTCGTTTTCCCGAACCAAACCGACCAAAAGCGTGAAGCACACCACAAGCAGGATGATGGTCGGAGATCGTTTTTTCCAGCTCATGGTGCCTTTCGGGTCAACCTTAAATCGACGTTTATTGCGCGTCATTGTACCGCTCCCTTACGCTTCGGTCAATCGGCGCGGGTCAAAAACCGCGTCGACGGCTTTTAAGCGACGGTAACTTCTTTTTCCGCAGCCGAAGCTTGGCCCGTTTTCTTGGGAATTCTGACCGTAAGAACGCCGTTGGCACTCTCAGCCGTCATTTGATCGGCATCGGCATCCGCGGGCAACGGCATCGACCGCATGAACGAACCGAAACTGCGTTCCGAGTGATGAAATCCCCCCTCTTTACTGTCGGATCGTTGCTCAATCTGGCGTTCTCCCGACACAATCACCTGGCCGTCCCGCACCTTCACGTTGATTTTGTCTTTGTCGATTCCGGGCAAATCGACCCGAAGCACATACTCATGCGCTTTTTCTTCGAGATCGATATCGGGATTGAATGCCTCGAGCGAGCCGAACGTTCCTTCGCTAAACAAACCCCGCGAAAAACTATCCTGGAACATTCGGTTCATCGTGCGCTGCATCTGTTCCATTTCCCTGAACGGATCCCAGTCATCAAACAAAGCTCGGGACATCGACGCCGGTCGTGAAAGCCTGGACGGCATCGGCAACACCGTCGATCCCGTATACAACGGCTGCTTCGCCGCGCGCATCACCTCGCGCGACTTCACCAGATAACCCGTTTCGATGCCGAGTGCCAACACCAACACGGCAATGAGCGTAATCAAAATGCCTTTTGACATCGTGACTCCTCCCTGGAGAACTTATTCCACTTTAATTTTCTTAGGAAGCGCCTTCTGGCTCTTCTCAAGCCTCACACACAGCGTTCCGTTTTCGTATTTGGCGTTGATTTTGTCCTGAGCGATATCCGGCCCGATCAAAAAGACGCGCCGATATTCGCAGGGCCGCCTTTCACTGTAGAGCGTCGTGTATTCCTTGCCCGTTTGCGTTTCGGCCGTTCGGCCTCGCAAACGCAATTCGTCTTGTTCGATTTCGACCAAAATCGAATCTTTCGCAACCCCAGGCATTTCCGCCTCGACGAGAACCTCATTGTCGGACTCGAAGATATTGACGACGGGCGTCCTGACGCAGGGTTCTTCGGCCTTCGCCGAATTAAAGCATTGCGGACTATTCTGAAATAGCATAACATCCCCCTCCTTTAAATCGTTCTGTTTTATTGAATGTCGATTTTGATTTGTTTGGGTCTGGCTTCTTCTTTTTTGGGCAGAACCAGTTCCAGCACGCCGTCTTTGTAATTGGCTTTCGCCTTCGTTTCGTCGACCGCGTTTGGAAGCTGGATCTGGCGATGGAACGCGCCGTAAAAACGTTCGGAACGTACCAGGCCCCCTTTTTCGTGCGTTTCCTTTTCCGACTTTTTTTCGCCTCGAATCACGAGCCTGTCGCCTTCGATCGATATGTCGAGACCTTCTTTTTTTAGACCCGGAACATCCGCTCTCACAAGGATATTGTCCTTTGAGTCATGGACGTCGATAGACGGAGTCCATTCGCTTTCGAGCAGACCCATGTCTCGGGTCCAACGATCGAGCGAAAAATTGAAGAGATTGTTCATTTCCTTTTGGATATCGAGCAGTTCGCCGAACGGATCGCGCGCCGCAGGCACTGCCCGACGATGCGGTATCAGGTTCATTGTATTCTCCTCCTTTTCTTCTGGCACTCTAGATTGGAGAGTGCCAATGTGGGTGAAAAAAAATTACTTCGGTAACGTTTGCATTTCTAGGATGATCTTCACTCCCTGCACATTCACGCCTTTTTCGTTCATGTAGTACCAAATCTTGTGAAGTTTGGTTACTTCGCGCATGGAGTAGAGCCGGAAACCTCTGGAACGGCGGGGCGGACTGACCATGCATTCGCGGTCGAGCTGCTTCAAAACCCATACGGGAATGCGTAAAAGCCGGCAAACGACGCCGCTCGTATAGACCGGCTCGTCGTCTCCGATCGTAAATCCCGCACTTCCTTTATGGGCGAGGTTTCTCGGTCTCATATCAATCATCCGTTAAAACTTTACCGTACCGAGCCGCCGATTGTCAATATTTTCGAAATATTTTTTTCGAATATCGAAATAAATATTTCGATGATATGCCTTCCTCATCTCTCGTGGGGGATGCGCCCTCCCCTCCCGGCTCCACCGGGATTCCGCTCCAGAACGCCCTCGACACGATTGTTTCGGTCAACGCGCTTCTCATAGTTCGGGAGGTCCGCCTGTGTTAAACTGTTTGCATGAACGTACAAAAACGCCTCGAACAGTGGAAAGCACTGGCTTCCGCGGATCTCAATCAAGCGGCCTCCGAATTCGCGCAACTTTCCTCCGAAGACGTTCTGGCGTTTAGCCGCATTCTTGGAACCGCTTATCTCGTCAACGTCGCTAGTCAGCTTGAGACCGATGCGGCGGTCGAATTCATCCGTAATCTTCCGGAACCCGGGATCACACAGATTCTCGAACAACTTTCGGAAGAGCGGGCTTCGGCTCTCCGCGAACTTCTCTCCTATTCTCCCGGTACGGCGGGTGCGCTCATGGCCAAAGAATATCTCTCGGTCCCGGTCACGGCCTCTCTCGGCGAAGCCATCCATTACCTTCAGGGTTTGCCCCAACACAAAAAAGGGCGAGTTTCGTACATTTACGTCGTTGATGAGAACCGCCGTCTCGAGGGGGTCATTCAAATCCGGGATATGCTTTTCCATCCCGCCGAAATGGCCGTCCGTTCGATTCTTAAGAAACCCGTCGTACAGGTTGAAACCGGAATGACCCAAGTCGACGTCGCGCGCCTCCTTCAGCGGCATCGATATTTAGCCTTACCCGTCGTGGACGTCAAGCAACGACTCGTCGGTGTCATTAGCGCCGACAGCGCGATGCGCGCCGTCGAAAGCGAGGCCGTCGACGACATCGCCAAACTCATCGGTACAGGCGCCGAGGAAATCCGCACCCATTCGATTCGAAAAATTATGCGGTTGCGCCTGCCGTGGCTTTTCGTGAATTTGGCGAGCGGTCTCCTGTGTGCCGTCATCTCGGGCTATTTCCATAAAAATATGGCCGCCGTTGCCGTGCTTTTCTTTTTCGTGCCCGTCGTTCTCGGTCTTTCGGAAAGCGTCGGTGTTCAGGGGGCGACTCTCATTGTCAGGAATTTGGCTCTGGGTCCTTTTACCTTCTCGGGACTCAAGGCGCTCGTCTGGCGCGAAACGCTGGTCGGCATTCTCATCGGACTCATCTGCGGACTCGTCGTCGGATTTGTCGGAGCCGTGTGGCTAGGTAACTTTTGGGTGGGTGTGGCGCTTGGAGCTTCGATGATCTTTGCCATCATCGTCTCGGCAGTGATCGGGCTGATCCTCCCGCTCATCTTCCGCCGGCTCAAGTTCGATCCGGCCCTGGCGTCCGGACCATTCGTCCTGGCCGTGTGCGACATTCAAACTCTCATCGCGTACTTTACTTTATCGAGTGTGATTCTGTCCCGTTTTGCCTGAACGCGGACGGATTGGAACATTCGACCAGCCGGAGAAATAATTTCGCGATCCGCGGATCAAACTGCGATCCCGAATTCTCTTTGATTTCGTCGACCACCCGGTGAAGCGGCAGAGCCGCGCGATACGGTCGGGCACTGGTCATCGCATCGAAAGCATCCGTGAGGGCCACGACTCGCGCTTCGATCGAAGTCTCTTCTTTTTTTAATCCGTAAGGATAGCCCTTCCCGTCGTAGCGCTCGTGATGCTGGAGAATCACGGACAGCCCCGGGCGCACGGGTTCGAGATCCCCCAGGATCTCCGCGCCATATAAGGGATGTTGCTCGATTTGAGCACGTTGCGCGAGCGTGAGTTTGCCGCGCTTGAGAAGAATGTTGTCCGAAATGCAAATTTTTCCGATGTCGTGGAGCTTGCAACAGAATCTCAGAACGGAAAGTCTTTTTTGAGAAAGCCCCAGCGACTGCCCGACCCATACGGAATAGGCCGCCACTCTCTCCGAATGCCCTCGCGTATAAGGATCACGCGCTTCAATCGCATACGCCAGCGCATTGATCGTCGCCATCTCCGAGCTTCGTCTCAAATTCTCTTGAGACTTGAGCGTTCTTTTAAAATCGGATAGGCGACGGGCCAGCATAGCCGCTCACTTTCTCATTATTTTCAATAAGTCTTTAATAAAAGAGGTAAAAAAAAGCGCCCTCTATTAAGAAGATTAGCATTTTAATTAATGATTTTCAAATATACGTGTTTTAATTCTATTAACTTTTTCTTAACCCTAGTATTTTGAATAAATAATATTTATGATTTAATTTGACAGATTAGTCAAAAAAGAGGCTTTGAGAAGGCCTTCCTGCCATTCCCCTTCCGGAGTCGAATCCCAGACGATGCCGCCTCCGACACCCATCTCGCCGCGGCGGCCTTCAAGCAACAACGTCCGGATAGGAATATTAAAAAACCACTCTCCCGTGGGTGTCGCATACCCGATCGCTCCGGTATAGATATTCCGGTCCTCACCCTCCAAGTCTCGGAGCATCTCCATGGCGCGGATCTTCGGAGCGCCTGTCACGGAACCCGAAGGAAAGACGGCTTGAAACGCTTTTTCGAGCGAAAGCCGGGGGTCGACCGTTGCGGTCACGGTCGAGGTCATCTGAAAGAGCGTCCGATAGCCGTCGACTTCGAACAGTCGCCGCGCGCGAATCCGGGATCCGATTTTTCCGAAATCGTTCCTCAAGAGATCCGCGATCATGACGTTTTCCGCGCGATTTTTTTCGTCGTATTGAAATTGCCGGCGGGCCCACAAATCCGAAAAAACATTTGAGCCGCGCGGCCAGGTACCTTTCATCGGTTTGGTGAGAAGAAAATTCCCGTTCTTTTTCAAAAAAAGTTCCGGGGAGAGGGAAAGAATCTTGAATCGCTCCGTTTCGACATAGGCCGGATACGGAACAGGTTGGCATTTTTTCAAATACCGGTAGAGCGAGTAGGCATCCCCTTCGTAATCAAAAAGAACCTTGATGCAATACGTGACTTGATAAAGATCCCCCCGTTCGATGGCTGCCCGGATCGAAGAAATATCTTCGACATAGCGGTCTTTCGACACATTCAATCGAAAATCCGAGAGCCGGCCGATCGTTCGGGTTCCGGGCAAAGGTAATGCGGAGGGGCGGTCGTAAATTCCAAAACACAACAAAGGAAATTTCGAAACGTTTTTGCCGCCGAATTTGCTCTCGAAGGCGTATCCGGCTTCGTAGGACAGAAATCCCGCCACGTAAAATCCTTCGGCGAGCGCTTCGTGGAGGCGTCGGAACGCATCGGGAATCCGGGAGCTTTCGAAACACGTAACCAGAGCGCTCGGATGATCGAACGCTAACGGCTTTTTTTCGAATTCGATGAGGACGCGCATGACCTTTCTCCCCGGGTCTGGGTGCCTCTTTAAAAAGAGGCTAGGTCATGACGCGGTTTTAATGACAGGCCCGCCGGAGAACCCGGCGGACCCGATCATTCAATTTTATTTACGGCGGCCCTTACGGTTGGGGCTCGCGCCGGGCCCGCCTTTGGGTCCGGGAGGATTTTCCCAGTTCGTACCCGGTCCGCCTTTGGGACCCGGAGGGTTGTTATCGCGATCCAACCGTTTTTTCGGAGGAATCACGCCGCTTTCACGCGCCTGCTTAATATCGCTTTTCATTTCTTTCCGCGCACTCTTAAGCTCCGCCTTATCTTCTTTTTTCTGAGCGACATTTTCGGAATGCGTCTTCAGTAGCTGCTCTTTCAGCTGCTCCGCTTTTTCTTTGTCGCCGCCGGCCAGAGCCTGTTGAATCTGGGCCTTGATTTCTTTTTCCTCGCCCTTCGCCTGCTTGGCGTTCTGCTTCATTTCGGTATGCTGCTCGCGGATCGTCTGGCGATCGGAAGCCATTTGCTGCTTCCAATCGGTCGTTGCGTCTTCGGCGCACACGGGCGCGGCCACACACAACAAACCGGCAATCCACAGTCCCAAGAGCACTTGTCGTCCGTTCATGTTCGACTCCTTGTTGGATGTCCCTCCGTTCAAAGCGTTCAAGCGGTTTTCACCTGTGCCGTCACGATTTTCTGCTCGGTCAACGGACGGTCGTTTCCGTCGGTCTCGGTGGCTTCGATTTTCTGCACCACATCGTAACCGGTTTTGACTTTGCCGAAAATCGTGTGTTTTTGATTGAGCCACGGCGTCTTGGCCGTCGTGATGAAAAACTGGCTCCCGTTCGTGTTGGGTCCGGCGTTGGCCATCGCCAAAATACCCGGCGCGTTGAATTTTGCGTCCGGATGGAATTCGTCGAAGAACGATCCGCCCCAGACGGATTCCCCGCCCATGCCCGTACCCGTCGGGTCGCCCCCTTGAATCATGAAGTCCTTGATGACGCGGTGGAAAATCAGCCCGTTGTAATACCCTTTTTGAGCCAGCTGCATGAAATTGTCGCAGGCCTTCGGGGCGATGTCGGGGCGAAGCTCGATTTCGATCGAACCTTGGTTCGTATTCAACACCACGATCGGATTGGGCATAGACAGGTTCCTTTGTTTAATTTTTTTTGAATGGCTGTTAATTATAACTCACAAAGAGGAAAGTTGAACCTCGCGGCCACCGATGAAAGCGCTTCAAGGGCTCCTTGAAGGAAACGCGCCGGACATGCGGTTTGATCACGCGGGAATTATTTTAGCACAAAAACAGCGCCGTTTTTTTAAACGTTTCTTGGCCGAGTTGACTCTAATTAAATGTAACCGCAGCAAATCAAACCCCCTATCATTGACTCATAATAAAGGTAACCCGAGTTCCGGAGGTTCCTATTATGAGTCCCG
>Ga0172375_10006163_pt1 | contig 16935 bp, 16 predicted proteins | sample LakKiv1m_FD_114537 | JGI IMG/M metagenome (GOLD analysis project Ga0172375, IMG submission 114537) | Freshwater microbial communities from Kabuno Bay, South-Kivu, Congo - kab_092012_11.1m | ecosystem: Environmental > Aquatic > Freshwater > Lake | place: Democratic Republic of the Congo...
CCCAGCGGTATCGCCAGGATCCAGAGGGCGAGACTGACCCAGCGGGAGATGCGATCGGGGCCTGCAGCGCGACGTTCCCCAGGAGCCCCGGCCGTCGCTGAGCCCGACGCGCGGGCGGTGCGGCGCTCCTTCCCCGGTTCGGGCCCGGCTCCAGATGCTTCCGCCGATCGCGCGGGCGACGCCGGCGCGGGCGCCTCGGCGCGCACTCCCGCGGACGCGCCGCGCCGCGCGGGCGCGGCGACGAACCGCTCGGGCACCTTCAGCACCCTCCCGCATCCACCACACCGGAACGTCGCCGAACCCCCGACGGAGTCGAGAGCGTGGGGCTGCCCGCAGTCTGGACACATCAGGGAGGGCACTGCTACGACTCCTCCACCGATCGTTCTTCGCTAGCGACGCGCACGAGCGCATCGAGAACCGCCGCCGCGTCGCCATCGGCGATCGAGGCCGAGGCGGCGTCGATTCCTTCGGACAGGTTCGCTGCAATCCCCGAAACCATGATCGCCATCGCAGCATTGAGCAACGCAATGTCACGCGCGGCTCCAGACTCACCGGCGAGCACAGAGCGCACCGTTGCGGCGTTTGCCGCCGCGTCTCCCCCGATCAGCGCGGCCGGCTCACATGTGTCCAAGCCGAGATCGGTTGGGTCCACCGCCCACACTCGGGTGCCTTCGCCCGCCACGTACTCGTAGACCGAAGACGTGGTGGTGGTGGTCAGCTCGTCGAGGCCGTCATCGCCGAAGAACACGAATGCGCGCTCGGCACCGTTCTCCGCGAGCACACCCAGTACGCGCTCTGCCATCGCAGAGTCGGAGACGCCGATGCACTGCCGCCGCACGTGTCCCGGGTTCGCGAGCGGGCCGAGGAAGTTGAACGTTGTCGGCACGCCGAGCTCGCGCCGCGCAGGGCCGAGGAAGCGCAGCGCGGGATGGTAGCGGGGAGCGAAGCAGAAGCCGATCCCGGCCTCGGTCACGCACCTGGCTACACCTGCAGGACCGAGCTCGATCGGCACGCCCAGGGCTTCGAGCACGTCGGCCGAGCCACACTGCGACGACGCAGCCCGATTGCCGTGCTTCACCACGCGTGCGCCCGCACCTGCCGCTACGAGTGCCGCCATGGTGGAGACGTTCACCGTGCCCGCACGGTCACCGCCGGTACCGCAAGTGTCGATCGCTCCAGGCGGGGCGTCGACGGCCGTCGAGTACCTCAGCATCGTTCGGACCAGCGCCGCGAGCTCGCCGACCGTCTCACCCTTGGTACGCAGTGCGACCGCGAACCCGGCGGCCTGCACATCAGAGACGTTGCCTTCGAGGATCTGCGCGAATGCCGCTTCTACCTCCGTCGCGCTGAGATCTTCGCGCCGCACCAGCTTTGCGAGTATCGGCGTGAGCGTCTCGTTCACCGCGGCGATGCGCCCGTACGCATCAGTCCCACCAGAGGTCTTGATCGAGCACGCCACGAGCGATGAGCCCGAGCTGCACCTGCGACGTGCCTTCGACGATGGTGAGCTGGCGGGCATCGCGGTACCAGAGCTCGGTGGGGTGATCCTCCATGTAGCCCGCGGCCCCCAGCATCTGCAGCGCCTCCCCGGATGAGCGCACCGCAACCTCCGTCGCGTAGTACTTGGCCATCGAGAGGTATGCGACGTGCTCCTTCGTGAACAGGCCGGCGTCGGCCATCGTGGCTGCCCGATAGGTGAGCAACCGGGCCGCTTCGATCTCTGTGGCCAGCTCGGCGATCTTCCACTGGATTCCTTGCATGTCGGCGATGGTCTTGCCGAATGCAGCGCGCTGCTTCACGTACTCGACGGCGTACATCAGCGCGCCCTCTGCGAGGCCGATTCCGCGCGCTGCAACCACGGGCCGCATCGAGTTGAGTCCGAGCATCGCGAGGCGGAACCCGCCGACCTCACCGACGACGTTCGCTGCAGAGACACGCACGTCGTCGAGGTGCAGCTCGCCGGTGTCGATCCCGCGTACGCCCATCTTCTGATCGGTTCGACCTACCGACAGCCCGGGGGCGGATCGATCGACGATGAAGCACGAGATCGAGTCGTGCGCCCGGCTATCGGCAGGTCCGGTCTTGGCGAAGACGCAGTACCAGTCGGCCTGCACGACGCCCGACATCCAGCACTTCATACCGTTGATGATCCAGTCGGAGCCGTCGGGAACCGCCTTGGTGCGCATCCCCATGACGTCGCTGCCGGCCTGTGGCTCGGAGAGGCCGAATCCGGCGCGCTGCTCGCCGGTCGCAACGGAGCGCACGTAACGCTGCTTCTGCTCCTCGCTCCCCGCGATCAGCAGTGGCCCGGTCGTGAGACGGGTCAGCAGCAGCATCAACGCCGCGGTGTTCGAGTACTTCGCGACTTCTTCGATCGCGAGGGTCAGACCGAGGATCCCGGCCCCCGAACCGCCGTAGTCCTCGGGGATCACCAGACCGAGCAGCCCGACGTCGCGAAAGAGGTCGAAGAGGTCCTGCGGGTACTCGCCCGTGGCGTCGATCTCTCGCGCCCGGGGCGCGACCCGGTCCCGGGCGATGCGGCGCACGGTGTCGCGCAGCTCCACGAGCTCCGGCGATAGGGAGAAGTCCATGAGCCCTGAAGCCTACCGGCCGCTCCCCGATGCGCTCACGCCGGTCCCCGAGATGGGACAGAACCGCGCACCTCCACCGCGAAACCGGCCCATCTCGGCAAGACAGACCTCCGCTACGCCGACTTGCGGCGGCGTCGGCCCAAGCGGCGGCGTTCCCGCTCACCGAGGCCGCCCCAGACCCCTACCTTCTCGTGATCGGCGATCGCGTGCTCGAGACACGCCTCGCGCACCGCGCACTCGGCGCAGATCGCTTTCGCCAGCTCCTCGGCCGACACGTCTCCGTCGCACGGGTAGAAGGTCGCCGGGTCGGTACCACGGCAGAGCCCTCTATCACGCCACGTCGTCATCATCAGCACTGCCATGGCCGCTCCCGCCTTCGTACGCCTGCCATACGAGTACATCGGTACCTACCGCCCCGGACCTGAGCAGTGTGTGAATCGCGAGGATCGACGGCAACGAGACCGCGTCCGAACGACCGATGGCACCGGTAACCCGCGGCCCCGGCCGGATCGCAGCCGAGGCCCTTCCCCAGGCCGGGCCCCTCGAGACCCCGACTATCCCGGACCCTGACAGGGGTGCGCCGCTGCAAGCCCGGTACCGCGCGCGCTCCGCCGCTGTGTGGCACCGGCGGAGTCGGTCTAGCTACGAGCGGAGCGCTCGGTTGACGGGCCCGGGCGCATCCCGCCCGTAGGATGACGGCCCGTGACCGTCGAGCGCCCCGAGAACGCGCACCGGCAGGGCGCCGGCATCGCCTTGGCCGCTGCAATCTGCGTGCCGGCCGTCGTGGTCCGCCTGTCGAGTGCGCAACCTCCGCCTTGGGCATCTGCGCTCGTCTTCGGCATAGCTGTCGTCGGGGCTGCGTTCATGCTCTCCTGGGCCGCCGAGGTCGTACAGCTCGACATCTCGGCCGGTCTGGCTCTCGCCCTGCTGGCGCTGATCGCCGTACTACCCGAGTACGCGGTCGACTTCGTATTCACGTGGAAAGCCGGGAAGGACCCGACGACCTCCTCTTACGCTCTTGCGAACATGACCGGAGGAAACCAGCTCCTCATCGGTGTCGGGTGGTCGCTGGTGGTCCTGCTGGCTACGTCGCGCATCCGTCACCTCAGGTCGACATCCGCTCCGACCGACCTGCACGACAGCACCCCGATGGAGGTGGTTCTCGAACGTTCACACGCCGTCGAGATCGCATTTCTCGCAGCTGCCACCGCCTACGGCCTGACCCTGCCTCTCCGACGTACCCTCAGCTTGATCGACGCGGTGGTGCTGGTGGCGATCTTCGTCGGCTACCTCGTGCGCATCTCGGGCGCACCAGCCGAGGAGCCACACCTCGTAGGGCCCGCCCAGCTGATCGGCGCGCTCGCCACCCGCCGACGCCGTCAGGTAGTCATCACGCTCTTCGTGGCATCGGCCGGAATCATCGGCGCGGCTGCCGAGCCGTTCGCCGAGTCGCTCGTCGCGACCGGGGAGCAGTTCGGGATCGACAAGTTCCTGCTCGTGAAGTGGCTGGCTCCACTCGCTTCCGAAGCCCCCGAGCTACTCGTGGCGGGGATGTACGCATGGCGCCTCAACACCAACTCGGCGCTCGGCGCTCTGGTTTCGTCGAAGGTGAACCAGTGGACGCTTCTGGTCGGCACACTGCCGATCGTGTTCGCGTTCTCCTCTGGTGCGCTGCACGGGCTACCCATCGACGGGATGCAACGCGAGGAGCTGTTCGTAACCGCGGCCCAGTCGGCGTTCGCCGTCGGGATCCTCGCCAACCGCAGCATCAGCACGCGTGAAGCACAAGCCCTGCTCATGCTCTTCGTCGCCCAGTTCATGCTCGGCGGCGTTCTCCACAGCGAGCTGAGAGACGACGTCCGCATCGGCGTCGGGATCGTCTATCTCGCGCTCGGAGTGCTCGTCGTTGCCCGCGAGCGCCGATCGGTTCGCCGACTCCTGCGAGATGGCATCTTCACGTCGTACGACGAGCTTCGCGAAGACGTGCCCGCCGCAGTCTGAACCGCGATGAATCACTGCTCTTTCGCTCGCGCGTTCGGGCGGCGACTACCGGCCGAGCGTCATCGCGCAGTGCCGGCCCCCGAATGCAACATGGGTACTTCGAGCGACAACATCCCCAACGGCCGACTTAGGGAGCCTCGGGCGCGCCGCTCGCGACGGTGCCGACTCGGTCCGGGCCGCTGCTTCGCACTGGAGCGCCGGGAGCGTGAGAGAATGGGAGCGGTGGCGAGTCGGCCGGACGGCCGCGTCGCGGCTTCGACCGTGCCGAGGAACGTCCGGACTCCGTAGGGCAGGGTGCTGGGCAACTCCCAGTCGGGATGACCCGCAGGAAAGTGCAACAGAGAGCAGACCGCCGATGGCCGGCCGGGAGACCGTACGGCACAGGCAAGGGTGAAACGGTGCGGTAAGAGCGCACCAGCGCCCGGGGCAACCCGGGCGGCTATGCAAACCCCACCCGGAGCAAGGCCGAACAGGGGGAGAGCGGCCCGCTCGCAGACACCCCCGGGTAGGCCGCTCGAGCCGGCGGGAGACCGTCGGCCTAGATGGATGGCCGTCGCCGGTGCCGCAAGGCGCCGGTACAGAATCCGGCGTACAGGCCGACTCGCCACCACCCGCCCTGACCCTTCTGGTCGCGCACGCCTACCGTTTCGGTGGGCGTGCGCGACCAGAACAGGGGGCACAGGCAGCTCACGTGCCCCCGTACCACGCGGGTGCCGGGATGCCGCAGATCGATCGGGCTGGTCTGCAAGGATGCGGGCCATGAACGCACGCGCCGACGACCGGGCGCTCATCGCCGACCTGGTCGTCACATACTCCAACGCCGTTGACGAGCGCGACTGGACCACTTTCGAGTCGCTGTTCGCCGCCGACGCCCGCATCGACTATCGATCGTCCGGCGGCATCGCCGGGACGCCGTCGGAGATCACGGCTTGGATGCCCGATGCGATGGCGATGTTCACGTGGACCCTGCACTCGATCTCCACGCACCGCGTCGTGTTCACCGGCGATCAGGAGGCGGCCGGATCTCTCCATCTGCTTGCCCGGCACGCTCTCACTTGGAAAGGCGTGGAGGAGGTCATGGACGTGAACGCGATCTACCGCGACTCGTACACCCGAACAGGGGCCGGCTGGCGCTTCGCCTCGCGTCTGGAGGAAACCCTCCTGGTCACGGGCGGCCGGTTCGCCGAGATGGTGGCTGCGGGCATTCGCGACTGACTGCGATACCGCTGCGACGTGGCTGTTACTGCGCCCCGAGAACCCTCAGATCACGCGGACGTTGAGCGCTTCCTCACCCTTCTTGCCCGGCGCCACGTCGAACTCGACACGCTGACCGTCGTCGAGGGTCCTGTAGCCGTCGCCCTGGATGTTCGAGAAGTGAACGAACACGTCATCACCCTGCTCGCGCGAGATGAAGCCGAATCCCTTCTCGGCATTGAAGAATTTGACTGTCCCTTGTGCCATGAACACTCATCTCTCGACGCGGCCGGTCAACCAGTTCGACCGACTCGCAAGCGGTGACACTACTCGATCATCCCGAAGATCTGCCATCAGCGGCCCGCGGTTGCATGGTCGTCGTCTCCTCGGCAGCGCCCGCGTCACCCACGTCCCACCGTCGAGCGAGCACCTCCCACGAACGACACCACGACTCTTCGGCGCCCTGCGAACGTCGGGTCTCCCATCCCGGCACCCCGCGTACACAGCTCGCTGCGCGCTCGATAACCATTACAGAACATGTATCTGATAATCTTCGCATATGCCAAAGAGAGTGGGCTCGCAAGTAGTCGCGTCTGCGTCGCGGGCACAGAACGAGCCGATCGACGAGATCAAGGCCGAGCTCTTCAAAGCTCTGGCGCATCCTGCGCGCATCAGGATCTTGGAACTGCTCTCCGAAGGGGAGCGCTCCGTCGGAGAGATGCAACCGTTGGTGGGAATCGAGGCGTCGCACCTGTCGCAGCAGCTCGCTGTGCTGCGGAGGGCACGACTGGTGTCCGCGCGCAAGGAGGGCACATCGGTGTTCTACGCCGTCAAGGACAAGACCACGGTGAAGCTCTTGCAGGTGGCCAAACGCCTTCTCATCAACTCTCTCTCGGAGAGCTCCCACCTGCTCGACGACCTGCGCGGAGCGGTCTGATGATCTCCTGCCCTCGAAGCTGCGGTAAGTCGACGCGAGCGTGAGTGTCCTGCGCAAGATCCTGAAGACGTGCAGGGTCACCGAAGACGCACCCCCGCTCGCCGAGGGTGACCTGTCATCGCCTGAGGGCGCAGCAGCGCTGCGCGGCTCGCTCCAGATACGCGTAGTCGATGCCGGCTCCTGCAATGGATGCGAGCTCGAGATCGCGTCGGTGTTCGGTCCGGTATACGACGCCGAGCGATTCGGGGTGCGCCTGGTTGCCTCTCCGCGACACGCCGACGCTCTTCTGGCTACGGGGCCGGTCACCAAGAACATGTCGGTGCCGCTGGCCAACACGCTGGAGGCGATGCCGTCGCCGAAGATCGTGATCGCTCTCGGCGACTGCGCACTCGACTGTGGGGAGTTCAAGGGTGGCTATGGCGTCGAGGGCGCTGTCGGCGATGTCATACCCGTCGATGTGGAGATCCCCGGCTGTCCCCCTGATCCGGTAGCGATCCTTCGAGCACTGCGAGGGGTTGTCGGACGGTGACAGTCGTGGGTGCGAGCTTGGCCGCCGCCACCGTGGCGGCGGGAGCGGCGGCTTTCGCCGCGGTTGTCGCGCCGCGCCGCGCCAGGCCGACGTGCGTCGGTCTGCTATCTGCCGGATCCGGCGCGGCAGGGCTCGTCGCTGCCGTGGCGATTCTCACCGGCAGCAGGAGGTTCGTCGCGAGCCTGCCCGAGCTGCTGCCGTTCGGAGGCGTGCGCCTCGAGCTCGACGCCCTCGGCGCCATCTTCGTGCTCGCCGTGGCGCTGGTGGCGATCCCGGCGTCGCTCTACGGGATCAGCTACGTGGAGCACGGGAGTGCGGGACGCGCGTTTCAGGCCACCTTCCCGCTGTTCATCTGGAGCATGCTCCTCGTGCCCACAGCCGGGAGCGCATCGACGCTCCTGGCGCTTTGGGAGGTGATGGCCGTCACTTCGCTGGTCCTCGTGCTCGCCGATCACCGTCACAACGCCGCAGTGCGCTCCGCCGCCCACTGGTACGCGTCGATGACGCACTTCGGGCTTGTCGCGATCCTGCTGGCACTGGTCGTCCTCGCCGCACACAGCGGCGGCGACTCGTTCTCCGCGATGCGCGCCGGGGCAGGTGATGTAGGGCCGGCCGCGGGCTCCCTCGTGTTCCTCCTGGCTCTCATCGGCTTCGGCTCGAAGGCCGGCGTCGTCCCCCTTCACGTCTGGCTGCCACGCGCTCATCCCGAGGCGCCGAGCCACGTCTCGGCGCTCATGTCGGGAGCGATGGTCAAGCTCGGCATCTACGGGATCCTGCGCATCGGCTGGGACCTTCTCGGCAACCGTCCCACCTGGTGGGGCTTCACCGTCCTGGCGGTCGGTGCGGTGTCGGCGCTCTTCGGGATCCTGCACGCACTGGTGGCCACGGACCTCAAGCGCCTGCTCGCCTACTCCACCACAGAGAACGTGGGACTGATCCTGATAGCCGCAGGCGCTGCCGGCATGTTCGCAGCCAGCGGCAACCAGGCCCTAGCGTCGATCGCGGCCGCCGCCGCCCTGTTGCACGTCGTCAACCATGCAGCTTTCAAGGGACTGCTGTTCCTGGGCGCCGGCTCGGTCCTCCACGCGACCGGCACCCGCGACCTCGAGAGGCTCGGCGGCCTGACTCGCCGGATGCCGACGACGACGGCGACGTTCGCGATCGGCGCGCTCGCGATCGCGGCCCTGCCGCCCCTCAACGGCTTCGTGAGCGAGTGGCTCCTCCTGCAGGCGCTTGTGCACAGCCTGCCGTCTTCCGCCGCCATCGTGGCAGTGACGATGCCGGTCGCGGTCGCAGTAGTCGCACTCACCGGCGGCCTCGCCGCCGCCACATTCGTCAAGGCGTTCGGCACCGGGTTCCTGGCCCTACCCCGATCAGCAGCCGCCGAAGAGGCACACGAATCTCCACGCATGATGCAGGTTGGGCTCGGCCTGCTCGCCGCTGCGTGCGTGGCGCTCGGACTTGCGCCCACAGCGCTCGTCCGGCCGTTGGCGCGGGCCGTCGGCGCACTCGGCCCCTTCGCCGCCGGTCGCCCGCTGCACACCCACGACCTTCGCCTGGAGCTGACAGGCATCCAGTCGACGTTCTCGCCTGTGCTGCTCGCCGCTGCCCTCCTGCTGGCGCTCGCGGCGACGCTGGCCGTGTTGCGAACCCTCCACACCGGTGCGAATGAGCGAGGCGTCGCCACGTGGGGATGTGGAAGGAGCGTGCAGACCGCGCGCATGGAGTACACCCCTACATCATTCGCAGAGCCTCTGCAGCGCGTCTTCGACAACGTGCTGCACCCGGTTCTCGACGTAGACGTGGATCACAGGGCCGAGTCGCGCTACTACGTAGAAGCGGTCCACTACCACCAAGGGATCGACGACGCCGTCGACAAGCGCATGTTCACGCCGATCGTCCATGGCTTCGAGTGGTGGGGACGAGCAGCCAGGCACCTGCAGGACGGCGGCATCCACCGGTATCTGGCATACGCGATGGCTGCGCTGGTAGCCATCCTGGTGGTGGCACGGTGAGTGCGTCAGGCCTGGCGGCCGCAATTCTGCAGGCGGCGCTCGTCGTCGGAGGGGCACCCCTGCTCGTCGGGATCATGCGCCGCGTGCGCGCCGTACTCGAGGGGCGCGCCGGCCCTCCGATCGTCCAGCCCTGGCGCGACCTCCGCAAGCTGATGCACAAGGACCGCGTGATTCCCGCCAACTCCGGCTGGGTGTTCTCCACCACACCGCTCGTACTCGTAGCCACCGCCGTGCTGGCCGCCGGAATCGTGCCGTTCCTCACCACGGCCTCCGCGCTCGACCAGGCCGGCGACCTCTTCGCCGTCGTGTACCTGTTGCTGCTCGGAACCGTGTTCCTGTCGCTCGCGGGCCTCGACACCGGCACCGCCTTCGGTGGTATGGGATCGAGCCGCGAGATGACGATCGCAGCGCTCGCCGAACCCACGATCCTCCTATCGATCTTCGCACTCTCGGTAGGCACGGGATCATCGAACCTGGCGGCGATCGTCTCAAACACCATGAACAGGCCGAGCTCGGTTGTTTCTCCCGGCAGCGTGCTCGCCTTCGCTGCACTCGCAGTCGTCACTCTCGCCGAAACGGGGCGCATCCCCGTTGACAACCCGAGCACGCATCTCGAGCTGACCATGATCCACGAAGCGATGATCCTCGAATACGCCGGACTCGACCTCGCGGCGGTCGAGCTCACCTCGCATATGCGACTCGTCCTCTTCCTGTGCCTGCTCGCCAACCTCTTCGTGCCCTGGGGGATCGCTACAACCACACGGCCGGTCGATCTCATCGCAGCGACCGCTGCGGTCGCTGCGAAGATCGGCGTACTGGGCATCGCCGTCGCCGCGTTCGAGGTATTCGTCGCGAAGCTGCGTCTGTTCCGCGTTCCCGAGCTGCTCGCAGCCTCGTTCGTGCTCGCCTTCCTCGCCGTAACGGCCTCCTTCTTCCTCTCATGAGCAACACCGCATTCATCCAGTATCTCGATCTCGCCGCAGGCCTCGTGCTCGTGTGCGCCTTCGTCGTGCTCTGGCGCCACGGGCTCGTCCCGATCGTGCGCGCCCTCACCATCCAGGGAGTCGCCCTCGCCGGAGTCGCTCTGGAGCTCGGCATCCACGAACACGCTCCGGAGCTCTACTTCGTTGCCATCCTGGTGCTCGCCGTCAAGGGCGTGGTTCTACCCACCATCCTCCTGCGCATCGTTCGATCGAGCGAGGAGACCCGCGAGATCGAACCGATGGTCAACGTCCCGGCGTCACTGCTCGCGGCTGCGGCGCTCACACTGCTCGCGTATGCGACGACTAGGGACATCGTCGCCCTCGACCCTTCACCGCAGACGAAGGCGATCCCCGTTGGTGTCGCGGTCTGCTTGATCGGTTTCTTCGTGCTCGTGACACGCCGCAAGGCCGTAACCCAGATCGTCGGCTTCCTCTTGCTCGACAACGGCATCGCACTCGTGGCTTTCCTGGCCACCGCCGGCGTGCCGCTCATCGTGGAACTCGGAGTAGCCCTCGACGTCTTGCTCGCAGTGTTCATCCTCCAGGTGCTCACAGCCCGCATGCGCGCGAAGTTCGGCGCGATGGACCTCAACCAGCTCCGCGAGCTGCACGACTGATGCCCACGCTCGCCGTAGCAGTCCCGCTGCTCACCTTGTCCGCCGCCGCCCTGATAGCGCTCGCAGGATGGCGGGCGGTCACCGCCTGGGTCGGACCGCTGACCGCAGCGGGAGTAACCGCCGGTGGCATCACGCTGGCGATCCATGTGCTGGATCAGGGCCCGGTGACTGCGCTCGACGGACTGATCAGAGTCGATGCGCTCAGCGCTTTCATGGTCATCGTGATCGGCCTCATCGCCATGATCGCAGGCATCTACGGCGTTGCGTACGTGCGCACGGAGCTGGAGAATGCCCATACGACAGCCGTAGGGGCCCGCATCTACGGCACCTTCGTTCAGCTGTTCGTGGCAGCGATGCTCGCAGTCGTGCTCACCGACAACCTCGGCGTCATGTGGGTAGCTGTCGAGGGGACCACCATCGCCACCGCCTTCCTGGTCGGCCACCGGCGAACACGCGCCTCCCTGGAAGCGTCGTGGAAGTACGTCGTGATCTGCTCCGTCGGTGTCGCCCTGGCGTTTCTGGGCACCGTCCTGGTCTACTACGCGTCACTCCATGCAGGTGGCGGCGACGCGGCAACCCTTGACTGGACAACGCTGTTGCAGAACGCCGATCGCCTCGACCCCGGGGTGATGCGTCTCGCTGTGGGTCTGCTCGTGCTCGGGTACGGAACGAAGGTAGGCCTGGCACCTGTGCACACCTGGCTCCCCGATGCGCACAGCCAGGCTCCCGCACCGGTGTCAGCCCTCATGTCCGGCGTGCAGCTGCCTGTCGTGTTCTATGCGGTGCTGCGCTACAAGACCATCGCCGACATCGCGCTCGGACCCGATTACCTGCGCGGCTTGCTGCTCACTGCTGCGCTGCTCTCGCTCGCCGTTGCTGCTTCCCTACTGCTCGCCCAGCGCGACTACAAGCGACTTCTCGCCTACCACAGCATCGAGCACATGGGCCTCGTCGCATTTGGAACGGCGATTGGCGGTCCGCTCGCAATCGGAGCGGTCCTCCTTCACATTCTCGGGCACGGCGTGGTCAAAGCCATCGTCTTCTGCAGCTCCGGCGAGATCCTCTTCGCAAGCGGCACCACGCAGGTATCGGGAGTTCGTGGACTGCTCGCGCGGACACCTGTAGTGGGCGCGACGTTCGGTCTCGGCGTTCTCGCCCTGCTCGGCTTCCCACCGTTCAGCCTGTTCGCAAGTGAGCTGGCGATAGCGCGCGCCGGCGTGTCCGCAGGCCTGAGCTGGGCCGTGGCAATCGCATTCTTGCTCGCGCTCGTCGTGTTCGTAGCCGCCATCGATCACGCGAAGCACATGCTGCTCGGCGATCCGCCCGTCGACATAGATGCGCACCGTACGAGTGCCGTCGCCGCGGTGCCGCTCATTGCCGGGCTCGCGGTCGTCGCCGCACTCGGCGTGTCGATCTGGCCGATCGAGCGACTGCTCGCAGCTGCCGCGAAGGCTGTGACCGGATGACCGAACGAATCGATCTGCTCGCGAACCGCACGATCGTCGAGACCGCGGCCGAAGACCTGCGCGCGACCTACAGCTCCTATGCGGAGCAGGGATACCGCCTCGCACTGGTAGCGGCCCACCACGATCTCCCCGGAGAGAGCGGTGGAGCGACGATGCGCATCGTCTACCTGCTCGTCGCCGGCCCCCCCGACTCCCGTGTAGAGCTCCACGTGAGCGTCGATCCCGACCGACCGTCGGTGCCGAGCCTCGCTGACCTCTCGTTCCCCGCGAGCAGGTTCGAGCGTGAGATGCACGACCTGTTCGGCATCGAACCGAGCGGCCACCCGCGCGTCGCTCGGCTCGTCTTGCACCAGCACTGGCCGGAGGGCTGGCACCCGATGCGCGCCGACTGCGGATCTGCTCCCGAGTTCGCCGATGAGTCGCAGCCCTACCCGTTCCTGACGGCCGAAGGACGCGGCGTGTACGAGATCCCCGTCGGCCCGGTTCACGCCGGCCTGATCGAGCCGGGACACTTCCGGTTCTCGGTAGTCGGTGAGACGATCCTCAACGTGAAGGCGCGCCTCTGGTTCGTGCACAAGGGAATCGAGCGGCTCTTCCAAGGACGCGACTTCGGCGCGGGCAACGCCCTCGCGGAGCGAATCTCGGGCGACAGCGCCGTCGGTCATGGCCTCGCATACTGCCTCGCCCTCGAGGACGCGTGCGGCTGCATCGTCGCCGAGCCTGATCAGCTGCTTCGCGCCGTCCTACTCGAGCTCGAGCGGATCTACAACCATGTCGCGGACATCGGAGGTCTGTGCAACGACGTCGGCTTCGGCTTGGCGCAGGCACACGCTCTCCGCATCCGCGAGCGCCTCCTTCGCCTCAATGCCGAGGTGACCGGGCACCGGCTCCTACGTGGCGGAGTCATACCCGGCGGAGCAAAGGTCCTCTGCCTGCCCGACACCGCCGCGCTGGACGACATCCAGGCCGACTTCCACGACGTAGTCGACATGGCGCTGACCAACAACACCGTCGTCGACCGCTTCACGGGTACGGCTGCTCTCAGCGGCCGCCAGGCCGCCGAGATCGGAACGCTCGGCTGCGTCGCACGCGGCTCGGGTCTCGCGCTGGACGCCCGTCACGCACACCCCTTCTCCGACGTCTACCGCGAGCTCCCCGTAGCCGTTCGCGAGACCGGCGACGTCCTCGCTCGATTCTCTGTGCGCGTCCACGAGGTGGACGCTTCGATTGCACTCATCCGAGATGCATGCCATCGCCTCGGCAGCCACACCGGTTCCTGCACCCGACCCGATGCCACCGCTCCCCCCGGCCACGGGGTCGCTCTGGTCGAAGGCTGGCGGGGAACGATTGCCCACCGAGTCGAGCTGGCGGCCGATGGCACCGTCGCTCGTGCGAAGATCGTCGATCCATCGTTCTTCAACTGGCCGGCGCTACCCATCGCGCTCGCCGAGACGATCGTCCCCGACTTCCCCCTCGCCAACAAGAGCTTCAACCTCTCCTACGCCGGCAACGACCTGTGAGTGCCGGGCCCGACGCTCGAGTACCGAATGTCGGAGAGGCTCGGAACCTCGAAGATCGGCCGAGCCGGGTGAGTGGTCCAGTGGGCCTCGGATCTACCGGTCAGCACCAGACACCTCACGCCTCGCGCTGGTAGGTAATTGCGCCACCGCGGCCGAGCACCGTCCGGCTGCGATGATGGGGCTGTGACCAAGAGAAGCACCCGGTGGGGTTGGCTACCCCCATCGACCAAGGACCGTCTCGCCCGACTCGCCGAGCGCAACCGACTCGCGTATGCGTTCAAGGTGCGCCGCCTGGCTCGCCGCACCGACGTCTTCATCGTGTCGTTCCCAAAAACCGGCAGGACCTGGCTCCGAGTCATGCTCGGACGTGCGCTACAGCAGCACTTCGGATTGAAGGGGCGCAAGCTTCTGCGATACACGGCGGCCGACGTGCACCACCCCGGCCTGCCGCGCGTGCTCGCAACCCATGACGATTCACCCCAAGCCAAGCGCGCCGAAGAGATCATCGCCGACAAGCGACCTTACCGGCGGAGCCGAGTCGTGTTCATGGTGCGTGACCCGCGTGACGTCATCGTGTCGCTCTACCACCATCGTTCGAGCTGGTACCGCGGGACCCAGAGTGGATATCAGGGAACGTTAGGTGCCTTCCTCGAGGAGGAGATAGGAAGCTTCGACTCTCTGCTGCGCTTCTACCAGGTGTGGGAAGCAGCGCGGGACGTTCCCCGAGACTTCCTTCTCGTGCGCTATGAGGACCTGCACACCAACCCTAGCGTCGAGCTGCGCCGGGTCCTCGAGTTCGTCGGCGTCCCCAACGTTCCCGATGCTCTCATCGATGACGCGATCAGGTTCGCCGCCTTCGACAACATGCGCCGCCTCGAGCGTCGAGACACGCTGAAGACCAAGGCGCTACGCATCCACGACGCGGCCGACCCGAACGCGCGCAGGGTCAGGAGGGGCCTCGTGGGCGGCTACACACAAGAGCTGACGGCCGAACAGGTGAGAGACCTCGACCGGCGACTCGCGGCTGCCACTGGCGTGTTCGACTACACGCCCTGAGCCGACCTGCGCGGACGCGCCCGCTACCGGAAAGCTCCGCCTATCCAGGTGTAACTTCGCGCCCTGACGTCACACGAGGGAGGAGCCGTGCGCACACCGGCATCTGTCATCGCAGTCTCTCTGCTTCTCGCCGCATGTGGCGGCGGTTCCGACGGCACTTCAGGCTCGGCAGGCACAACGTCGACGACCCGGGAGAGCGCCCCGGCAAGCACGACCACCGCCGAGCCGGTGAGCCTCGAGATCCTCGTCACGAATGACGACGGATACGCCGCGGACGGCATCGACGTTCTGGTAGAGGCGCTACGCGGGCTTCCGGGCGTGACGATCACCGTTGTCGCACCGGAGACCAACCAGAGCGGCACGGGGAGCAAGGTCACCCCCGGGACCTTGACGGCGACGGTCGACAAGACGAAGAGCGGGTACCCGGCCACCGCCGTCGACGGTTTCCCCGCAGATGCCGTCGCGTACGGCCTCTCGCGCGTACTCACCGAGAAGCCCGATCTCGTGGTCTCGGGGATCAACCAGGGCCAGAACCTCGGCCCGATCGCTGCGATCTCGGGCACCGTCGGAGCTGCGAAAGCCGCTGCCACCGCCGGGATACCGGCTCTCGCCGTGAGCCAGGGCATCGCTGCCGAACCCGACTACGCGACTGCGGCTTCGCTCGTCGTCGAATGGGTTACCGCACAACGCGACGCGCTGCTCGCCGGAACCGCGGCCGCGGACATCGTGAACCTCAACGTGCCTACCTGCCCTGTCGGGAGCGTCCAGGGGGTGCGGCAGGTACCACTAGCTGCAGAGGCAGGCGGATACGACGTGCCATCCGACTGCACCTCGACGGCACACGGACTGATCACCGATGTCACGGCGTTCGCCGCCGGCTTCGCGACCGCGACCGAACTCGATCAGTCGGGCGAGCAGGTAACGACGAGCACCACCTGGCCCGCGGCCAGCTGACCACGCCGCCCCTTGACCCGATCTACTACTTCGTCTCCCAGCCGCGGCGCGCCTGCTTCTGCGCCTCCTGCTTGGCGTGCTTCGCCGCGCGCTTCTCTTTGAGCGTCCGGCTTGCCTTCTTGGGCTCACTCGATGGTGTCGATTTGGATGCCATGGGATCCACCGTACGGCAAGCGCGGTGCCGAAGTGTGCCAACAGCCATCCCAGGGCGTCTGCGCCCAACTGCTCGCGTTCCTGCGCCCGAGCGGGCATCCCGGGTTGCAGCGCGGCGCGCGCTCCTGTGCCCGACTGACCGCGCAGTCAGCACACCCCCCATTGCAACCCTTATCAACTGGAATGCCCGACTTCTCCTTGTTCGAGGCGACTATCGCCGCACGGCTCGCCGAGGCTACCCTTCGTGGGCAGATCTGACGGCGGAGAGTGGTCGCCTCGGGAGGTCGTACATGCGGAGCACCAAGCGACGTCTCGCCACCGCTGCATCGGTGCTCGCTCTGGTTTCGTCGTCAGCGTGGGTGAGGTCGGCGGCGCCGAGTGCCGCTGAACCGGCAGCCCCCGGATTTATCAACACCGTCGCAGGCAGGGGGAGCGGCAACTACTGCGGCGACGGTGATCTGGCAATCGATGCCTGCATGCACTATCCCAGGGGCATCGCAGTCGACAACCTCGGCAGCGTCTTCATTGCAGACACGAGCAACCACAGAGTGCGCAAGGTTTCGCCCAGCGGAGTCATGAGCACTTTCGCAGGTAAGGGTGCCGACCGGTACTGCGGTGACGGCGGGGCCGCAACCTCTGCATGCCTGCGGAGTCCGAGAGGCGTGGCGGTCGACACCGACGGCAACGTCTTCATCGCCGACACCGACAACAACCGGGTTCGCAAGGTCGCCCCGAACGGCACGATCACCACCGTTGCAGGCGGCGGCGTCGGGCAGTTCTGCGGTGACGGTGGACCCGCAACCTCCGCCTGCCTTCGATCACCTCGGAGCGTGGCGGTCGACACCGGCGGCAACATCTTCATCGCCGACACCCTGAACAACAGGGTTCGCAAGGTCGCCCCGAACGGCACGATCACCAC
>Ga0172375_10006166_pt1 | contig 16929 bp, 13 predicted proteins | sample LakKiv1m_FD_114537 | JGI IMG/M metagenome (GOLD analysis project Ga0172375, IMG submission 114537) | Freshwater microbial communities from Kabuno Bay, South-Kivu, Congo - kab_092012_11.1m | ecosystem: Environmental > Aquatic > Freshwater > Lake | place: Democratic Republic of the Congo...
AGGAATATCCGTCGTCAGGCGGATTACCGTAGAAAAATCACATCGTCCGTGCAAATTAAATCACAAAAAACAGCCTTGTTTAAACTATTTTTTTATTTGATTTTTGCTAAAAACAAGAGTAAAATAAAGACGAGATATGGAGGATAAAGATAAAATATTAAGAGAAATTGAAGGAGCCAAAGATCTTTCTTCTCTTGAGCAAATCTATAAAAAGTATCTTGGGAAAAAGGGAGAAATATCCCTTGTTTTTCGTAATTTGAAAGATTTAACATCTGAAAATCGTATCAAAATCGCAAAAGAGGCAAACGATTTAAAAAAGTTGGTTGAGGAAGCAATAAAATCAAAAGAAAACCAACTTAAAAAAGACGGGATAAAAAACCAATCAAAAAAAGACAAAATAGACGTTACAATGCCCGGAGAAAAAATATTTTTTGGGCACATTCATCCTTTAACAAAAGTTTTGAGAGAAATTTCTGATATTTTTGGCAACATGGGATTTGAGATTGTTGATGGTCCGGAAGTGGAAACAGAATTTTATAACTTTGATGCTCTAAATATGCCAAAAAATCATCCGGCGCGGGATATGTGGGACACATTTTGGCTGAAGGAAAATCAAAAATTAAAAGTTTCCTCAAAAAATAAAAATTTTCCGTCTGAAAAAATTCAAAAACTGTTATTACGAACCCATACTTCACCGGTCCAAGTTCGTTTTATGGAAAAAAATAATCCTCCATTTAGAATTATTGCTCCGGGAAGAATTTTTAGGCACGAAGCCACCGATGCCTCGCACGAAACCACTTTTTATCAGACAGAAGGGTTAATGGTTGATAAAGATATAACCGTGGCGAATTTCAAGGCCGTGATCCGGGAGTTTTTCGGCAGATTTTTTTCAAAAGAAGTTTCAATAAGGTTGCGACCGAGTTTTTTTCCTTTTACCGAGCCGAGTTTTGAAGTTGATATGTCTTGTCTTGTTTGCGGAGGAAAGGGATGTCCTGCCTGTTCTCAGGGTGGATGGATTGAGATGATGGGGGCGGGAATGGTTCATCCAAATGTTTTTAAATCGGTCGGATATGATGCAAAGAAATGGCAGGGATTTGCTTTCGGAGTGGGAGTCGACAGAATGGCAATGATGAAATATAAAATAGGAGACATTAGACTTTTCAACTCAGGAGATTTAAGGTTTTTACAGCAATTTTAGCATATGATTTTTTCATATAATTTTTTGCAGTCATTTTTTAAGGAAAAATTACCAACGCCGCAAAAATTGGTGGATTTTTTGGTTGCGCATAGTTTTGAAGTTGAGGAAATTAAGAAAAGTGGAGAGGACTGGACATTAGACATAAAGGTTTTATCAAGCAGGGCGCACGATTGTTTTTCTCATCTTGGCATGGCCCGGGAGATAGGCGCTTTGATCGGGAAAAAAATAGAATTGGTAAAGTGGGATCCGAAAGAAGATAGGGGCGCAAAAACAGCAAATTTTGTGGGAGTTGATATTGTCGGAAAAAAATCTTGTCTTCGCTATACCGCAAGAATGGCATGTAATGTTAAGGTTGGTTCGTCTCCGAAGTGGATACAAAAGAGATTAGAATCTTGCGGTTTCAGACCAATCAATAATATAGTTGATGTTACAAATTATGTGATGCTTGAAACCGGGCAGCCTCTTCATGCTTTTGATTTTGACAAGCTTTCCGGGTCGTCAAAAAAGAAAAAAATAATCGTCAGATACGCAAAAAACGGTGAAAAAATAACCAGTCTTGATAATAAGGAATATAAATTAGACGCCTCAATATTAACAATCGCCGACGAAAAAGATGTTTTGGCAATTGCCGGAATAAAAGGCGGAAAGAAGGCGGAGATTGATAAAAATACAAAAAATATTGTTTTGGAATCCGCTAATTTTTATTCAACGGACATTAGAATTACTTCTCAATCTTTAGGATTAAAAACCGATTCCTCATTGCGTTTTGAACACGAGATTGATCCGAGCCTGACATCTTTTGCCATAAATAGAGCCGCTCAGCTTATCCAGGAGGTGGCTGGCGGAGAAGTTTTAACGGGAATGGTTGATGTGTATCCTAAAAAAGTTTTTCAAAAGAAGATAATTCTTAATTTGAGCCGCCTGAAAAATATTTTGGGGACGGAAATTCCAAAGAGCGAGGCGATAAAAATATTAAAAAATTTACAGTTTGAAGTTAAGGACTTGGGAAAAGTTTTTGAAGTTATCGCGCCGACGTTTAGGCTGGACATTCTAATAGAAGAAGATTTAATTGAAGAAATTGCCAGAATTTATGGATATGAAAAAGTTCCCAATGTTTTGCCGCAAGGAATTCTTATTCCTCCAAAAAGAAACGAAATGTTTTTTTGGTCTGATTTTTGCAGAAATATTCTAAAAGAAGCCGGCCTTTGCGAAGTTTTGAATTATTCCTTTGTTGGAGAAAAAGAAAAAGAAATTTTTCGATTCGGAAATCAGGCTCTTGAGCTTGAAAATCCGATGAGCCAAAATCAGAAATATTTAAGAACGAGCCTGGTTTTTAATTTATTAAAAAATGTAAAAGAAAATCTGAAATATTTTGAGGGGGTAAAAATATTTGAAATCGGAAAGATTTTCAGGAAAGAAAAAGGCCAGATAAGAGAAAAAAGAATGATTGCCGGAGCATTTGCGAAAATTAAGGGGACAGAGAAAAAACAGCTATTTTATGAAGCAAAAGGCGTGCTGGACTCTTTGTTTTCTGGTCTTGGAATAAGTGGCGTTTGGTATGATGAATATAGGCCGACCCCGGAAGATTCAAATTCTTTTTTGTGGAATATCGGGAAATGCGCCGAAGTAAAGACATCGGACGGAAAAGAATTCGGATTTTTAGGGGAGATAAGCCCTGCAATTTTAGAAAGGATAGGAGTTGAATATCCCATTGTTGTTTTTGATCTGGATTCTGAAAAAATTTATTCTTTTGCCTCGGAGGAGCATGAATACCGTCAGACTTCTCAACATCCATCAGCTATAAGAGATTTGGCGATACTCGTTCCGCAAAATATTTTAGTTGAGGAGGTTTTAAATAAAATTGAAATAATAGGAGGCGGGCTGGTCAGAGACGTTGATATATTTGATATTTACGAAGGAGAGGAATTATCTGGAAAAAAGAGCCTGGCTTTTCATATAATTTTTCAGGCGGAAGATAGGACTTTAAAGTCTGAAGAAATAAATAGTGCGATGAAAAAGATTATTCAAGCCGTTGAAGAAATGGGTTGGGAGATCCGCAAATAATTTTTTATTGTAAATAAATTTTTAAAATACAGAGTAAGATATGACTAAAAAAATAAAGAAAAAAAACAAAAAAATCCAGAAACAACCAGTTTCAAAAAAACCAACAAAGAAAAGTAAGGAATACAAAGTTAAAATAAAAATTAACAAAGAAATTAAAAGTCAAAAAATCGAGCCGATAAAAGAAGAAAAAAAAGATAAAAGCGCCTACGGCGCAAAAGATATTTATGTTTTGGAGGGGCTTGAGCCGGTAAGGCGTAGGCCGGGAATGTATATTGGTTCTACTGGCGCAGAGGGAATTCATCATTTAATTTGGGAGGTGGTTGATAACTCTTTGGACGAAGCGATGGGTGGATACGCAAAAAATATTGAGATAGTTCTTTTGGCTGACAATAGGGTGCAGGTTACCGATGATGGCCGTGGAATTCCGGTTGATATTCACCCGCAGACCAAAAAATCGGCGCTTGAAACTGTTTTAACAACATTGCATGCCGGCGGAAAATTTGGCGGAGACGCATATAAAATATCAGGGGGTCTTCATGGTGTTGGAGTTTCCGTTGTTTGTGCTCTTTCAAAGTGGATGAAGGCTGAAGTTTGCAGAGAGGGCCATCTTTACAGGCAAGAATATTCCCAGGGAAAACCGAAAACAAAAGTCGTTAAAGACAAGACATGCACAAACACTGGGACAACAATTACGTTTGAGCCGGACCCTGAAATTTTTAAAGAAATAAAATTTGATTGGAAAAAAATATTGAATCATTTGCGTCAGCAGGCGTATCTTGTTTCAAAAATCAGAATAAAAATTACTGACGCAAGAACAGAGCCGAAGAAATCATACGAGTTTTATTTTGAAGGAGGATTGGGCTCTTACATTAAATATTTGAATGAAGATGAAAAACCTATTCATCCGAATATTTTTTATGTTGCCCAGCAAAATGAAGGAATGATGGTTGAGGCGGCAATGCAATACACCGAAGATATTGAATGCCATGAGGAAAGTTTCGCAAATAATATTTTTACCGGAGAAGGAGGAATGCATCTTACCGGCTTAAGGTCGGCAATAACAAGAACGTTTAATGATTACGCAAGAAAAAACGAGCTTTTAAAAGAAAAAGATGAGAATTTAACGGGAGACGATGTCCGCGAGGGGCTTACCGCGGTTGTCGCTGTCAAAATCAGAGAACCTCAATTTGAGGGGCAGACAAAAGCAAAGCTTGGAAATCCTGAAGCAAGAACAGCAGTTGAGGCAGTGGTATCACAGGCAATCTCGGAATTTTTAGAAAGAAATTCTCAAGACGCAAGAATAATTATCGGAAAATGTATTTTGGCCGTTAAAGCAAGAAAGGCCGCAAAGGCGGCCAAAGATTCGGTTCTCAGAAAAGGAGCAATGGAGGGATTTGCTCTGCCCGGAAAACTTGCCGATTGTTCTTCAAGAAAATCAGAAGACTCTGAATTATTTCTTGTTGAGGGAGATTCTGCTGGAGGCTCTTGTAAAATGGCCAGGGATAGACAATTTCAGGCGATTTTACCTCTCCGTGGGAAAATTTTAAATGTTGAAAGAGCCAGGATAGATAAGATACTTTCGTCTCAGGAGGTCAGGGCCTTGATTATCGCAATGGGAGTTGGAATCGGCGAAGAATTTGACGTAAGTAAATTGAGATATCATAAAATCGTTATAATGGCAGACGCTGATTCTGATGGAAATCACATTAGGACTTTATTGCTTACTCTTTTTTACAGGCATTATAAACCTCTAATAGAAGACGGGCATATTTTCATTGCTCAGCCCCCACTTTATCGGATACAGGCCGGGAAAAGGATTGAATATGCCTATACCGAAGATGAAAGATTAAAAGTTGTGGCGGAAATTAAAAAAGATAAACAGGGAAAAGTCTCTGTTTCAAAATTGTCCAAAAAACCAATCAAAGAAACTGGCGAGGAAGAGGTGAAAATAGCCGGAATTTCCATTCAACGATATAAAGGTCTTGGAGAAATGAATCCGGGACAGCTTTGGGAAACGACGATGGACCCGAAAAGAAGAATTCTCAAAAAAGTTATGATTGAAGACGCAAAAGAAGCTGACCATATTTTCGACGTTTTGATGGGAGAAGAGGTCGCTCCAAGAAAGAAATTTATCCAGGCCTACGCAAAGAGAGTTAAAAATTTGGATATTTAACTTTTATCCATCAAAACGCACAGAGGGGGTCGGGGAGATTGGGTATCTCCCCGTTTTGGAAAAACAGCGAATGAGCGAAGCCACGCTTAGCGGGGCGAAGCGAGTGAGAGCCAGAAACCGAAGGTGTCTGGGGAGCGAAGCGACGTTTTGATGGGAGAGGAAGTTGCTCCAAGGAAAAAATTCATTCAGGCTTACGCAAAGAGAGTTAAAAACCTTGACATATAATTTTTAAAAGATATTTTTTCTGTTATAATTTAAATAGTCCTGCCTGGTGTTACCAGTAAATTTGGGACAAACTTTATTTTTAGGGAATCCTATATTATCACGGCCCGTGGGCTGGGATTGCGGACAACCACTAGAGTTTTTTTGCCGAATAATTTCTGGGTGCGCCCAGCAGGACGCCAAAAAACTTCGTATCATTTTACGGAGTTTTTTGTTTTTAAATAAGTATTTTAGTATGTTATAATAAAAATAATACACACTTAACTAATGTATATGAGCATACGTTTATCCGTTATTATTCCCGCCTATAACGAGGAAAAAAGGATTTCAAGAACTATTCTTGATATTGATAAGTATTTATCCGGGCAGAAATACAGTTATGAAATTATTGTTGTTGATGACGGTTCAAAAGACAGGACAAGCTTTGTTGTTGAAAAATTTCAGGACGTGATTAAAAATTTAAGAGTGATTTCTAATCGTCAAAATCACGGAAAGGGTTATGTTGTCAGGCAAGGACTCCTGGAGGCAAAGGGGGATTTTCGCGTTTTTACCGACGCGGATAATTCAACGGCAATTAATCACGTTGAAAAAATGTGGCCGTTTGTTGATGAGGGATACGAGATAATAATCGGGTCAAGAGATATAAAGGGAGCGGTTATTGCTGTTCCTCAGCCGTGGTATAGGAGAGTTCTTTTCGGGGACACTTTTAATTTGCTTGTCCAAGCAATTTGCGGTTTGTGGGGAATTTGGGATACTCAATGCGGATTCAAGGGACTGACAAAAAAAGCGGCGGAGGAAATTTTGCCGGAATGCAAAATAGATCGTTGGGCATTTGACCCGGAAATTTTGGTTGTTGCAAAGAAAAAAAGATACAAGATAAAAGAAATTCCTGTTACCTGGATTAACGACGCCGAAAGCAAAGTGAAATTAAGCGCAACGATAAAAATGCTTTTTGATGTTATAAAAATCAGGGGAAATATGATTCAAGGAAAGTATGGTAAAAAAGATAAATAAAAAAGAATTTAAGGATAATAAGAATAATGGCGGAATCAAATTTCCTTCAGAGCTAAGGTTTGATTTGGTTTCCAAAGATTGGGTTGTTATTGCAACCGGAAGAGCGAGAAGGCCTGAGACGTTCGCTCAGGAAAGAAAAGAAAATGGCAAAAAAGATATCGCCAAAGAAAAAAATGACTGTCCGTTTTGCGGCATGAAGAATCAGGCCCCTCCGATATTGGAGAATAAAGACGAAAACGGAAAATGGAAAATTATTGTAATCCCGAATAAATTTCCGGCTTTTTCTTTCGGGCGCTCTTTTAACGAAAGAAAGGACGGTCCATACAGGATTATGGACGGAGTCGGATTTTGTGAGGTCGTTATTTCGCGGGACCACGATCGTCAAATGGCTCAATTCTCGGCAAAAGAAATCAGAGATGTTTTGGATGTTTATCAGGAAAGATATCTGGACTTAATGAACGAGAAAATGATAAATCACATTTCAATTTTTCATAATCATGGAAAAGAGGCCGGCGCTTCGGTTGCCCACCCCCATTCTCAAATAATAGCTCATTCTCTGATAGACTCGGACTTAAAAAGAAGCCTTGCCGGGTCCAGTGTTTTTTGGAAAAAACATCATGGCAAAAAATGTGTTCATTGTTTGATGCTTGATTGGGACAAGAAAAGCGGGAAAAGAATAGTTTTTGAAAATAAAAAGTTCAGGGTTGTTGTTCCTTTCGCGTCAAGAATTGCCTTTGAAACAAGAATTTATCCGATAGCGCACCGCGCTTATTTTGAAAGGATTGAAGATGATGAAAAAGATTATTTAGCCGAGGCTTTTCAGGCCGCCCTTTCAAAAATTAACAAAGGACTAAATAATCCTCCCTATAACTTTTTTTTGCATACCGCTCCGTGCGACGGGAAAAATTACGACCATTATCATTGGCATTGGGAAATTCTGCCGAAGACATCAGTTTGGGCGGGATTTGAGCTTGGAACGGGAATTGAAATTTCAACAATTGAGCCCGAAAAAGCGGCTGAGTATTTAAAAAAGCAGTAAGAAAATAAATAAATGATAGCGGAAATTTTAAGTTGGCTTTCTTCTTTTGCAATAGACATAATTTCATCAACGGGCTATTTCGGGGTTTTTATTTTGATGGCCCTTGAAAGCGCTTGCATTCCGATTCCTTCGGAAATAATTATGCCCTTTTCCGGATATCTTGTTTTTACCGGGAAATTTTCTTTTTGGCTGGTTATTTTGTGGGGGACTGTTGGAAATTTGATAGGTTCCATTATCGCTTATTTTGCCGGTTATTACGGCGGCCGTCCTTTTATAGAAAAATACGGAAAATATATTTTAATTGACAAAGCGGATTTGGATAAGGCGCAGAAATTTTTTGGAAAATACGGGAATCTAAGCATTTTTTCTTCAAGACTTCTTCCCGTCGTAAGAACTTTTATTTCTCTTCCTGCCGGAATTTCAAAAATGCCTTTTTGGAAATTCTGTTTTTTCACCTTCTTCGGGTCTTTGCCCTGGGCTTTGCTTCTTACCTATATCGGTGTTTTCTTTGGAGAAAATTGGGGAGTGCTTGAGAAATATTTCAGAAAACTTGATTGGCTTATTCTTTTTTTGATTATTCTTGTTGGCACATGGTGGGCCTGGACTAAATTTAAAAATTTAAGAGCAGAAAAAATAAAAAAGTAATTTTATGAAGAAATTGATAATTGCTAATTGGAAAATGAACCCCGTTTTTTTTAAAGAGGCCAGGAATCTTTTTTTGGGGATAAAAAAATTAAAAAATGAAAAAAATACCGAGGTTGTTGTTTGCCCGCCGTTTATTTTTATCCAAGAATTAAAGTTGTTGGGAGCTGGTTTAAAAACCGGAGCCCAAAATTGTTTTTGGGAAGAGAAAGGAGCTTTTACCGGAGAAATTTCCTTTAATATGCTAAAGGCGATGGGCGTTGAATATATTATCCTTGGTCATTCAGAAAGGCGGAAACACTTTGGAGAAACAGATGGGCTTATAAATAAAAAAATAAAAGCCGTATTAGAAAAAGGGCTTAATCCGATTTTGTGTGTCGGCGAAACCGAAAAAGAACGGAAAATAGGGATTGCGAAGAAAGTGATCAAAAACCAGCTATTTAAAGGATTGGAAGGTATTAAAAATTGGAAATTTAAAATAAAAAACCTATCTGTTGCATATGAACCGGTTTGGGCAATTGGTACGGGAAATCCCTGTATGCCAAAAGACGCTAAGGAAATATTTGTTTTTATTCAAAAAAATCTAAAAGAAAAATACGGTAAAGAAACAGTGAAAAAAATAAGAATTATTTACGGAGGAAGCGTAAACGGAGAAAATGCGAGAGGTTATATAAAAGAGTCTGGGATGCAAGGACTTCTTGTGGGGGGGGCGTCTCTAAGCCAAAAAGAGTTTATAAAAATCGTAAAAAATATTCAGTAGAGAGTTGTTGACTATGAGAAAAATAAAAGATGCAGACGTAAAAGGGAAAAAGGTTTTGGTTCGTTGTGATTTTAATGTTCCTCTCGGCGAGAATGGTGAAATTTCTGATGATTTTAGGGTTCGTTCAACGTTGCCGACCATAAAATGGTTGTTGGAAAATGGCGCGAAAGTTATTTTAATGTCTCATCTTGGAGACCCAAAAGGACAGATAGTAGACAAGTTAAAAATGGAGGTTGTCCGGCAAAGATTAGCGGAATATTTAAAGACGCCAGTGATTAAATCGCAAGATTGTATAGGCAGGACAACCGAAGATTTAGTAGGCCAAATGAATCCGGGAGACGTTCTTTTATTTGAGAATCTTCGTTTCCACAAAGAAGAAGAGGAAAATGACATTGAATTTGCAAAAAAATTGTCGGCGTTTGGCGATATTTACGTAAATGATGCTTTTGGGACTTGTCATCGTGCCCATGCGTCAATCGCGGGCATCCCAAAATTTCTGCCGGGATTTGCCGGGTTTTTGCTTGAAAAAGAAATTGATTCTTTAAATAAAATAATCAAGAGTCCGAAAAGACCATTGGTTGCCGCAATCGGAGGAGCGAAGGTTTCAACGAAAATAAAACTAATGAAAGAGTTGTTGAACATTGTTGACCATCTTTTAATCGGTGGGGTTCTGGCAAACACTATTTTAAAAGCGCAGGGAATTGCTATCGGAAAATCAAAGGTTGATGAAACGATGATGGGGGTGGCAAAAGAACTTGTTTTGACAAGCCAAAAAATTCATTTGCCATTGGATGTAGTTACTTCTGAAGATATTTCCGGAAAAAGCGAGATAAGAATTAAGGGGCCGGGAGCCATAGGAGAAAATGAATTGATTTTGGATATCGGACCGGATACTTTAAAAATTTTTAAACAAATTATAAAAGAAGCGGCGGTTATTTTTTGGAACGGTCCGATGGGGCTTTACGAGGTTGCCAAGTTCTCAAAGGGAACAATCGGGCTTGCCGAAACAATTGCAACGGGAAGTGCTTATTCCATAATTGGAGGGGGCGATGTTGTTTCAATGCTTGATAAGTTAGACTTAAGCAAAGAAATAAATCATATTTCAACCGGAGGGGGCGCAATGCTTGCTTATATTTCGGGAGAGAAAATGCCTGGTCTTTTGGCGCTTGAAGAATTAAAATAAGGTATACGGAATCTTTAATTTATTTATCTTTTTAATAATAAAAATATGGCTGAACAAAAAAAATACAAAATTTTGATAGTTGACGATGATACTTTTATTAAAGGAATGTACACAGAGCTTTTCAATCGGGAAGGATTTTCTGTGTTTGAGGCGTCAACCGGGCTTGAGGCATTGAATCTGGTGGAGCAGGAAAAAATAGACATTATTTTTACCGGGATAATTATGCCGCAGATGACTGGTTTTGAGCTGATGGAGGCCCTAAGAAGAAGTGTTAAGACCGCCGGAATTCCCGTTGTTGTTTCAAGCCACCTTGGCAGATTTGAGGACCAGAAAAAGGCCTTTGAACTTGGCGCAAAAGATTTTATTTATAGGGGAGAAGTTACTCCAGCAGAAGCGGTAATGAGAATAAAAAATATTCTTGGTCAGAAAATTATTTATAGAGTGGGGGTTGAAGACGGAAACGATTCTTTGGAGCTTGCAAGATTTTTAGGTAAAGACAGCTGGGTTTGCCCTCAATGTAAATCAAAATATCTTCTTTCGGCGGAATTCAATCCGAAAGAATCAAGGTTTGTTTTAAACCTATATTGTCCGTTCTGTGAGGGGGGAGGAAAACCGGAATAGAATTTCTATGAAATGGATTTTATCTCCTTTGGCAGAAGAAGGATTTTTTAGGAAGTTTTTAAAATATTCTTCTCCGATTTTGCAGATTTTGTGGAATCGGGGAGTCAGAACTCAAGAAGAAATTGAGGATTTTTTTTGTCCGAGATACGAGAAAATGCACGACCCCCTTTTAATGAAAGGGGTTGATGCGCTGGTCTTTGAGGTTAAGGCTCTTTTGAGGAGCAAAAAGAGAATAGGGATTTTTACGGATTTTGACGTTGATGGTATAACCGGCGCGGCTATTTTTATTGAAACAATGGTTAATCTTGGCTTTCCGAAAAAATTAATTTCTCTTTTTATTCCGGACAGAGAAAAAGAAGGTTATGGAATAAATGAAAACGGAATAAATTTTTTACGCGCTCAGGACTGCAAAATTTTTATAAGCATTGATTGCGGAATTTCAAATTTTAAAGAAATAGAGCTTGTCAGAAAGTTGGGAATGAAACCGATAATTATTGACCATCATCAGGTTCCCAAAAAACTTCCAAGGGCGGATATTATAATTAACCCGCTTCAAAAAGACGATAAATACCCGTTTAAAAACTTAGCTGCGGCCGGGATAGTATTCAAAATATCACAGGCGTTAATAAAGAAAATAAAAAAACCCAAATTTTCTCATTGCGCCGTTGATAAAGACGAATGGTCATCTCTCGGACTTGCTTGTCTTGCAACAATTGCCGATTGTTGTCCGCTACTTGGCGAAAACAGGATCTTGGTAAAATACGGCTTGATTTCTTTGCAGAAAACAAAAAGAGTCGGGATAAACGAAATTTTTAATTTGTGCCGCATAGAGAAATCTTCTTTGGACGCTATTGATATATCTCATCGAATTTCCCCGTTGCTTAATTCTGCCTCCAGAATGGATCATGCCACTACCGCTTACAATCTTATAACAACCGATTCTATTTTTGAGGCGGCTTTTCTCGCAAAAAAACTCGTTGCAAAAAACAGGCAAAGGCAGGAGTCTTCAAGAAAGGTTTTTTCTTCCTTGGACAACAGAGTCGCAAAATACGGGCTTTTGCCGAATATTATTATTGAGGCTGACCCCGATTGGCCGCTTACTTTAGCCGGTCCGGTTGCTTCAAAAATACTGGAAAAGTATTCAAGGCCTGCTATTGTATTTAATAGAGGACATAAAAAGAGCCAATCCTCTTCAAGGTCTGTTCTGGGATTTAATATGGTTGAGGCCCTTGAAAGATGCTCAAAGTATATTGAAAAATTCGGGGGACATCCGATGGCGGCTGGTTGCACGGTTGATAACAAAAATTTTAACAATTTCAAAATATGTATGAATCAGGTCGCTCGTGACTATTTAAAAAAAGAGGACCTGGTTTCCATATTGGAAGTGGAGGCAGAAATAGAACCGAGGAATTTAAATATAGGGTTTTTTGAAGAAATTAAGAAGTTTTCTCCTTTTGGAATGAAAAATCAGAAACCAAGATTTTTAATGAAAGGATTACTGGTTGAGGAGGTAAAAAATATTGGAAAGAATCAAAAGACGCTGAGGTTTCTGTTTGGGCTTAAGGATTCAAAGCGAATTATAAAAGGGATTTGGCAGAATCAGTCGAATAACGATAAAAAATTTCATTCAGGGGATATTATTGATGTTGTTTTTGAGCTTGAGATTGATGAATGGAACGGATACAAGGAATTGGTTTTAAAAATAATTGATTTAAGGCTTCAGAAATAAAATATAAAAATTATGAAAAAATTTATAATAGTAAATACTGATGGAGGATCTAGAGGAAATCCCGGGCCTGCGGCAATTGGAGTTGTTTTTTCTGACGAAAAAAATATGGTTATAAAAGAATACGGGGAGTGTATCGGAGAAGCCACGAACAATGAAGCGGAGTATCAAGCGGTAGTTTTTGCAATAAAGAAGATTAAACAGCTTTTTGGGAAAAAAGACGCGAAGAATTTTAAATTTGAATTCAGAAGCGATTCAGAACTTTTGATTAAACAGTTGAACGGACAATATAAAATAGAAGAGCCTGGCCTTCAGCCGTTGTTTTTAAAAGTTTGGAATTTGAAAATAGAATTAGGGGATATTGAATTTAAACATATCCCAAGAGAGGAAAATAAAAGAGCGGACAGAATGGTTAATGAAGCGTTGGATGGGTCCGGAAAAACGCAAAAATTGTTGATTTGACAAATACGCGACCTTTTGTTATTACTGAAATCAGTCCGAGCAAGTGAGATAGTTGCCCCGCTTGCGGGGAGGAAAGTCCGAACACCATCCTGCCGATAAGGTTGGAAAAAGTAGCGGCTAACAGCCGTCGGGAGTGATCCTAGAGGTGCGAACAGTGACGCCGAGCTTCGAAAGAGGTTAGGCGCCGAACATATAATTTTTTATATATTCGGCGATCCTTTGGAATAGTTCTGGGTTTATGCCTTGAGCGAAGCCGAGGGGTGAAACGGCTAAATCCTTATTGGGTGCAAGAGCAAACCAGAAATTCTTGTTCATCAGGAATATTTTGGTAAAAGTAGCTCGCATGACCCATGGAGTAATTCATGGGCTAGATAGATAACTATCATTTTGTCGTTAGACGAAAGACAGAATTCGGCTTACGGCTTGCTCGGGCTTTTTTTAGTGCTTTTCCAAATTTTTCAAGGGAAGCGTTAATTGGCGATTTTAAAAACATTTCAATTATTAAAATTAATGAAAAAATCTGATTTAATTTTTAATGTTATTATTGTCCCTTTGGATTTTTTCTTTATTGTCCTTGGAGGAGTTGTTGCATATTTCATAAGAACTAGTCCGTGGCTTGCAGATTGGAGGCCTGCAATGTTTGTGGGAAACCTCCCAATTTTTGAATATTTTATTATAGTTTTAGTGGTTGGTATTTTCTGGACGATTATTTTTGCGGTTTTAGGGCTATACAGAGTTGATTTTAGGAAGATAGGCGCAAGAGAAATATTCAGAATTTTTATTGCGACATCAGCGGGTCTTTTGTCCATAGTCGTTTATATTTTTTTAAGGCGGGAATGGTTTGATTCCCGATTTTTAATTTTGGTCGGATGGATCCTCGCCACTTTATTTGTTTTATCAAATAGATTTGTTTTCCGTAAAATATTTAAATTATTTTTAAGAAAATTAAAATTTGCGTTTCCGAAGGTTTTGGTCATAGGAAACAGTACGATAGGAGAAAATTTAATTTCTGAAATAAAGAAAAAACCGGCGCTTTATAGTTATTCTTCAATAGTCCATTTTCCGAGTTTTGATTTTGAAAAAATAGAAGAAACGGTTTTTTCTTCCGGGAATCAGGTCGGAGAAATAATTCTTGCTGATTTTAGCATTCCCAGAACAGATATATTAAAATTAGTTGATTTATGCGAAGAAAATCAAATCGGATTTAAATTCGTGCCGGACCTTTTTCAGACGTTTTTTAGCAATATCGAAATATCTACTTTTGGCGGAGAGCCATTAATTGAAATAAAAAGAACTCCGTTGGACGGATGGGGAAGGGTTATAAAAAGAATTGTTGATGTTTTCGGCTCCCTTTTCGGCCTGGTGATTTTTTCACCTTTGTGGCTGGTTGTCGCTGCAACGATAAAGATAGACAGTCGCGGTCCGATTTTTGTCGGACTCAAAAGAGTCGGGAGAGGCAAGGAATTTAATCTTTATAAATTTCGTTCAATGGTTAAGGGCGCTCAGGCTCTAAAGCCGTCTCTTTTAAAATTTAACGAAAGAGAAGACGGCCCTCTTTTTAAGATGAAAAATGACCCGCGGATAACAAAAGTGGGTAGATTTTTAAGAAAATCGCGAATTGACGAGATGCCACAACTCATTAATGTTTTTCTTGGGCAAATGAGTCTTGTCGGTCCTCGTCCGCACGAGCCTCAAGAAGTTGCCAAATATCAGAAACATCACAAAAGAACTTTTTTTGTGAAACCCGGAATGACTGGAATTGCCCAAGTTTCGGGAAGTTCTGATTTGAAATTTGAAGAGGAGGTGAAACTTGATTCTTATTATATTAAAAATTGGTCGTTGCTTCTTGATTTTAAAGTTATTATTCGGACTGTTTTTAAGGTTTTTACCGATAAAACAGCGGCCTAGAATGCCTAGTAATACAACTTTGGATTTTTTAACAGTTGATTTGATGAATAATTTATTAATAACGGGAGTAATAAAGGTGTGGTAACGATATATTTAAATCGTAAAAAAAGTAATTAAAATATTAAAAGATAAAATAATTATCAATTTTTGATAAAAGAATCGTTAGTTTATTTCGGCGATTTTATTCCAAAGTTGATATACTGGGATGCGCATTGCTTTGGTTCACGATTATCTTAATCAATGGGGGGGGGCTGAAAAAGTCCTGCAGGCTTTTTGTGAAATTTGGCCGGATACCCCGATTTTTACTTTAATCTATGACGAAAGAGCCACTCGGGGAGTTTTTAAAAATAGAAAGATTTACACTTCTTTTTTGCAAAAAATCCCGTTTTTGAAAAATAATCACAGGCTTTTTTTAATGTTTATGCCCCAAGCGGTTGAGTCGTTCGACCTCTCAAGATTTGATGTTGTTCTCTCCGATTCGGCAAGCTATGCAAAGGGAGTTATTACAAGTCCAGAAACTTTGCATATTTCTTATTGCCATACGCCTCTCCGTTATGTTTGGGACGATGGCCAAAGATATGTTGATGAGTTTTGCTTCCCGTCTTTTATAAAAAGATTTTCATCGCCGCTTCGCTCAATGATAAGAATTTGGGACAAAGAGGCGTCTTCCCGCGTTGATGAATTTATCGCCAATTCTATTTTTGTCAAAAAAAGAATCAAAAAATATTACAATAGGGATTCGGAAGTTATTTATCCTCCGCTAAATTCCGAAAACTTTTTTATAAGCAAGCCCGAGGATTATTTCTTGATGGTTGGCAGACTTCTGCCTTATAAACGGTTTGATTTGGCAATAGAGGTTTTTAATAAACTCGGTCTTCCGTTAAAAATTGTCGGGGACGGGCCGGACAAAAAAAGGCTGAAAAAATTGGCAAAAGAAAATGTTGAATTTGTCGGAGAAGTTTCTTCTGATGCGGACTTGGCAAAATACTATAGTCAGGCTCTGGCCTTTATTTTTCCGCAGGAAGAAGACTTTGGAATTGTCGCTCTTGAAGCAATGGCTTCCGGCAGACCGATAATCGCTTTCAGCAAGGGTGGCGCGCTTGAAACCGTTGTTGAGGGAAAAACGGGTATATTTTTTGATGAACAAAGTGTTTTGTCGCTGGAGGGCGCCATAAAAAAGTTTGATGCCGCAAAATTTAATCCGGAAGTTATTCGTCAGCACGCACTGGAATTTGACAGGGAAAAATTCAAAGAGAAGATAAAAAAATTTATTGATAACAATTGGAAAAAATTTAAAAAAGAGAATGAAAGATTATGAAAATAGGCGTTGATATAAGATTTTTGGCCAGAGGGGTTCAAAGCGGAGTAGAGGAATATACGTTAAATCTTTTACCCCGCCTTTTTGGTTTTAAAGACGCCGAATTTAAACTTTTTTACAATGCATTTAAAAAAAATAAGCTTGAATTTCCCTGGACATCTTTTCTGAATGTTAAAATTTTTCAGCGTTCAATACCCAATCGTTTTTTACAATTAAGCTCTTTTCTGTTTAATTTTCCAAAGATAGATAAAATGATCGGCGGCGTTGATTATTTTATCAGTCCGCATTTTATTTTAGCTCCAACCTCAAAAAATTGCAGGAAGATAATTACTTTTCATGATTTGTCTTTTGAGTATTATCCGGAGTTTTTTTCTTTTTCAAGAAACATCTGGCATAAATTAATGAGACCGAAAAAACAGGCGCAGGAAGCGGACATTATTATAAGCGTTTCTGAATCAACGAAAGCAGACCTTATTAATCTTTATAAAATTAAACCGGAAAAAATAAAAGTTATTTATCCGGGAGTCGGCGAGGAATTCAAAAAATTGGACTCGTCAAAAATTTCCAAAATAAAGGAAAAATACAATTTGCCGGAAAAA
>Ga0172375_10006171_pt1 | contig 16920 bp, 19 predicted proteins | sample LakKiv1m_FD_114537 | JGI IMG/M metagenome (GOLD analysis project Ga0172375, IMG submission 114537) | Freshwater microbial communities from Kabuno Bay, South-Kivu, Congo - kab_092012_11.1m | ecosystem: Environmental > Aquatic > Freshwater > Lake | place: Democratic Republic of the Congo...
AATTTCTTAGACAGTACCATGGTGATGGCCGCTGTCAGGGTGGTCTTGCCGTGGTCGACGTGGCCGATCGTGCCTACGTTCACGTGGGGTTTGCTACGCTCAAATTTGCTCTTTGCCATGATTTATCTCCATCAACCCGAATTAACGAAAGAACCTCTAAACAATAAAACTTGGTGCCCATGGCGAGAATCGGACTCGCGACCTCTCCCTTACCAAGGGAGTGCTCTACCACTGAGCCACATGGGCCTAACTTTGTGGAGCGGGTGAAGGGAATCGAACCCTCGTCATAAGCTTGGAAGGCTTCAGCTCTACCATTGAGCTACACCCGCACAACGACCTGCACCAGCCCACTTGATACAACAGCAAACTGCTTTTCAATTCTGGTGGAGGGGGAAGGATTCGAACCTTCGTACTCTAAGAGGTCAGATTTACAGTCTGATGCCTTTAACCACTCGGCCACCCCTCCAAAAAGAGCGCGCGATTATCCATAGAACGACAAAGCCTGTCAAAGGGAAAATGTGAAAAGAGGAGAAATCCGTATCGGATCGATGCAAAAAATGAACTGGGACTACTTACAACAAGCCTTTCTCTGCGAATGACAGGCAACTCGCGCCAGCCACAATGAAGTGATCCAACACCCGCACGTCCACCAAAGCAAGCGCCTGCTTTAGCGCGTCGGTCAATAATTGATCTGATTGACTGGGTTCGGTGACCCCCGAGGGGTGGTTGTGGGCGAAGATCACAGCCGCCGCATTGTGGTGCAAAGCCCGTTTCACCACTTCGCGCGGATAGACACTGGTCTGCGTCAGCGTGCCATGAAACAACTCTTCCGAGGCGATCACCCTGTGCTGCGCATCCAAAAAGAGGGTCACGAACACTTCTTGCTGGCGCCCTCTTAATAAGAGTTGCAGATATTCCTTCACTGCACGTGGCGAGTTCAGCGCATCGCCACTCCTCACCTCTTCCTGCAAAGCCCGCCGCGACATCTCCAAGACCGCCTGCAACTGCACGAACTTGGCTTGCCCCATTCCGTGGATATCACAGAATTCCTTTTCGCTCGCGGCAAACATCTGCGTCAGACTGCCAAAGTGCGCCAATACCTCCCGCGCAAGATCTACTGCGCTTTTACCCACCACTCCAGTACGCAAGAAGATCGCCAGCAATTCCGCATCCGATAGCGCGGAAGCTCCACGCGCCAGCAACTTTTCCCTAGGGCGCTCCCCTGCAGGCCAGTCAGAGATACTCATCCTTTACCCCTTTTTCTTATTGATCACTCTACGCCTTGCCGCCCCTATCGAGCGATCTGCTTTATACACCCAGTACAAGCGCTTTCGCCATGTACACCGCTTTCTTGCTAAGATGCGCCCCACTATGGAAGCAACCCCACCCCAACGTATCGTGCTCGGCATCACTGGCGGCATCGCAGCCTACAAAGCTGCCGAGTTGGCGCGCCTGCTAGTGAAACAAGGCATCTCGATCCAAGTTGTAATGACAGAAGCAGCGACGCATTTCATCACGCCTGCCACCTTGCAGGCACTCACTGGCAACGCCGTACTGATCGACCAATGGCAAGACGACAAAGGTATGACTCATATCCATTCCAGTCGTGCCGCCGATGCTATCGTGATTGCCCCGGCCACCGCCGATTTCATCGCCAAGCTGGCACATGGCCTCGCGGATGACCTCCTTTCCAGCCTATGTCTTGCTCGCGATTGTCCTCTACTGATTGCCCCCGCCATGAACAAACAGATGTGGGCAAGCATTGCAACTCAACGCAATGTGCAGCAATTACGCGCGGATGGCATCACTTTGCTTGGCCCAGTCAGTGGCCTACAAGCCTGTGGCGAAGAAGGCATGGGACGTATGCTGGAAGCAGAAACACTGGCTCAAGAAATCACCTCCGCGCTTTCCTCCCATGAACTTCAAGGCAACAAAGTGCTGGTGACGGCGGGCCCCACTTACGAAGCGATAGACGCGGTACGGGGCATCACCAACCGCAGCAGCGGCAAGATGGGCTATGCTATCGCGCAAGCTGCGGCCGAGATGGGAGCAGAAGTCACGCTGATATCCGGCCCAACCGCTCTGACCACGCCCAAAGGAACAAAAAGAATCGATGTTATCAGCGCGAGCGAGATGTTCACTGAAGTAAAACACCATGTCTCTTCCGCCGATATGTTTATCGCCGTCGCCGCCGTGGCCGACTATCGCGTGGCACACCCCCATGCTCAAAAAATCAAAAAAAGTGATGCCACACTAACCTTGGAGCTCACCCCTAATCCTGACATTCTCAGCTATGTCGCCGGCCTGCCCAAGCCACCTTTCTGTGTAGGTTTTGCGGCAGAGAGCGAGAAATTGCGCGAGCACGCTACCGAAAAACGCAAGAAAAAAGGAATTCCATTGTTGGCCGCCAACTTGGCGCAGAACGCCATTGGTAGCGATGATAATGAACTGGTGATGTTCGATGACACAGGCGAGCATGCACTCCCACGCGCCGACAAATTAACGCTGGCCCGCGCATTGTTACGTCACGCTCACGTACTCAATCAAAAAGGAAATAAAAAATGAAGAAAGTGGATGTCAAGGTACTTGATCCACGATTGCATGAGAATCCCCCCTCTTATGCGACACCAGGCTCTGCCGGTATCGATCTGCGTGCCTGTATCGAGACCAGCATGACGATTCAACCCGGTCAGTGCGAACTCATTCCCAGCGGCATCGCGCTCCACCTGAACGACCCACACTATGCCGCGATGATCCTCCCCCGATCAGGTCTTGGCCATAAGCATGGCATCGTATTGGGAAATCTTGTCGGACTCATTGACTCGGACTATCAGGGGCAGATTTTCATTTCCATCTGGAATCGGGGACACCACCCATTCAATCTGATGCCGATGGAACGTGTTGCTCAATTGGTCATCGTCCCCGTGGCTCAAGTGCAATTCAACCTCGTGAACGAATTCCCGCTCAGCCATCGTGGTACAGGCGGCTTCGGCAGTACCGGAAAACACTGAATCAACCCCTTCAAAGCAAAGCGCCTCGCACAATAGCGAGGCGCTTTGCTTTTCGGCATCCCAATCAATGCAGAAGTTTAATTTCCATTTCGGTATTTTCCCCTTTGCGCACCGAAACCTTTTCACTCGCTGTCTTATAGCCCTCTAGCTTAATGCTCACTTCATGTATTCCCGCACTATATTCTGCACGTAATGGGGTGAGTCCGAAGTACACGTCATCCACATAAACTTTGGCACGTGAGGGGGTGGAATTGATTACTAAAGTGCCGTTTGCAACAACCGCGTCATTTGATGTGGTTGCAGGGACAACACTAGGTGTCGCACCGCCAGCGGAATTGGAGAAGACCGTCACCCCCTGCACCGGCTTGATACCGACGACCATATTGAACAAATCGGGTCGTGTTGCCATCAGCACCGACAAAATTGATTCTGTTGTCTTATTGGAAACCACACCCAATTTCGCCCCCAAGAAGTCGGCGACATCTTTTTTTCCATTGCCGGATGTGCCCGCATAGCGATCCGCACGCTCCACCACTAATCCAGACCAAATCACTTTGCCGCTCGCCACTTCGATCAGCGTGGATTCGATAGCGATGTTGACGTAGTCGCGCTCCTTGATGTCAATGCTTAATTCCTTCACCGCACCGCTCAATTGGAACTGGGCATCAACAGCATCACTGGCCACCACTTGCAGACCCGCATCACCCAACCGTTTCTTCATAGATTCCGCAACGACTTCAGTGGCATCGCGGTCAGACATAATCTCTTTACCCGTCAACCCTGTGATTCTGGCACTCGAAGTACCTACGCGACGCGGACTCCCCACTTGCCGCGCATCGGTGTAACCCGCCATACGGACCGATATCTGATATTTTTCTGACCTTGCATTGGCCCCCGGCTTTGCATCCTCACGAATGCGCAATTCGTTACCCGCCTCGGTTGCCGAGCCCCAAAAATTGGCACACCCCGCCAACCCTAGCGAAAGTAAAACAACCGTGATCAGTGAACGGATTTCAAACATGGGAACCCCATCGAATAAAAAGAGCGAATGACGACATTCGTGCATTCGCTCTTCGATCAAATGACAGAATGGATCAACCGCGAGCGATCGCCGCCTCGATCTCGTCGAGCGTGCGTGCCAGCTCAAAGCTTTGTACTTGCGCCCCCAATTGACGAGCAATCTGAGTGATAGAGAACAGGCCGCATACTGATTGACGCCCATCCACTTCGGACACCACCAAAGAGTGCTGGCGGTTGGCCTGCTTCAAACTCGCCACGATGTCGCCTACGGTCGCTGCTCTCACATCTTGGATGTTCAATACTTCCAATTCACGTTGAGTCGTCATGATATCGCGCACCATGATATCGGCATGCGTACCGCCCATGTTTTGCAGGAAGCGCATCGGCTTCTCACCCAAGATGTCGGTTGCCGTGATCAGCCCCGCAATCTGTTCGTTGTCGTCCAGCACCAGCAACATACGCACACCGTACTTGATCATTTTTGCGTTGGCGCGATCCATGGATGTCTTGGCACGAACACTCACAACAGAGATCTTGGTCAAATCTGTCATCACATCAGTCGCCGGGCTCCCCAACTTGACGCGCTCTGGCAGATTTTGAACTGGGCGCACGAATGAAGAGCCTGTCTTCAGCGGCACGGCTTTCAAGGCTTTGTACTGTGTGGTTGGCATTTTTCCTCCTGTTGATTGAATGGATTCACCCTTGAGTGATATTGCATCTGCGGTGCTGTATTTCTTAACGCTGGCAGGTAACGTGCCAATTCGTTCAGTGCAGAACGGTACACGTCGCGTTTGAACTCGATAACCGAATCCAACTCGATCCAGTAGTCATTCCATCGCCACGCATCGAATTCGGGATGTTCACAGGCCCGCAAACAAACGTCCGTATCGCGTCCCACCAATCGCAACAAGAACCATATCTGTTTTTGGCCCTTGTAATGCGAGCGCGACTCTTTCTTACCCCAACTTTGCGGCACATCGTAACGCATCCAATCACGGGTACGTCCAAGGATCTGGACATGTTCAGACAACAAGCCGACTTCCTCATGCAGCTCACGGTACATTGCCTGCTCTGGCGTCTCGCCATGCTGGATACCGCCCTGCGGGAATTGCCATGCATCTTGGCGGATGCGCTTGCCCCAAAACACTTGATTCTTTGCGTTGGTCAAGATGATGCCGACATTCGGGCGATAACCTTCTCGGTCTATCATGATTCGCCCCATACAGTTTTTCAATGGGGCGGATTGTTCCACATTTCGCCCCCTCTGGAAAGACGGAAGCGCCTGCTTACAGTAGAATCGCGCCCTTCGAATCAGCCTAAAGAGTAATAAACATGCGTGTCTCTCAATTTTTTATCTCCACCCTCAAAGAAGCTCCCGCCGAGGCAGAACTCCCCAGCCACCGTCTGATGTTACGCGCTGGCTATATCCGCAAACTGTCCAGCGGGCTTTACACTTGGATGCCGCTAGGACTGCGCGTGCTGCGCAAAGTCGAGAAGATCGTGCGCGAAGAAATGAATCACAGTGGTGGCATTGAGCTATTGATGCCTGCCGTGCAACCCGCCGAATTGTGGCAAGAAACGGGGCGCTGGGAAGTCTTTGGCCCACAAATGTTAAAGATCAAAGACCGCCACAATAATGAATTCTGTTTTGGCCCCACCCACGAAGAAGTCATCACCGACATTGCGCGCCGTGAAATCAAAAGCTATCGCCAGCTGCCCGTGAATTTCTACCAAATTCAAACCAAGTTCCGAGACGAGGTGCGCCCTCGTTTTGGCGTCATGCGCGCACGCGAGTTCATGATGAAAGATGCCTACTCTTTCCATACCAATCTGGATAGCTTGGAGCAAACCTACAAGGTGATGTACCAAACCTACAGCCGCATCTTCACACGCTTGGGCTTGCAATTTCGCGCAGTAGCCGCCGATACGGGCGCTATTGGGGGGAGCGGTTCGCACGAGTTTCATGTACTGGCGGACTCGGGCGAAGATGCTCTGGCTTACTGCCCCCACTCCGACTACGCCGCCAACGTGGAACTGGCCGAAGCCATTGCCCCTAACGTGCAGCGCCAAGCCCCCACCGAAACGATGCGCAATGTAGAAACCCCCAAACAAACTACCTGCGAAGATGTTGCCGCACTGCTCGGACTTCCGCTACAACGCACCGTCAAACTCATCGCGCTGATGGCCACTGACAAATTACATATCGTCTTGTTGCGCGGCGATCACTCGCTAAACGAGATCAAGGTCAGCAAACTCGATGGGATGGCTGACTTCCGCTTTGCACGCGAAGACGAGATTCGCGCTTTCTTCAATTGCCCACCTGGATTCTTGGGTGCCGTGGGCATTGACCGCACTCAAGTGCGCGTGATCGCCGACCGCACCGTGGCCGCCATGAGCGACTTCGTAATGGGTGCCAATATCCCCAAATTCCACACCGCTGGCATCAACTGGGGACGCGACCTACCTGAACCCGATGTGGTCGCCGATGTGCGCAACGTGATTGCAGGGGATGTCTCGCCAGATGGCAAAGGAACGCTTGAGATTTGTCGCGGCATCGAAGTCGGCCATATCTTCCAACTACGCACCAAATATTCGGAAGCATTGAAGGCGACTTACCTTGATGAAAACGGCAAAGCGCAAGTGATGGAGATGGGTTGCTACGGCATTGGCGTATCGCGCATTGTGGCTTCTGCCATCGAACAAAATTTCGACGAACGCGGCATTGTTCTACCCGCCGCGATGACCCCCTTCCAAGTTGCCATCGCTCCAATCGGCTACAAAAAGAGCGATGCCGTCAAACAAGCTGCCGACAATCTATACGAAGAACTCAGCAGCGCAGGCATTGAAGTGTTGCTAGACGACCGCGATGAGCGCCCCGGCGTCATGTTTGCCGACTTAGAACTGATCGGAATGCCCCATCGAATCGTTATCGGCGACCGAAGCTTGAAAGAAGGCATGGTGGAATATCAAGGTCGCCAAGATAAAGCAGCCGTCTCTGTCGCCTTGCAAGATGTGCTCAGGCTCGTACAATCGAAACTATGAAATCAGTGGACAGGATCAAGGATTCAGGATTCAGGGCAGGCGGAATGCAAGCCTGTGGTGTCGCTTTTTCCCGAATCCTGAATCCTGAATCCTTGATCCTCGCTTTCTGCCTCTGCCTCCCCTTTGCCGCCCACGCGGGCGCACAACGAGAAGAAGCCCTCTCCGCCAGTGTGCGCGCCATGTTGCAACGCGCTGTGTCTGACCAAGCCGCTCCTAAACTCGCGTTCTCATCGCAACAAGAGGCACAGGCGTGGCTAGATGAAATGTCCGCACGTTTGGCAAAGAAAATTCCAGATGCGGAATACCGATTCGACCTTTTAAGTACGGTGCATTACGAAGCGACCCGAGCAGGGCTGGACCCCCATATGGTGTTGGGCTTGATTGAAGTTGAGAGTGGATTCAGGAAGTACGCGGTATCCAAGGTCGGTGCACGCGGCTACATGCAGGTCATGCCATTCTGGAAACGCTCCATCGGCGCGAAGGATCACAATCTGTTCCATCTGCGCACCAACCTGCGCTATGGCTGCACCATCTTGCGGCACTATTTGGATATTGAGAAAGGCGACTTGTACCGTGCCTTGGGACGTTACAACGGCAGCTTAGGGAAACCAGAATACCCAAACCTAGTAAGAGCGGCTTGGCACAAACATTGGATACCCAGCCGCCGCAACAGTTAATGTTGCTTGATGCGCTTGCTCTGAATGTAGCTCTCCACGCTCTCGCGGGACAACAAGCCCTCCTGATAACTCACTAACTCACCTTGCGGGTTATAGAGATAGGAAGTCGGCAACACCTCAACTTGCCCCACCTGTTCCGCCATGTCGTAGTCACCCAGCACGATGGGGTAAGTCACGTTACGTTTTGCCACAAACGCTTTGACGGATTTTTCGGTCGAATCGAGTGCGACACCAATCACCACCAAATCTTTTGCCTTATGCGCCTCATGGAGCGCGACGAGGTCGGGCACCTCCTCCAAACACGGCGGACACCAAGTTGCCCAAAAATTTACCAGCACCCACTTGCCACGATAATCAACTAGGCGCTGGACATTTCCTTGCATGTCCTTGAACTCGAACGGCTGGGCCGAGACCGCTGCGACGCAGCATGCGAGCAGCCCCCCCAACAATGCCGAAACAATACGCATCAATGAGCGGATTTGTCGTCTTGACCGATGCCTGTCACATCCGCATCAGTATGTGCGGCGTGAGCATCTGCCGCATGAGTCAGGTAAAGTGCCAGCGCGATCAGTCCGATCGCAGCGCCGAAATAGACCAGGTCGAGCGGCGAGCTCATTTTCATTGTGATCGATTCTTCAAACAGGGTCACGATCATGATCATCAAGATCACTTTAGCCAGTTTCGATTTCAAGTCATCCAGATTATTGATAACGAGGATCTTGCTGGCCGCTTTGCTACCGTGCGCCTGATTGATATCGCTAATAAAGAGTTCGTACAAGCCCAAAGAGAAGATCAACATGACCGTTGCCAATAGGTATCCGTCAACGACCTCGACGATATGCGATACGGTAGTGTCATGTAGCTCTTTACGCGCCGCTTCGTCCAAACTGGAATCGGCGTAGTGCAAAGCATGCTCGAATACATACACCACATCCACGGTCGCAATATAAAAGATCGCAATTCCTGCCATCAAACTACCCACCACTGCGGTCAAGATCACAAAACGACTGTTCCACAAAGTCCCTTCGAAGAGTTTCTCAAGCATGCTATTCCTCCTAACGTTGATGCAAAAATCGGCCGCGCATTAAAGCCGAAAAGCCCCAATACGGCAACCGTTCAATCTCATTTATCCCAAATCTCACTCAAGGTTGGATTAGCTCCTTCGACCATCTGTTTCTCCAATCCTCGGAACCAGGCACGAATATCAGCATCCCCCGCTTGATTGGGTAATAGCGCGACATCCAACAAAAACATGCGCGTAAGTTCAGACAGCTGGATGCGCTCTGGCGCGCGCACCATGTTCCACCCCTGACCTGAAAGTTTGGCGACGATCTTGGCATTCACCAGCTTGTTCAAGATGCGCTCCACATCCTCATATCCGATGCGAAGCCGTCGCGAGAGTTCGGGCAAGTCTTGCACTTCACCGCTCTGCAAACCCTTGTGCATCAACTTCAATATCATCAAAGCAAAATATAGCTGAGCCGCCTGATCGAGCTTCAATGCATGCGTGCTGCGCCAATGCGAGATAGACGCAGTGATGATGGCACCGAACAACAGTGTCAACCAGGACAGATAAATCCACAATAGAAAGATCGGCAAACTAGCGAATGCGCCGTACACCAACTTATACGTGGGGAAGTGCGAGATGTAATAGGCAAACGCTTGGTTCATTGACTCGAAGGCAATCGCCGCAATAACTCCCCCAATCACCGCATGGCGCATCGGCACATAGCGATTCGGCACCACCCGGAACAACAGCGTGAATGCCGCCGTCGTCAACGTGACAGGGATTAGTTTGAGCAGTTCGATTCCGAATGCGGGAATCTGTTTCGTGTACCCCACCGACAAACCGATTAACCAAGAAGTCAAAGACAGACTACCGCCGATCAGCAAAGGGGCGAGGGTAATGACCGCCCAATACACCAACACCCGCTGTAACAGATTGCGCTGACGCGACACGCGAAAGATGCGATGGAAGGCATTGTCGATGGTGACCAGCATCCACATCGCCGTGATCGCCAAGAACACGATACCCACCGCCGTCAGGCGGGAGGCGCTCTCGGCGAACTGTTCCATATATTTTGAAATCATTTTGCCCCCCGTTTCCGGCAACATATTGGACAAAATGAATTGCTTGAGATGGGCAGACAGATCAGTAAAGACCGGGAAGGCAGAAAATACTGTCAACATGATGGTCAGCAAGGGAACTAAGGACAACAGCGTGGTAAAGGTCAGACTGGCCGCCATCTCGGTGCAACGGTCTTGTTGCAGACGCACGGCCACGAAGCGCAAGAAGCGCAGCGAATCCATCACGCCCAAATTCGAAAGTTTCATATTCAACAACATCCCACTAGAATAAACCGCATGATAACCGACAACCCACCCTCACAAAGCAACGCCCGCACAGCCCGCCAGATGTTGCGTGCGCACCGCTACGGCGTGCTTTCCACGCTCTCCAAAAAGTTCGATGGCCACCCCTTCGGTTCGATCACCCCTTACATGGTCGATCACGACGGCAGCCTGCTCATTCTCATCAGCGGACTGGCCGAACACACCAAGAACATCTTGAGCGATGCGCGTGTCAGCCTCATCACGCACGACCAAAACGACCCGCATATCCAGACCCAAGGACGAGTGACGCTGGTTGGCAATGCCATCTTCGAATCGGAACGCGAGCGTTGCGGCGCACGTTATCTGCGCTACTTCCCGGAAGCACAGACTTACTTCGACATGGCGGATTTCAATTTCTTTCGCATCGTCCCGTCTGCCATCCGTTACATCGGCGGATTCGGCGACATCCATTGGGTCAAAGCAGACAACTACCGCCAGCCAAACCACCCGCTGATCGCAGAAGAGCTTGCCTTAATAAACGAAGTCAATGCCGAGCACCGTCATGCACTCGCCAACTCGCTAGGGATGATTGATGCGAAAGAGGTCACGCTGGTGGGCGTGGATTGCGATGGATACGATCTGCGTGCGGATGGCCGGATATACCGAATCGGCTTTCACGACCTCGTGCTGGATGCAGCGCAGGCACGCGCCGCAATGAACAAACTGGCGAGCTTGAATTAGCCGCGCACCCGATTCATTTCCAGTGGCCTCACTTTTTCAACAGGAATGATCTCAGGTTTTTCGGGCAATTCGCGGGGGACATCGGGTGCGTTCACTTCGGGCTTTTGCACCACGCTCTGCGATGACTCCACCGATTTAGGCTGCTCACGATCGAGCTGTTTCGTGTGTGTCTTGCCTACTCTATTCGCAATACGACTCTCGGCGGCCAGTACGAGATTCGATACCAACGTTATCAGGCACAGTCCTATCACCTTCAAGCGTTTATCAAACCTCATACCGCCTCCTTTCGGATAATTCGTCTCCGATCACACCTGCGGATGCGCCCGCTCTAACCCTGCATCCAATTTATTTAACGCATTCAGATAAGCCTTGGCAGAGGCCACCACGATGTCGGTGTCAGCACCCTGGCCGTTGACCACGCGCCCCCCCTTGGCTAGACGCACCGTCACCTCGCCCTGCGCATCCGTACCGCTGGTGATGTTGTTGACTGAATACAACAGCAACTCGGTCTCGCTTTTCACGATCTGCTCGATGGCTTTGAACGTCGCATCCACAGGACCGCCGCCTTGGGCATCAGCCTGATGTTCCTTACCACCCACGCTCATCACAACGCGCGCCACAGGTAAGGTGCCCGTCTCGGAGTGCGCGCCCATGGAGACCAGACGGAAGTATTCGCTCACCTGCGTGACTTCCTCATCACTCACCAACGCCTGCAAATCCTCGTCAAAAATTTCGTGCTTGCGGTCGGCCAAGTCCTTAAAACGCGCAAATGCAGCGTTCAGCGCCTCTTCACTTTCCAAGACGATACCGAGCACCTGCAACCTAGCGCGGAAAGCGGCACGTCCCGAGTGTTTGCCCATCACCATCTTGTTCGCCCCCCAGCCCACATCCTCGGCGCGCATGATCTCGTAAGTTTGGCGATGTTTCAGCACCCCATCCTGATGAATGCCAGACTCGTGCGCAAACGCGTTCGCCCCCACAATCGCCTTGTTGGGCTGGATGGGGTAACCCGTGATGCTAGACACCAATTTCGAGGTCGGCACGATCTGCGTCGTGTCGATGTTCGTGTCGCAGGTGAACACGTCACGCCGCGTCTTCACCGCCATCACGATCTCTTCCAGCGAAGCGTTACCCGCGCGCTCACCCAAACCGTTGATGGTGCACTCCACCTGACGCGCGCCGTTCATCACCGCCGCCAAGGAATTGGCGGAAGCCATACCTAGATCGTTATGGCAGTGCGTGGACCAGATCACCTTGTCGCTGTTCGGCACGCGCGCGATCAACTGTTTGAAGCGCTCGCCCCACAAAAATGGGATGCTGTAGCCCACCGTGTCCGGCACGTTCAAAGTCTTCGCGCCCGCCTTGATGACCTCGTCGAAGATACGCACCAAGAAATCAATATCGGAACGCACCGCATCCTCAGCCGAAAACTCCACGTCGTCGGTGTATTCACGTGCCCACTTCACGGCTTGCACCGCACGCGCCACCACCTCGTCCGGTGCCATGCGCAATTTGTGCTCCATATGAATGGGCGAGGTAGCAATAAAGGTGTGGATGCGGCCATGCTTGGCTGGCTTGATAGCCTCGCCTGCCGCGCGCACATCCTTCTCACTGGCACGTGCCAAGGAACATACGGTAGAACGCTCGATCACCTTGGCGATGCTGTTGATGGCATCCGCATCGCCTGGGCTGGCGGCAGCAAAACCCGCCTCAATGACATCCACGCCCAGCTTGTCCAACTGGCGTGCGATGCGCAACTTCTCTTCTTTGGTCATGGAAGCGCCTGGGCTCTGTTCGCCGTCGCGCAAGGTCGTGTCGAATATGATCAATTTGTCAGTCATTTTTTTACTCCAATGCAATTGTTCTTCCACGGCTCAACACCAATCGAGCCGCCTGCTTTGAAACCAATGGGGATAGGTAGAATTAGCGCGCGACGCGCAGCTTCAGCGCGGCCAGCAGGCTGAAGGTGGAATGCGATTGCGAGATGTGGCGTGAGAAATGCATGGGCAGGAATATAGCGGCTTTTATTTAGAGGCGCAACCGAAGCCCTCATTTGAATTGGCAGCTGAAAATACCCCACTGCTGCGGCCATTGCCCCATCGGGTCTTTGGCATAGCCGCTCTTACCGAACTGGTTCCAGCGCCCAACGACGAAGCACAACAACAGATTGGCATGCGCGCCGAAATCCGCCTCGGCATCCAGCTTGCCTTGGGTGGCGGCGATGCGCAGGGATTGCTTGAGAGTCGTTTCGACGCGATCCAGCAGTTGGTTGATGCGTTGTTGCAGGCGTTCATCTTCGTTCACCAGCGCATCGCCCAGTAGTACCCGCGTCATACCACGATTCTTTTTGGCGAAGCCGAGCAGCATGGTAAGAATGGCCTCCACTTGCTTCATGCCGTCCTGTTCTTCGGTGCTGATCTTGTTGATGAGACCGAACACGGTCTGCTCGATGAAGTCGATCAAGCCTTGGTACATCATGTATTTGCTGGGAAAGTGGCGATACAGCGCTGCTTCAGAAAGATCGAGCTTGGCCGCCAAGGCGGCGGTGGTGATCTTCTCGCCCTTGGGTTGTTCCAGCATTTCAACGATGGTTTGCAGGATCTGTAGTTTGCGTTCGCCTGGTTTCGCTGCCATGTCGTTTCCTTTTCAAAGTTTGGAAGCTGCGCGCGGCAGCTCCAACACATCACGTATCTTCACATCTACAAAGCTCGGTGCTCGTAACGCATCGCTCACCCACACGGTACGCATCCCCAACCGTTTCGCCGTCTTCAGGTTCTCCGCACTGTCTTCCACCATCACACACTGCGACGCTTTGATGTGATGCTTGCGCAACAAGCGCCTGAAACCGGCCGTTTGCGGCTTAGGCGTGTAATGCGAATGTTCGATGGAGAATACGTCATCGAACAAGTCATCCACCCGCAACAGCGCCAACACTGCCTGCGCGTAATGGATGGGCGCATTGGAGAACACGATCTTGCTTCCCGCCAGATTTTTCAACGCTTGGCGCAATCTTGGGTTGCGCACCACCATTTTGTTCAATTCGGGAAACTGGTGCGTGTGCCACAAAAAATGATCCGGATCGGTACCGTGATGCTTCATCAAACCCGTGAGCGTCGCTCCATAGCGTTGCCAATAATCCACACGCAAGGCATTCGCTGCTTCCTCATCCAACTGCAGATGTGCTTGCAGGTACGCCGTCATGCTGCGATTGATATGCGGAAAGATGTGCGGTGTCGCGTTATGCAACGTGTTATCTAAATCAAAGAGCCAGATACGTTCGTTCATTTGCTCTTGATGAGCGTGCCTACCCCTTCGTCGGTCAAAATCTCCAACAGCAGCGCGTGTTCCACGCGTCCATCGATGATGTGCACCGAGCGCACGCCACCGCGCGCCGCATCCAACGCCGAGCCGATCTTGGGTAGCATGCCGCCAGACAGGGTGCCATCTGTCACGAGCTCATCGATCTGTTTGGGCGTGAGGCCGGTGAGCAGATTGCCATCCTTGTCCAGCACGCCCGGCGTGTTAGTCAGCAACACCAGCTTCTCGGCGCGCAACACTTCGGCCAGCTTGCCTGCCACCACGTCGGCATTGATATTCAAGGTCTCGCCATCGGGCGACACGCCAATGGGGGCGATGACGGGGATAAAGTCGCCTGAATCCAGAAAATTGATGATGGCCGGATCGATCTTGTTGATGTCCCCCACCAAGCCGATGTCCAACATCTTGCCCGGTTCGCTATTGCTCTCAAGCAGCAGTTTTTCGGCTCGGATGAAGCCGCCGTCCTGGCCGGTGAGGCCGACCGCCTTGCCACCGTAGCGATTGATGAGATTGACGATGTCCTTGTTGACTTTGCCCAACACCATCTCGACCACGTCCATGGTCTCTTCGTCGGTGACGCGCATGCCTTGGATGAATTCGCCCTGCTTGCCGACCTTCTTCAGCAGGTCATTGATCTGCGGGCCGCCGCCGTGCACGACCACGGGATTCATGCCGACCAACTTGAGCAATACCACATCGCGCGCAAACCCCTCTTGCAGCTTGGGATCAGTCATGGCGTTGCCGCCGTATTTGATGACGATGGTCTTGTCGAAGAAGCGTTGGATATAGGGCAGCGCTTCGGACAGGGTATGGGCTTTTTGGGCAGCAGTGGCGGCGGTCAATGGCATCGTTTTATCCTCAAATAAATTCGCCGCGAATTCTACTCTAGGCAAAAACAAAACGGGCAGCCTCAAGCCACCCGTTCAAAACATTATTCAACCCCTACGAAAACCACGCGTTCAGTCTGAGCTTCAACCTACCGCAGCTTCAGCGTCTGACACACCACATCGCCGCACTGTGCCCGATTGCGCAACGCATGATCCATCAACACCAACGCCACCATCGCCTCCGCAATCGGCGTTGCACGTATTCCCACACACGGATCGTGCCGCCCTTCAGTGGAGACTTTCACTGGAATACCCGCCTTATCAATCGAATCACGTTCGATGCGGATACTGGAGGTCGGCTTGATGGCATAACGCGCGACGATGTCTTGCCCCGTAGTAATCCCGCCCAAAATGCCGCCTGCGTTGTTTGTCCTGAAGCCTTGTGGCGTCATCTCATCGCCGTGTTGACTGCCGCGTTGGGTGACGCAACCAAAGCCCGCGCCGATCTCCACACCCTTTACAGCGTTGATGCCCATCAGGGCATGGGCGATGTCGGCATCGATGCGGTCGAACACGGGCTCGCCCCAACCCACCGGTACATTGGAGGCGACCACGGCGAGCTTGGCGCCGATGGAGTCGCCGCTCTTGCGCAGCGCATCCATATAGTCTTCCAGTTGGCCGACGTAACTCGCATCCGCCACAAAGAAGCTATTGCCTTCCGCTGTCACATCATCCCAATGCTTGAAGGGCACGACGATCTCGCCCAGTTGCTCCAGATAGCCGCGCACCACCACACCGTATTTTTCGTACAACCATTTTTTGGCGATGGCACCGGCGGCCACACGCCCTGCCGTCTCACGCGCCGAGGCACGACCGCCGCCGCGATAGTCGCGGATGCCGTATTTTTGCCAGTAGGTGTAGTCGGCATGGCCGGGACGAAAGGTATCCGCAATGTTGCCGTAGTCTTTGCTGCGCTGGTCTTCGTTGCGGATGAGCAAGGCGATGGGCGTGCCCGTGGTCTTGCCTTCGAATACGCCGGAAAGGATCTCTACCGTATCGGATTCGCGGCGCTGGGTAACGTGGCGCGAGGTGCCGGGCTTGCGGCGATCAAGATCACGCTGGATGTCGGCTTCACACAGCGCCATGCCAGGTGGGCATCCATCCACGATGCAACCGATGGCTGCGCCGTGAGATTCGCCGAAACCAGTGACGGTAAAGAGGGTGCCGAATGTATTTCCTGACATGGTGCTGCCTCGCTTATTTGATGGGGCGAGTTTAACATAGCCCAAAATCTCGACTCCCCTGCAACAACGACACTTCACCATGTTTATCGACACCCACTGCCATCTCGATGCCGACGAATTCGGCGACACGCAAGCCGCTATCGTGGCAGAGGCGCAGGCGGTGGATGTGGGTCTAATGATCGTGCCCAGTGTGGCGCGCGCGAATTTCGACCGCGTGCGCTCACTGTGCCAAAGACATCCGCATTGCGCACCCGCTTACGGCATCCACCCGATATACACCGACACCGCGATGCCGAACGACTTGCATGTATTGCGCGAGCTGCTGCAACGACACCGCCCCGTCGCCGTCGGCGAGATAGGCATGGATTTCTTCATCAATCATTACGACCAGGCCCGTCAGGCATATTTCTTTGTGGAACAACTAAAACTGGCGTGCGAATTCGATTTACCCGTGTTGTTGCACATCCGCAAAGCAACAGACACCATCCTCAAAAACCTACGCCAGCACAAGGTCCGTGGCGGGATCGCGCACGCTTTCAACGGCAGCCGTCAACAGGCAGACGAGTTCATCAAGCTGGGATTCAAACTGGGGTTCGGCGGCGCGATGACTTATTCGCGCGCCACTAAACTGCGTGAATTGGCGGCGACATTGCCTTTGGAAAGTATCGTGCTGGAAACGGATGCACCAGATATACCACCGGATTTTTTG
>Ga0172375_10006172_pt1 | contig 16917 bp, 18 predicted proteins | sample LakKiv1m_FD_114537 | JGI IMG/M metagenome (GOLD analysis project Ga0172375, IMG submission 114537) | Freshwater microbial communities from Kabuno Bay, South-Kivu, Congo - kab_092012_11.1m | ecosystem: Environmental > Aquatic > Freshwater > Lake | place: Democratic Republic of the Congo...
GAGTTCAACCACTTAACTCTATAACTCTATAACTCTATAACTCTATAACTCTATAACTCTATAACTCTATAACTCTATAACTCATAACTCATTAACTCGTTTACTCCTTAACTCGTTTTATCGTCCCAAACCCCCTTGACACCGAAAATGACCAAGTGTTGAGTTAAAGAGTTTAGAGTTTAGAGTTTAGGAGTTGTTCAGATATTTCATAAACCCTTGTATCATTTTTGAAACTTCATCAACCTTCTTATACAAAATCTCAAAATCTTCTTTGTTAATATATTTCAGATCTAATGAAGCATAGAGATGACATTGAACCTCTGCTGCTGACCCATGTGCCATATTCAAGAAATTCGCAAATTCTTTTTTGCTGCGGCGTCCAAATCCTTCTGCAATATTCGCCATAATCGAAATAGATGCTCTCCTAAATTGGTCTCTTAGAGAAAAGTCTTTTGAGAAATAAGAGTTCTTCGTGATGTCATAAATATCCTTATTCAGTTCCCTTGCCTTTTGCCATGCCTGAATATCTTCAAATCGATTAATTTTTCCCATAAAACCCTCCATAAAATAGTTGCAGAGTTGTGGAGATAAAGAGTTGAGAGTTTAGGAGTGGAGGAGTTTTAGAGTTAATTCCTCGACTCTTCGACTCCGTGACTCTTCAACTCCTTAACTCGTTAACTCGTTTTATCGTCCCAAACCCTCTCGATACCGACTTGCCGATCCCCCAGTAGTCGGGGATTTCGAAATTGACTGAAAATGTTCCAAGAAACCCGAGCATAGGGGTGCCTTTGAGAGAAGTGGGGATTTCTTTTGTCTTTATGATATTTGCTCTAATTGGTTCAAGAACGGTATAACCAAGACTCTTTGACATGGAAATAATATTGCCTATAAGAATGCTTTCAAGAAGCTCCTTCTTCTTCCCCCAACTCCCCATCCGCTGATATTTGTCATAGTTCTTTTCGTTCAGAGCAAGCCAGTGGGTAAGGAAGGAGTAGGTATTACTAATATCTGTTACCCCAAGATTATCTGTCTTAACTACAATTGTTTTCTCTTTAATTTGATATTCGTTATGACCGATTTTTATGTGATTTATATCTGTATGGGTTTTCTGTAAAATATCAGCCCCTTCATTTATTCCGAGGACAAAAGGTTTTCCGTTCAGCATTTTGTATTGTATCAATGGTGCTTTATAAATAAGTTTATTGTCGTTTAAATGATGATGGATAAGAATGTATTCTTCAAATTTATTTGCAAAGTAACCTCTTAGTTTATCAGCAGTTCCCTTAACAGTTTCATCACATACAAAATTGAAAATTATTGTTTTTACCTTCATCTTAATTTTCTCTTAATAAAACATTCCCTATCCCTTCTATCTCATAAACCGTCTCATCAGATACATTAATCGTAAGTAAAGACGGTTTTAATATTTTCTGCTCTTCCTTTAGAGGTATCATGTAACTTACCAATGGAAAATTATTGCCCCTTTTCTTACATCTTTCATGCATTAAGTAAACCTGTCCGTTACTTTCGTTTTCTTCATTAACAATAATTTTTGTATCCTGTGTAAAAGGAATGGGGAACTCTGTCTTAATAGTTCCTTTAGCGGCTTTTCTGACATCCCCCGCAGTAGGCATATTTTCTAATGAAATGGGGGATTCACTATCACCGCAAGTTAGAGGTGCAGTTTTAATTGCTTCTGAAAGATCGTTTACCAGTGTATGGTTGTCAAATATTGCAGCTACTTGTAATTTTTTTGAATATGCGTATTGTCTTCCAAGTGCATTGGTAAATTTCCCACCAAGAGTATCTTCCCATTTGACAATTGCAGAAGTTGTGTAACTTTTTATAACACACGGCGTCAAAAGCCTTGACCCTGCCCACAGCAAATCCTTTTCAATCAGATAAAGATATTCTAAAGGGTGATTGTTATTTTTATATCGTTGCAAAGCATTAGCAAGCAGTCCTATAACAGCAGAAGGTGGTAATACGGGATATGTCAGAGCAGACTGCCATGTGAATGGAATTCTGATTGAATATAGAGAATTTACCCTTATATCAAAGACTAATGCTTTCACTGTTTATCCCACTTTAGTTAAGAGCTCGGTAAATATCTCGTCAATCGCATTTTTCTTTGTGCCCCCTGTGAGCGTTTCATTTCCCCAATAAAGAAGTGAAGTATTCTTTGGCATAAGCCCTACAGTTTTTGAAATGTAGTCTGAATACATCGGTGATACAGGGAAAGGTATAGGACATGTTTCTGAATAGGCAACAAGAATTTCAACTGGATTTCCATGAGGAACAGCATGAGAAAGACTCGCCCCTATCTGTCCAGACAGCATAAAACGATATGCCTCAATAGCAACTTTTATTCTGTCTTTTCGTCCGTTGTTATCATCTACTGCATAAGGATTTGCGCCTCCAAGATTTAACTCTACAAGACCAATTCTGTCTACATCAAGTGCTGATACAAAAGCGTAGATTCCAGAAGCATAAGACTTATTAAACGGCATCATAACTGATGGATCTGACGAAACCCTATTATGAATGACCTGCTTAGAAGTCGTATCAATTTCTAACACTGGCATTAGCCATGAGAACATCGCCCTTGAAGTCCTTCTTGCAGAGATTCCACCTTCGCCCGCTGCAGCTTCAGGTTTTGCAATTAAATAGCCATGGCTATCACAAACTGCACAGTTCTTAATGGCATTTACCTCGCTTATCCCTGAGTCCTGTGATAGGTTCCCATTATTAATAATTCCTGGTCTTATCGGTTCGCCTGCCTTACATCCAGCACATAACTGTACGGAAGAGTATGGACCATTTACTACTAAATGTTTCATTCCCTCGTAATGCCAATGTTTAAGCATTCTTCCAGATACTGCTGGTGCTTCCTGTCTTACACCATTTTCATCAAGAAACTCCACGATCCTTATATCGGTCACATTACCTGCAACTGCCTCGTTATTAAGATCGTGAACATTTAACTGTGTCTTTACTGCAAAGGTTACAAACTTAAGCATTCTGCACCTCCTCTGTAGTTTCAACATTTTCTTCTTCAGTTACCTTTGTTGGAAATGAAAAAGCAAGCATTAGAAGGGCTATTCTTGTGTTATCAAAATCAGCATTAGCAAGCCTGCATACTTCCTTAACTTCTTCATCTTTGGGCAGATGAATCCAATTTTCTATTTTCTTGCCCTGTTTTTTATCCTGCTCCTGTTGAACCCTTCTTAATTCACCTTCTCGAAGCATTTTAACAATATTATCTTCAAACCCTCTTGAGTCTTTTCTTGCGTTCCTAATATTGTCAGCATAACTATACTTCCTCTCTCTAATAAAATATCTTAATGTTCTTGCGAGACTTCCCACGGCAGGGCTTTCAATAATCTCACACTTTATCATGGCAACCTCCCTTAAAAGATATTTTGATGTCTCTTTATATAAAAGGCTTGTCCATTTATTGCTATCTTTGGGTGTTGTTTCCAGAGCATAAAGACGTGCGAATTTGGGTAGAGAATCTAGTTTGCGATAATAAATTGTGTTGTTTAATTCCATCAATGCATCACACGCTTCCTTGGGGTATCTTTTATTCCCAAAAGTATTAAGCATCTTATCTACAGTTGCTATGTTATAAGGTGTCTGCCGAAGAAAATCTAAATAATTGGAAATTGGTATCAACAAAAGCCCATCAACATGATAGCCTTGTTGACGGCTTAATACTGCAACGAATAAGTCAAAACCTTCTAAAATATCAGCAGATGAAGGGATTTTAGATAAAAATATTAGAGGAACAAGCACTTGAGGGATTTCTTGACCAAACCAGTTCTTTCTTATCTGATGCTGTAAGGAAAAAATCTCCTGCAGTTTAGACCCATCAATTTTACTTTTTGGAATTGGAATCGCCAATACTTCTCTGCCCGCTACACTAAAAACAAAAGTAGCATACCAAGTCCCCAGCAGAGCAAGCAACCCACAAGTTTTACATATTTTTCTTGGGTCGGTAGGTCTTCTAATCGATCCTTGGTAGTCAATATAATCTACCCCTTCCCTTTTACACAATACTCCTGTTGATGCAAAAGCTGTAAAACCAATCACATTGCTGACCTTCTTCCTGTCACTATGTCTACAAAAGTTCTCTGATTTAACATTTTCTGAAATAGAATTCATATACAAATGATTATCAAGTGAAAATAGTTCATTATCCACAACACGTATACTCTCAGCACTCCTACCACCTATCCCCGGTGTGCTAAAAGGAATAAATGATGAAGCAAGTAAACGACTGCAAAGCATATTAAAAGTTCTTTCAAGTTTGACAAGTTCATCCTCACGGGAATCAATTGCAACAGTATAAAAGCCACCATTATCTCGTATGATCACTTTTTCTATTCCAAATGTCTCAATCCCAACTCTTGCCAAGCCATATGCAATCTTAGCCTCTAAATCAGGAAAGCCGGTTGCAGGGGTATAGAGGGTAAACATTTTTACCTTATCCTTGAGAGTTTGTTACTTCAACCTTGACCTTTCCCGCTCCTCTACTTTTTTGACCACCCATGAGTTTAATATTTTGAATAGCTGGGAAAAGAATTTTTTCCATAAGAGTTATCTTTCTTTTTTGACCATCGCTTTCAATCCACTTTTCTAACCACATATCTATTGTTTTATTCCCTATTTTCCGTGGCTGCCCGAATTCAAGACCGTTTGGTGTTCTATTTATTATCTCTATTGCACCTACAAACTTAGTGTTAGGTTTTACCTGTTCGCCATCTACTTTAGCCCGCTGTGCTGCCGTATTTATCTTTCTATCAATTCTTATATTCGTCTGGTCGATCAGCCAATCTCCTTCACCAGGATAAAAATTAGAGAATCTTAAGAAACCCATTATCCCTGTAGCGCCCATAAAATAACACACAGGGCAAATACCAAAATTGCCTGTATTTACATTATTTTCATCCGATTGAATCTCGCAATGTCCTGTATATTTATTTCCTTCCATTCTTCCTCTGTATCCCTTTGAAAGTAATTCTACTTCTGCTTTCGTTGGTCTTGGAGATGGGATACAGGGATTTAACATATCATTGCCTTTAGGACTGAATATTACCTTGAGGTCATTGAACTTTTCTATGAAAAACAATTCCATTTGATTTCTCAATGCTCCTTTAAAACTTGTAGCAGGAATTACAGGAGTTCTGTCAACCTTGAAAACAGATCCTTTCTTTTCAGTTAATGGAGAGGGAGCGGCTCCTATATGCAGAAAAGAATTATCTTCAACGGTTATTGAGATATTTATAGGGAGAATTTCAACATTCCCTTCTCCGATTGTAGACAAATCTAATTCTTTACCTTCCAATGATACTTTCAGATTACTCATTTTACACCTCCCAGAAAATTGTCAATGAATCAAGTTTTCTAACAAAATACGCTATTTCCAATGATGACAGATTGGAATTATATAGTTCTTTTACATATTCAAGAACTTTTGCAATAGCCATCTTTTTATGCCGATTATTTTCTCTTTTTATCTTGTCTAAGAAAAATTGTTCAACGGTAGAAAGGCCATACCTTTCTATGACCTTTCCATAATCGTCCATAGATGGAAGATTGCATTTTACAAGTCCATAGGAATCAAGATAATTAAACATCTGATTAAGAATGTTTTGTTTTTGCTCCAAAGCATTCAACAAGTTATTACACAATTGTTTTGACTTCTCGATATCTTTTCTTCGGTCATCAGTTGTACTGTTTTCTTCATCCTTTAATGCCTGTATTTTTTGTTGAACTGCGTTTTTATATCCTGTAGGCTGGCGACTTGCTTCTTTCAACGCGCTCCATTCGCTGACAGAAAATATTTCTCTTTTTATCCAGAAAACATCTTGGTCATTTAACACCTTTTTAAAAACCTCATCCATTTTACTCATCATAGAAAGTAGCCTCCTTCAAAAAAAACTCTGGTGCTCTTACAAGACTTCCCTCAAAAATTGCTTTTTTATATATGCCTGAAACTGAGTCTCTGGCATAAAATAGATATCCGTAAACAGGAGACAAAACTTCAACTCCGAATAAAGAAACCTCATCTTCAAAGACCCTTACCTTGAATATTCCCTGTTTAATTTCGGATTCTATTTCTTCAATATTTATGACTTTTGATTTTCCAAATCCTTTGCTTTTTAAAGCTCCTATAGTCAGCGATAGGTTTCGGAAAATATTTTTGTCAATCGCATCATTCGTCATAAGATAAATTACTGCTCTTATTCTTTCTCTGCCTGATGGATACAGGCAGGATGAGATGAACGGCATTTTAGCAACCTCAAGAAGTTTATCTTTGACAGAATATGTAAAATCCCTTATTTCATAAGTGCCGGCATCAAAAAAACCCACACCTTTTAAATCCAATCCAAGATAATATTTAAATGCCCCTTGCACAGTTGATGAAGGAATTGTTTCAAGGCAAGGCCTGTAAATACCTCCCTTCACTCTTTCACCGATTATTATTGAATCTATATCAAGATCAAGCTTTAGTAATTTCATCTGTCTCCTCAATGATTCTGGAAAAGTTAAGCATTTTCTCAGGGGACGTCTCAAATTTAGAATACAGACTATAAATTGCAGGATATCTCTCTTTGTTGTTGAGTATTTCCACTGTAATATTAATCTCAGAATTTAATCCATCATATAAATCAATTAATTTATAAAGAAAATGAGAGGATTCTCTTTCTGTTTCTGATAATTTATCCATTAACCATTTAATTTCTTCTTTTGTATAGGTATCTTCAAAAACATTATGGCTTCTTATATTTAAAAAACCTTTTGAATTTTCAAAATATCGCCAGTGCTCTCGGACAGGATACTTTATATGGGCGATACTTAATGATAAAGAAAAAGGTGAATGAGCATCACCCTTGCAATCAGGGAAATAATCATTATGAACCGCTATAAATTCTTCTATTATTTTATTGACAAGTTCTCCCGAATACTTACAAACTCCAATCTCTTCATAATCAGAAATCGGCTTCATAATCTCTAAGTCTTTACATCTCTTCCAAAAGTCTTTGACTATTTTAAAGTAATCTTTAACAAAGTCTGAATGACATGCCAATGAACGAAATTCATCTTTTAAAGTTTGTTTATCTTTAAGACCATTTAAGCTATCTATATATCGACCAAATGCTTCTTGCATCCAGTTTTCCAGCTTGTCATGGTTCAGGCTGAATTTTAGCCATATTATTTTTTGATTCTGCCATTCTTCGGGATAACTAAACTTATCCCCTTCTGTTCTTAGCTCATAACAGTTGTCGCATATCCACTCTCTTACGTTTTCTTTTATTCTTTCAACAGCAGGCTGTCTTTGGCAGATGTCACATATATGAGGTCGAATTTCTTCTGAAACATCTTCGGGCGTTAAAATCTTTTTGTAAACTTTGGTATCCCTGCTATTCAGAACTGCAAGCGTCTGTTGGCTATTCGTTTTTCGCGCTTTTACTGTTTTGATGTCAAGATTGGATCTCAGAATACCTAAATCGGCAATTATTTCCACACAATCAATAAAGAAACCGTTATTAAGAATTTCTTTAAACAGATCTTTTAACTCAAGTCCTGTTGGCAGGAAAAGAGATATAAAGTCCGGCATATAAAACATTACATAGTCTTGATAAGTAGTGACAAAGGACTTAATAAGCTCAGCTTGTTTTACCAACAGGTTAATATCCTGAAGTCTCACAAAAGAATGGGGGAACTTTATATGACATTTAATAAATCTTGCCTGCCATTGACCCTTATCAACATTCTGATTTCCGCTTGTCCGATTTCCGCCTTCAGCACCAAAAATACTATTTGCCTGATTTCCGCCCAACTCTAAGTATGTTCCATTATTATTAGTTTTGATTTCACAATGCTTTCTCAAAACTCTGAATATTTTCCCTACTAACTCAATATGCGTATAAAGAGAAGTAATATTTCTTGGAATAGATTTATCCTCTGGAGTAATAAGAAGATACTCATGATATAGGTTTAAAATTTCATCAGAAGAATTAAGCTTATCAAAGGCTTCAAACATTCTTTTCAGATCATCATCTGTTGTAAAGGCTGCCCAATATTTCTCTTTGCTTTTTTCATTTTCATAAAACTTATAGTTCCATAGTTTTAAAACTCCTTCTGATTCACCAGCACTTCCTAACTGAGGCAATGCCCTTGAGATAGAGGAAGCTAGATGGTCTGAAAGAATAAGCAGAAATACATCTGGCCTGTATACCGCATCAATGTTCTGCCATTTGTTTATGTCATCATTAACAGTAATTTTATGATGGTACTGTCCCCACCATGAAGGGGAGGATGGTTTGCTTATTTTGTGTTTGCTGAAATCAAAATCCTCAAAGGTATGACCTCTTAATTGATAATTCTTCAGTCTATCCTTATCAATAAGCTTGCCGATATCATGTAACTCTGCGATGAATTCTTTTGACACTTAGAAGCCTCTTTGTTTAATATTTTTAACGTAATTATGTATATTTTCAACCATAAGCCATCCACCATAGTAATCCTCATCATCCTTCTTCTTATATTCTTTCCTCTCTGTGGCAGCAGAGATATCGCACAGTTTTAATATGTGGTGAGCCAGCGCTGCTTGTATTCTTCTTTGATGTTGCTCCAATAACCCACATCCTTTCGCCCACACTCTGAGACCTCTTGCCATTTCTTTTAATTCAGAAACTTTCATCTTTCTGATTTCTTGAGGAAAAGAATTCTCTGTTAAATTCTTTGTCTCATCATGCCATAATATATTGCCGCTGTTATCAACTATTCCATCTAATATCGCCTGAACATCTGGCTTTTCAATATTGTCTCCAAGGAGTCCTCTATCTGTATGATGTATGGCAACTGCAAAACTTATAGTCTCTTTAAAACTAGCAGGAAGTGTCTTCCAGAGATAAGCAGCACCAAGAGTTGAATGTGAAGGCAATCTGTTGCCACTACCAAGCCTTTCTTGCCACCGTTTCGTGACTTTCCCTAAATCATGAAATAGGATCATTTTCAGAAAAGAATCTCTTAAAATCTCCTGATCTACTGAGGTATCTAAAGACCTTACTATTGAGGAATAGAACATCGGAAAAAAAAGATCAAATTTTTCTTTGCATCTTGAAATGTGGTCCAAATAATATTCTTCAGGTGCGCTATATAATCGCACTGACATCAGGGTAAATTCCTATATCTTCTTTGTAATCGTTTCTCTCGATTATATAAGTTCTGAAAGGCCCGATTCTTACATCCTTTTCATCATCATGACGTCTTTGTCTTTTAAGTAAGTCAATGGTTTTATATTTTTTTTCCTTATAATTCCAGGCTACTTCCCATCTTAAGTGGCCTCCTTTAAATAATGCCCACGCTATACCAATGTCAACATTCATAGAGACTTTTCTTATATCTGTAGCTGAAACAATATCTTCAATTCTTGCTTCAACAGAACCCCTACCACCTCTTGAAATATCTAAGACAATGAATGTAACAGGTTTGTTGTCCCTTAACTGAATGTTTCTTGGTTCGCTATCAGCATAAAGAACACACTCATACAGATCAATCAAAGTATCCGTTGCTTCATAGTCATTAGCCTTATAATCAAGAGTTTCATTAACAAAAGTACAGACTTCACTAAATTTTTTAATATTGAAACGGCTATTTTTTTGCATCCATTCAAAGGCGTTAGATAAATGTTCCCTTTCATAGGGTAAATGCCCCTTATCATCTTCAACTGGAAATACGATCATCTCTCCACTTTCACCTTCATATCTTGCACATCTACCAGCCCTCTGGATTAATGAATCCGCAGATGCAAGTTCTGTTAGTAACAGTTCTGCTGAAAAATCTATGCCCGCCTCAAGCACCTGCGTTGAAACAACAATTCCAACACCTTCAGGTATTACCACTTGTCCATTTTCTTTGTGAGGGATAAGAGCAACTGCCTTTTCTTCGTGTCTTTTCCTGTCTGTTCTTGTAAAGCGTGAATGAAGCAAGACGATTTGATCATCATTTAGTTCAAGCCTTGACTTAACATCTTCGTAAATCTTTTGTGCCCTTTTAACCTGATTAACAATTATGAGAGTTTTATGTTTATTTATCTTGTTCAGAAGTTTCTCTGAAATATTTACATCGTTGTTTAAATACAAAGGACTATCTTCAATGGTGATTTTTAGGTTGGAATTTACCGAAATATTTCCCGATAATTTTCTATTGTTTGGAAGTGGTATATCTTCAAACAAACTCTTTTCAAGAGATTCAGGCATCGTTGCTGTCATTAGAACAAAAGGTATACGGCTTTTGTGCAAGATTTCCATCAGGGCTCTCATTATAGAAAAAGTAAATCCATCTCTATACATGTGAGCCTCGTCAAAAACTACGATAGAAGAGGCAATTGAACCAGCTGGAATATCAAGATGCCGTCCAACCTGTCCGCTTGCCCTTGCAAAACCATAAAGAAACTGGTCAAGCGTTGTTACGACTATGTCCGCTATAAAGAAAGGAGTATTCGGCATATCCCCATGTTGAATCTCAACAATAATGTGTGGAGAAATCTTCCGAGCATATTTCTTGACTCTTTCAGCAACACTATTCACCAAAACTCTCATCGGCAAGACATATATCATTCTTGGAGCAATATGAAATTTGTTATCAATGAATTGTGATAGAAAAGGAGCTGATACCGCTTCAGTTTTTCCCGAACCAGTGGGTGCTTTAAGCAATAAAGGTAATTCCATAGCATGAATACGATCCCATATATTTATTTGGTGGTCGAAAGGAGAATCGATATTGAAATACTGCTTGTAAAATTGTTCTGCCTTAATCATTCATCTTCCCTTTTTACCAGTAATTATATACAGATTTGTATATAAAAACTTTGTACCATTTTTACAGAATCTTTAGGCCTTAATCCATCCTCCCCCCTCACAAACCGAGGGCCAATTTTTAAATGAATGCTATTCATCCCCCTGCCTCTGTTATAACAACAGTGCAAGTGTAAGTGCCAATGCACTGTCAGCAAGTAACAAATAACTTACAAACAGCGTCAGTGTCGTGAACCGTGTCAGTATTCAGTGTCAGACCCCCCTTACGATTCAAATTGTCGCAAAATTCGTTATACCATATTGCGAAAATAATGTTTTTATAATATTTCGTAATATTGTATTACGAATCAGGGTTTTTTCAGTTTAATTAATCCTGAATAACCTCCGTCTGAAGCAATCTAAAACTACCCTTTTTCTACCTTGTGCTTAAAGTACTCCATACAAAATTCTACTATTTTATCAAACAATTCATTGTGATCATTCACACAATATTCCTTTCCCGTTTCATCATAAAAATAGATCTTCTCGTCGTCCCAGCCAATGAGTTTGTTTTTCATCGCCTAATTGCCTCCTATTGAAATACTGCTTGTAAATCTGTTCAACTCCGAACATTCGTCCCCCTATACTTTCAACAGTGCCAGTGTCAGTTATCTGTGTCAGTGACTTCCTAAAATCAGTGTCAGCGATTAGTGTCAGCAACGCTTGAACTCCAAAACTCTTTAACTCCTTAACTACACTGGTCAACGCCAAAGGCTTTTACAAGTTATCCGTATCTCCGTCTTTTCAATCTCCATTTTCCAATAATCCAAAAAAAAAATTTTCCATCTCCCTCACAAACATCGGCTCTATTTCCAACTACCCGATCTCCCCCCAAATAGTGTCCTATGTTTCTATAGATGCCTCATTCGAATACGATGTTCTTCGACAACGGTGAAATGGCCAATCCAATCATAACAGGATTCGATTGTTGCTGTAACAACATTTGCAATATATGATGAAGATTTTTCTGGTATACGAAAGAGAATAATACCGTACTTTGCAGGAAGTTTTGAACGGAAGGCCAGTTCTCCAAAATCTTTATCGAAGGTTATTAATACCCGTTCTTCAGCAGCTGCACGGGAGAGTATATCTTCATCACAACTGCCTGACGCATCAGTACGCACCCAAATAACATCATGTCCTCTTTCTCTTAATGCAGCAACTGCATCATAGGGTACGTTCTCATTTGCCAGAAACCTCACATCATATCCTATGCAACTTTTAATGGATAGACTTTTTCTGATTGTAATGTCTCACTGGCATATTTGAGACATGCAAGAATATCCTCATGCAGAGGGTCTCCTCAGCCTGTTTAAGACGATAGGTAAAAAGAGCCTCTTTGTCTGTCACACTTTTACCCCTTCCTCTTCAATATTTTTTACTATAGGAGATGCTTTCAGTGGAGAATCTTCTATTTCATATCGTGAAAATACAAGAGGAGAAATAAAAAGAGAGTATTCCAACCCTACCTCCCATGCTATGTGGTATATCTTATCTTCCAATTCCTTATCAATATACTCTACTTCAATGAAAACATCCATATCTGTGTATTCGTCCATGTCACCGCGCGCCCTTGAACCGAAAACCATGAAGTCGACCAATTGGATGTCATCCGATAGTCTATCTTTCAATCTTTTTGCTATTTCATAGTCCTTTTGTGTCATCTTAGTCTCCTTTTCATCAATGAGTATTGAATCATTGCCGCTATAAATAGGTAAAATAGCCTTACTGCCCTCTTCCTCATGATAAATTTTCACAATGGCAGAAGTATCAAAAAAATATTCCATTAGCCCCGCTCCTGTCTTTCTCTTATAATATCCTCTGCCCAGTTTGATTTTGAAGTCGAAGTAAGCCTTCTAATTTCCTCGATGGGAAGAACATCAGAGCGAACCTTGCTGACTTTTTTTATGTTCTTAATCTGTTCAGCAACGATAACAAGTTCATCGGCCCTTAAATTGTCAATATCTTTTTTAATAATTTCTTTTAATCCCATTTTATTATCCTCCTCTTTAACTATATCCTATTTCTGCCTTCTTTTTGCTGTTCGTCTGCCGTCTGTCCTCTGCCATCTGTCTTATGCATGTTAAAACTGTGTCAGTGTATGTGCGAGTGTTGGAATCGAGAGGTTATACTATTTTTAGTTGAAAAAGTGGCTCCCCTGTGGAATAATCCACAGAACGTAAAAAAAAACAAAAAAAGAAAGGAGCCACTAATGAAGGAAACCACAAGACAGAGAAAAAAAGCAATAGGGGGATTTAAAAGGATTTATGGAAGGGATAGGATAGTTGATTGGCTGTATCGAATCTTATGCAAGGGCAAGGAGGGATTTGACGTATTGATGATGGAGATTGGCAGGATGGTAGCGGAAGTAATTATGTACATAGATCGGGAAGAGGTTGCTGGACCTGATTATGCCCCTTTTTCGACGGACATAAGGAAGTGGGCGAGTCAGGGAGGGTCTGTATATATTGGAGATCAAAAGATATCTGTAGAGCATCCGCGACTGCGGGGGCCACAAGGAGAAATTCTATTAAAGAGCTATGAGCAGTTAAAAGAGCCTGGGCGATTTTCGGAAGAACTCCTGATGAAGGTATTACGGGGCATATCGTGTCAGAAGTATGCAGAAACTGTAACTAATACGGCGAAGGCATTAGGGGTATCAGCGAGTGCGGTATCGCAGCATATCATTGCAGCAACAGCGGGTAAGCTTCGGGAGTTCAAGGAGCGCAATCTGTCAGACTTCAGGCCATTTGCAATATTCATAGACACGATCCATCGAGGCGGGGAAGCGTTTATGGTAAGTCTGGGGATAGACGTAGAAGGCAGGAAGGAAGTGCTTGGATTTTGGGAAGGGGCGACAGAGAACCATGAGATATGCGAGGAGCTACTCGCTGACATGGAGAGAAGGGGCTTGACGATCTCTCGGAAAATCTTATGGATTACCGACGGTGGCAAAGGGGTAATCAAGGTATTAAAGAGCCGGTTTGGCAAGAAGCTTATTCATCAGCGGTGTACCATTCACAAAGATCGGAATATACAGAGTCACCTGGCGAAGCGTTACCACAAAGAAGCTCATCGGCGTTTCAAAACAGCATTGGAACAGGCCCAATACGAGGATGCTAGGAGGATGCTGTTGGAGATGGAGAAATGGCTTCGAGGTATAAATGAGTCTGCTGCTGATTCCTTACTGGAAGCGATGGAAGAGATTCTGACGCTTCATCGGTTGAAGGTGCCTGCGTTGCTGAGAAAGACATTACACTCCACAAATCCGATTGAGAGTATGTTCTCTACGGTGAGGGATTGTGAGGGGAACATCAAACGTTACCGTGGTAGCAAGATGTCACAGCGTTGGCTGGCGGCAGTAATTCTGCATTGTGAAAAAGACTTTAAACATGTAAAAGGCGCATCTATGATATCGGCAGTGATTGCCAATATAGAAGCATATTTGGAAGACAGCGATTTAAAGGAGGCTGCGTAAATGATTGAAATGGGAGCCACTGAAATAATTTCAACTAAAAACTTGACAAGCTCGAATCGAACCCTTGCCGTTACTTCACTTACACTCTCACATGCACTTTCACTTTTTTCTCGCCACCGTCCCGAACCCCCTCGACACCGACTTGCCGATTCCCCAGTAGTCCGGGATTTCGAAGTTTACTGAGAATGTACCAAGAAAGCCGAGCATAGGGGTGCCTTTGAGAGAGGTCTGGACTTCTTTTAATTTGTTGATATTTGCCTTAATAGGCTCAGGTACAGTATAACCAAGGCTCTTTGACATTGAGATGATATTGCCGATGAGTATCTTCTTAAGAAGCTCTTTTCTTTTTATCCATTCCCCAAGCTTCTGGTATTTCTCATAATTCTTTTCGTTCAGCGCAAGCCAGGGGGTAAGGAAGGAATAGGTATTTCTCTTTTCTGTCAATTCAAATGAACCAGTCGATATTTTAATGCTCCTCTCCCAAATATCCTGTGCCTCTTTACTTCCAATCTTAAGCACATTAACCTTATCATAGATGTCTTTTAAGATATCGCAGCCTTTATCTATTCCCAAAATCATAGGGATTTTTTCTAAAATTTTGTATTGAATTAAAGGATATTTGTACAACAATTTGCTTTCTTCAATGTGGTAGTGCAGTTCGGGATATTGAGGAAACATATTTGCAAAATTTCCCCTTATCTTTGGAGCAGCATCGGAATTAAGTTTATTATCGTTGAAAGTTATTATCATCACCCTGAATTCCATAACAAACTACCTCTAAAACAGGTATATCCCCGGTTCTTTTCTGATATAACCGGTATTTTCATTATAAACTGCTGGTATCTGTGCTGAACTGATATAAACAATGCCGGTATCTTTAAAATCATTCTCCCTAACTATCTTTTTAGGAACAGAAATTACATATTCATAGAAGTCTTTTTTTATTTTTAAAAATGCCGACTTTCTGTTCCATTTATCAGTTAATTCTCTTATGTCAATAAACTGCTTCCAGATTTCCGCTGCTTTTTCATCGATCTCGATAAAAAGGTCACGGGATGGATAGTCAGTCTCGATCAACCTGAACTGCTTTGAGAACTCGGAGAATTTCATGGAAGCAATCTGCTGCATGAGTTGATTAGCCTCATTATCAGATTTAGCATTTTTTATCCTTTTAAAATATTCTGCACCCAAGCCGAGAAACGCTCTTTCAGTTAACGAAGAACACCCTTTCAGGATGTCCTTTGTTTTGGACATGGACAGGTCGCTTTTGCCGTAAATATATTTGTAATATTCTCTGTTGTCATCCTTAAGAATAAAGACAGCAACTATTCCTTTTTTTGCCTCGTTATAATTCCGGTTGCATCGTCCGGCCACCTGATTGAGAGAGTCGAATGGACCGAAATCTCTGTACACCCTATCAACATCAATATCAACCCCTGCCTCAACCATCTGTGTGGAAATAATTATCTTGCGGGTGTTCTTTAGTTTCTTAATGCTATTTATCCTTTCCAGTCGGTGTTTAGGAATTATATTTGTGGATAAATAACAAAGATGAGTATTTTGGGAAATTTCATTGGACCCTTTTAGTGTAATAATAAATTCATATATCTTGATGGATGCGTCTATGGTATTTAAAACTACGAGGAAGCTTTCGTCAGGATAATTTGATATATCTTTAAATAGTAACTCTTTGAACTCATCTATTGTCAGTACGTTATCTGTTTTATTGATGAAATTGATTCTGTCAAATTCCTTAAAGTAGTCTTCCTTGTTTCGCACCAATTCCTCTATTTCATCACCATTAAATATTAGCGGCTGGGTTGCAGTTACGAAGATAAAGTATGAATTAAACATCTTACCGAAGGAAATCAAAAATTGCCTGACAAGTTCCCAGTATCTATATGGGATTATCTGCACTTCATCAAGGATAATAATCGAATTAATAATATTCTGAAACTTACGGACCATTCTGTTTCTATCCGATATAAGCGAATGGAAAAGCTGTATAAATGTTGTGACGACAACCTCGGATTCCCAACCCTCGATAAGGAATTGGCTCTCTGAAACTGTAAATTCATTATCACCATACCCGTCACTTCGATATTCAATCTCAGCCAGATGATGATGTTTCAGCAATAAATCAGTAGATGGCTCTTTGCCGCAGGCTGCTTCAAAAACTTTCTGAAAGACCTTATAGTTCTGGTCAATAATGCTTAAGAATGGTAAGACATATATAATTCTGGGAGTAAATTTCTTCTCTTTTAATATCTTCTGCCGAAGTTTAAGGGCAAACGAAAAAGAGGTAAGTGTCTTCCCGGTTCCTGTTGGGACACTCAGGGAATATATATATTTTGACAAGTCAATGTCATTGACCCTACTTTTAACATCTTCATAAATATTATTACGGATAATATTTATCTTATCCGTTTTATTATCACTAAATTCTTGAGATAAAAAAATGTCCACTGAATTGAAATCGATGCTGATTCTTTCACCTTTTTCTCTAAAACCTATAGCATCCCACTTATCGGCGTTTAAAAGAACCGAATAAAGGAACTGAAACATTAGATA
>Ga0172375_10006173_pt1 | contig 16915 bp, 11 predicted proteins | sample LakKiv1m_FD_114537 | JGI IMG/M metagenome (GOLD analysis project Ga0172375, IMG submission 114537) | Freshwater microbial communities from Kabuno Bay, South-Kivu, Congo - kab_092012_11.1m | ecosystem: Environmental > Aquatic > Freshwater > Lake | place: Democratic Republic of the Congo...
CAACACCCGCCGACCGCACAGCAGCTTCGACGGCATACCGCCGGATCAAACCTACTTTGGCAACCTGCCGGAAATCAGGACGGCAGCATGAGCTATCATCGGTTACCCACCGCGCCGCTCGCCGCCCGCCATAGAGGGGCGGGCGGCGGCGCCGTGGATAACCGGCAACCGCAAGGCTCCACTTATCTCCACCCAATTTCTGTCCAATCAAACGGGGCCAGCTCTTCTGCTAAGTCACATGAATTGATTTTGAATGATAACCAAGACCTATTAATCCAATGTTCAGGTTGCTTTCATCACGGCTTGATATTTTGGTTTTCGGTAATTGGGACGCTTACTTAATAGTTAGGGGCTGCCTTGGATACAAGAACTTGCGGGAAGTGTGGAGAGACAAAACCTCTTACCACCACTTACTTCAACAAACTTTCGACCGGTTATTGGCGGGGCACTTGTAAGGCTTGTATGGCCGCAAACACACGTCGTCACTATGAAGAGAGCCCCGAGAAGGTCATCGCTCGCGTTGAGAAATATAAATCACAAAAGAAATTAGCTGGTGGTAATTTTACCGATGCGGACATCGCCCAGATTCGTGCTCATCTCGACGACCGTTGCGCATATTGTGGTGACCCTCTTAGTGGCGAAGGTGAAATCGATCACAGAACCCCAGTTTCTCAAGGTGGAAACAATTCACCAGCCAATCTAACTTTGGCATGTAGGACATGTAATCGGGATAAGCACGGCAAAACAGCCGAGGAATTTATTGCCTGGCGGCGCAGGCTAGGCTTGAAGTTGAGGTAAATTTCTTGTGCCAGATTTCGGACCACCAATAGAGTGTTCCCATACTTGATGATGGGTAGGACTAATCATCAGTCCTGTTGGAACGAACGCCTATCACCTGATGCTCCGGATTGTAGGAGCCAAAATCGCAGTTGCCCGGCATCGTGAAATCAAAGACTCATCCGAATTTATGTAGCGAGGTATATTTGGTGAGTATACAGATTTTTATGATATATGTATTTCTTTATACATAAGTCGCAGCATTTTATTCGCAATAGGAGATTGATAAATGCCCCCCCACGAGAAACAATTAACTCAATATAAGGAAAGCGAACTTACAGCATCAACATCGTCATCATTGGGAAGTGAGCCACGATGGCTTTATTTTCCGGATGAAGAATATGTTGGGGAGGTATTCTGGATATATTTACCAGCACTCCGAGCAGATGTTGGGGTTAGCTCTAAATTGTTTCAAGATATACGTTCAAGCAATCTACCGAGGGTTGCTGCTACCGGCAAAATACCTATACCGCCTAATCATTATGCGATGTTGTCAATTTCAGTGGACTCACTGGCATGGACTGCTGACGGCAAAGAGATTGTGTATGAGGAGTCATTCGCCTTTCTACATAATTGCGACCCTTCCAATTCAGTAATAGCCGTATCTTTATCGAGTACTGACGAAGATGGGGAATATCTTGGAGATATAGACAGTTCAAACCTTAAATATTTTGAAAATTTAAGGTGGCTTGAAATCTGTGGGATGGATTACTCTAAATCGAACCTTAGAGCTTTGTCATCCATAAAAAATCTAGAGGAAGTAACTTTATCCTATTGGGACCACTGGGATCATGCTATAGATTTCTCTGATCTGGCTTCATTAAAAGATGTGCCGAAACTAAGATATCTCTCTGTAATGTCGACTCACTTAGATGGGGTTTATTCTAATAGCCTTGAGATGCTTGAACTTCTTCGCTACCCGAATGTTGATCATGGAGATACTAATGTATTTTCTGAATATAAAGACAGTGACTTAAAGTGTCTTTCGAGCAGCTTCCCAAACCTCAAAGTGCTGACAACCAATTGGTCATGCATTACACCAAGAGGCCTTCGATATCTTTCGAAAATTAAAACTCTTCGAGAAGTTCGCGTTTATCTACATAATCACGGAAATGCAGAATATGCCACCTCCAAGGATATCGAACTTTTTGAGAGTCAACTCGATTCTATTGACAGCCACTGGAGAGGAATACTATCGCCCAATGTAAATTTAATCTGGATGGGCGGCAAATAGGCTTACTCGTGCATGTATTAACTAATGCACAGTTATTTTGACTTCAAAAGTTCAGCCTTCACTTCATAGTGGCGGCCGTGCCGGTGCTGCACATGAAGCCGGTGTTCGCCAACGCGGACGACAATGTGCTCGCCGACCTGGCCAACCTGCAGGACGACCTGCGCGACTCGTGGGAGCACGCGCTGCACGACAAGGAGCGGCGGCAACTGCTCAAGGCGCTGTTCAGGACGGCCGCGCGCGGCATCAAGGTGTCGATCCTGAGCGGCGACGTGCACATTTCGGCAGTCTTCCGCATGACGGACGAACAGACCGGCGCGACGATCTACCAGCTGACCTCCAGCGCGCTGACCTATAACAAGCCGCGCTTCCTCGGCTGGGTGCTGGGCAATACAGTGCCGGACGAAGGCAGGTGCGACGACGGCTATCGTTTCCAGCGGCTTGCGCTCTACACCGACTGCAACTTCGGGCTGGTGTCGGTCGATCCGCGGCAGGATCAGGTCGTGTTCCAGCTCTACGGGATGCAGAAGGTCTCGCATCCCGACGGCAAGGCCGAAGACCGGCCGGTCACGCATTCGATCGCGAAGTTCGAGCTGACGTTCTAATCAGCGCGCAACAGTCGGCGGCGCCGGAACGGCACCGGGAGGCCGGTGGCGAATGCGATAATCGCGGCTTGGCATTTTCCCGATTTCGATGAACCCTCTGCTCTCCCTGCCGGCCGCGCCGAAACCCGGCCAGCGTGTTTCCCTTCCCGAATTCGCCGGGTCCGGAGATGCGCTGGCGATCAGCCAGATCACCGGCGGCAAGCGGCTCCTGACGGTCGTCACGGCCAGTCCGCTCGAGGCGCAACGCCTCGCCGAAGAGATCGGCTGGTTCGCGCCCGCCCTCAAGGTGCATCTGCTGCCCGACTGGGAAACGCTGCCCTACGACCATTTTTCGCCGCATCAGGATCTGGTGTCGGAGCGTCTCGCCACGCTGTTCGCGGTAACGCAGGGCCAGTGCGACGTGCTGATCTGCGCCGCCGCCACGGCCGCGACCCGGCTGGCCCCGCCGAGCTTTCTCGCCGCCCACACCTTCTTCATGAAAAAGGGCGACCGGCTCGACATCGAGAAGCTGCGCGCGCAACTCGCCCTCGCCGGTTACCAGCACGTCACGCAGGTGGTCGCGCCGGGCGAGTACAGCGTGCGCGGCGGACTGGTCGACCTGTTTCCGATGGGCACGCAACTGCCCTATCGCATCGAACTGTTCGCTGATGAGGTCGCGACGCTGCGCAGCTTCGACGTCGATTCGCAACGCACGCTGTTTCCGGTGCCGGAAATCCGCCTGCTGCCGGCGCGCGAGTTCCCCGCCGGCGAGGCCGGCCGCACCACCTTCAGGCAGCGCTTTCGCGACGCATTCGAAGGCGACGCCTCGCGCATCGCGCTCTACAAGGATGTCTCCAACGGTATCCTCCCGGCCGGCATCGAGTATTACCTGCCGCTGTTTTTCGACAGCACCGCGACGCTGTTCGACTACCTGCCCGCCGAAACTGCGCTGCTGCTGCACGGCGACGTGCCGGCCGCACTGGCCGAGTTCTGGGCCGACCTCAAGTCGCGCTACAAGATGCTCGGCGGCGATCGCTCGCGGCCGGTATTGCCGCCGCAGGAGATCTTCCTGCGCGAGGAGGATTTCTTCGTTGCCGCCAACGGCTTCGCGCAATACATTTCAAAAGTCGGGGATGGCGGGACGGCACTGCCGGTGCTGGCGGTTGATCGCAAGGCCGACGATCCGCTCAAGGACTTCAGGCTATTTATCGACGGCTATCCCGGCCGTGTGCTGATCCTGGCCGAATCGCCCGGCCGGCGCGAGACCCTGAACGAATACCTTGGCGAACATGGCCTGACGCCTGCGGCATGCGCCGACTTCGCCGCATTTCTGGATGGCGATGCCCGGCTGATGCTCGCCGCCGCGCCGCTATCGGGCGGCTTCCGGCTCGACAGCTGCGCCTTCGTTACCGAAAACGAGCTGTATGCCGCAACCGCCCGACCGCGCCACAAGCGTGCGGATACGCGCCGCGCCAACCTCGAAGGCTGGCTGCGCGACCTGTCCGAACTCAAGGTCGGCGATCCGGTCGTGCACGAGAGCCACGGCATCGGCCGCTACCTCGGCTTGGCGCACATGGATCTGGGTGACGGTGAGGCTGAATTCCTGCAACTGGAATATGCCAACGAGGCCAAGCTCTATGTACCGGTCGCCCAGCTCGAAGTCATCTCGCGCTATAGCGGCGTCGATCCGGACGCCGTGCAACTGCACACACTCGGCTCGGGCCAGTGGGAAAAGGCGAAGAAGAAAGCCGCCGAGCAGGTGCGCGACACAGCCGCCGAACTGCTCGACCTCTATGCCCGCCGCGCGGCGCGCCAGGGTCATGAATTTTCCTTCAAGACCCACGATCTGGAAACTTTCGCAGCCGGTTTCGGGTTTGAGGAAACCCCCGACCAGCTGGCCGCCATCGGCGCGGTCATCAGCGACATGGTGACGGGCAAGCCGATGGATCGCCTCGTCTGCGGCGATGTCGGTTTCGGCAAGACCGAGGTCGCCATGCGCGCCGCCTTCGTCGCGGTCGCCGACGGCAAGCAGGTCGCCGTGCTCTGCCCGACCACCCTGCTCGCCGAACAGCACTTCCAGAATTTCAGCGACCGGTTTGCCGATTGGCCGGTGAAGGTTGCGGAAATTTCCCGCTTCAAGTCGAAGAAGGAGCAGGACGAGGCTGTCGTACTGCTGGCACAGGGCAAGATCGACATCCTGATCGGCACGCACCGATTATTGCAGCCGGATGTGAAATTCGACCGACTCGGCCTCGTCATCATCGACGAGGAACATCGTTTCGGGGTACGCCAGAAAGAGGCGCTCAAGGCCTTGCGTGCCGAAGTCGACGTCCTGACGCTCACCGCCACGCCGATCCCCAGAACGCTGGGACTCTCGCTCGAAGGCCTGCGTGATTTCTCGGTGATCGCCACCCCACCGCAAAAGCGACTGGCGATCAAGACCTTCGTGCACAAATGGTCGAACGGACTCGTTCGCGAAGCCTGCCTGCGCGAATTCAAGCGTGGCGGACAAGTCTATGTTCTACATAATGAAGTCGACACCATCGATAATATGCGCGACCGGCTGCAACAATTATTGCCGGAAGCCCGCATCGCCGTCGGGCACGGTCAGTTGCCCGAGCGCGAGCTTGAGCGGGTGATGCGCGAATTCACCCAGCAGAAGCACAACCTGCTGCTCTGCTCGACAATTATCGAAACCGGCATCGACAATCCGCACGCCAACACCATCATCATCGCGCGCGCCGACAAGTTCGGCCTCGCGCAGTTGCACCAGTTGCGCGGCCGCGTCGGCCGCTCGCACCACCAGGCCTATGCCTACTTGCTGACCGACGAAAACGCCAAGCCTTCGGCACAGGCCCAGCGCCGGCTCGATGCCATCCAGGCGATGGAAGAACTCGGCTCCGGCTTCTTCCTCGCCATGCACGACCTCGAGATCCGCGGTGCCGGCGAGGTGCTCGGCGAAAACCAGTCGGGCGAAATCCACGAAGTCGGCTTCGCCATGTACACCAACATGCTCAATGCGGCCGTGCGCGCCCTCAAGGAAGGCAAGGCGATCCCCGACCTGACCCAGCCGCTCGCCATCACTGCCGAGATCAACTTGCGCTTCCCCGCCCTGCTGCCCGACGCCTACTGTCCCGACGTTCACGAGCGGCTGACGCTTTACAAGCGACTCGCCAACTGCGACAGCGAGGATGCGCTGCGGCAAATGCAGGAGGAACTCATCGACCGGTATGGGGAAATGCCGGCGCAAACGCAGGCGCTGGTCGAAACCCACCGGCTGCGCCTGCTCGGCAAGCCGCTGGGCATCGCCAAGCTGGATGCCGGCCCGGGTTCGATCACGCTGCAGTTCGTCAAGAATCCACCGATCGAGCCGTTGACCATCATTCAGCTCATCCAGAAGGACCGCGCCTACAAACTTGCCGGGCCGGATAAACTGAGCTGGACCAGAGCGACCGCCACACTCAAGGAGCGCACGGCCGCGATCAAGGATCTGATCAAGCGCCTCGGCAGCGGCGCCTGATCGGTAGAGGAGAGTGTCATGCGCTATTGGGTCGTTTTGCTGGGAATATTGTTCAGCCTATCCATCAACGCGGCGGATGAGCGCAGCGAACCCATCGGCTACGTCAAGACCGCCAGCGGCGAAGCCTTCGTGATCACCGCGCAAAACCGCACGGCGGCACAGCCGGGCACGCCGGTCTTCCTCGGCAGCCAGTTGCAGACCGGCGCGCAGGGCAGTATCGGCGTGACTTTCAAGGACGAGACCGTGGTGTCCTGTGGCCCGAATACCGAACTGACCATCGACGAATACCTCTATCAGCCCAGTCAGGGCAAGCTCGCCCTGGTCACGAATCTGCTCAAGGGCAGCCTCAACTACGTTTCCGGCGTCATTGCCAAACTCAAGCCCGATGCGGTAGCGGTGAAAACCCCGAACGGCACCATCGGCATTCGCGGCACGCAGTTCGTCGCGAAGGTCGAACCGGAGGCAAAACCATGAACATGAGACTGTCCCGCCTGATCCTGCCCGTGGCGGCCGCGTCCCTGCTCGGCGCCTGTGCCAGCCCGCCCAAGCCGAATTCCTATGTCGCCCTGCTCGAAAGCCCGGACGGCAGCACCGGCAAGGTCGTCGTGCGCGGCAGCAAGGGCGAACAGGTGATCGACAAGGCTAAGACCGCCGCGCCGCTCGACGGCTCGCAGCCCGCCGCGGCGGTCAGCGACGAAAAGCTCAAGCAGGACTTTGGCGCGGCCATGGCCGCCCGTCCCCTGCTGCCCGAGCGTTACCTGCTCTACTTCGTCAGCGGCGGCACGGTGCTCACGGCCGAATCGGCCGCGCTGCTGCCGAAAATCATTGCGAGCGTGACCACCCGGCCCGGGGTCGATGTTTCCATCATCGGTCACAGCGACACGGTAGGCAAGGCGGATACCAATGCCGCGCTGGCCCTCAAGCGCGCCCAGGCGATTGCCGACTTGCTAAAGGAGAAAGGAATGAAGGCTACCGCCCTGAGCGTCGAATCGCATGGCGAATCGAATCTGCTGATCAAGACGCCGGACGAAACGGCGGAACCGCGCAACCGCCGCGTCGAGGTTTCGGTTCGTTAGCGCCTGCGGCGCAACCGGGTCACTTCTCGCTCATCACGATCAGGTCGCCCTGCTCGCCCGCCGTGAGCCGGCGATGATGCAAGGCGACCAGCGGATCATCGGGATATGCAGCCGCCAACTCTGCAAATAGCGCGTTCGCCTCGGGCCGCTTTTCCTGCATGGCCGCAAAGGCTGCCCGATATTCAACCAGTGGCGCGTAGTGCGGCGCCAGTGAGGCCACGAGCGGCTCATAAACCCTGAGCGCCTCGGTCTTGCCCTTGAGCACCAATTGCCCAACGGGACGCACCTGCACATTCGGGCTGGCCGCAAGGATGGCCTCGGACACGCAGAGACGCGTGCCGAGATGTTTGTTAACGCTTTCCAGCCGGGCCGCCGTGTTGATCGGGTCACCCAGCGCACGATAGTCGAACATCCGTGCGCCGCCGAAGTTGCCGACCGTCACGGGGCCGGCGTGCACGCCGATGCGCGTCTTGCCGAACGCGATGCCCTGCGCCTGCTGCTGGGCGGAATAGCGGCTGGCGAAGGCATCCATCTCGATTGCGCAGGCCAGCGCGCGATGCTTGTGATCGCGCTGGCGCACCGGCGCCGAGAACATGACGACCAGCGCATCGCCGACGATGCGGTCGAGCGTACCGTCGTGGCGGAAGACGATGGCGATCATCTCGTCGAGATAGGCATTGAGCAGCGTCACGGCCTGCGCCGGCGGAATTTTTTCGATCAGGCCGGTAAAGCCCTGCAGATCGGTAAAGATGAAGCTGCATTCCTGCCGCCGCCCGCCGAGTTCCATCGCCTCGGGGTGCGTGACGAGATAGTCGACGCGGTTCGGCGAGACATAGCGCGCGAAGGCCGTCTTGATCCAGCGCTCGTCGCGCTCGCTGACGAAATGATGCGCGAGGCTGCAAACGATGAAGGTCAGCAGGACACCACTGGCCGGCGTGACGACATCAAGCAGCAGGCTATGTGCCGCGAAGGCATGCCAGCCGGCGACGAACAACATAACGATGGCCAGCGCACAGGCAGCGGCCGCAATCAGCGCCTTGGTGCTCAAGTCAAGGAAACCGATGCCGAGCCCGACCAGCATCAGGGTCAGCGCTTCGACAGCACGTGCCCAGCCCGGCCGCGTCAGGAAATGTCCGCTCAGGATCTGTTCCAGCGCTTGGGCATGGATCTCGACGCCTGGCACCGGTCCGAACGGGCTGAAGCGCAGGTCGAGCAGGCCCTGCGCCGAACTCCCCACGAGCACGATCTTGCCGGCGAGGTCGGCGCGTGCCGCCGGATCGCCAGCGTCCAGCACTTTCCACGCCGGCACGGTGCGCGCAGCTGCCACGGGGGAGTAGTGCATCCACATTTCGCCGGCCGGCGTGACGGGAATCGTGCGCGCGCCGATGCGCACGGCCTCCAGGCCGGCGTCCGCGCCAGCCCAATGCAAGACGATGTTGGCGGCCTGCTCCGCCACGCGCAGCGTCTCGCTCGTCAGCGTCGGCACGGGGGTTCCGGCGAAGCGCAGGACCAGCGGCACGCGCCGGACGATGCCGTCGCCGTCGGGCACGAAGTTGAGCGCGCCCAGCCCGGCCGCGGCGGCGGCCAGCTGCGGCAGCACGTTCACGGCACCGGGGAAGCCATGTAGCGCCGCAGCCTGCCGCGCGCCGACATCGACGAAGCGGGCTGGCAATACGGGCGGCGGCGAGGGTTCGGAGGTCGCGACGAAGCCGAGCACCGCGGGCGTCTGCGTCAGAACACGGGCCAATGCGGCATCGTGATCGGGGAGCGCTTCGAGGGCAGCGCGCTGCTCGGCGCTCAAGGGCCAGTGCGCGGCAGCGGCACGCGGCGAGGTGCGGTCGGATTCCGCGAACAGGATGTCGAAAGCAACATGTGCCGTCTTGCCGACTTTTTCAAGCAGTTCGGCGATGCGCGTGCGCGGCCATGGCCACTGGCCGAGGCGGGCCAGGCTTTCCTCGTCGATATCGACGATGCGTACCGGCGCATCGACATAGGCGCGCGGCTGCCAGCGCTGGTACTGATCGAAGAGGAGGTTGCGCAGGGCCTGCTGCGGACGCGTGTCGGCGCCGAGCAGCAAGAGGCCGCAGAACACCGGCAGGAAGGGCAGCAACAGGCGCCAGCGAAAGTGGCTGCGCGGCTTCATCAACCCGCGCTGCGCCGCGCGTGATGCAGCACCTGCCGCACCAGTTCATCCGGATCGATGGGCTTGGCGATGTGTGCCAGCATACCGGCAGCGAGGCATTTTTCGCGATCCTCGCCGAAGGCGTAAGCGGTCTGGCCGATCACCGGCAGGTGCGGAGCGAGCGCAAGAATCTGCCGCGTCGCGTCATAGCCATTCATCTCGGGCATCTGGATGTCCATCAGGACCAGCGCGAAGGCGTCGCTTCCCGCGTTCCTGACCGCCTCGACGGCCGCGCGGCCATCGCCGACCAGCGTCACGTCGGCGCCGGCCTCGACCAGCGTGTCGCGCAGCATCATCTGGTTGAGCGGGTTGTCTTCCGCAACCAGTAGCGAGAATCCCTGCAAGGGCTGGTCGGCCGGGGCGGGCGCCTCCATGGCAGCCTCCGCGCCCGTGTTCGCGGCGTCGGGCGCGGGCACGAAGGGCAGGTAGAACTCGAAGGTACTGCCCTTGCCGATTTCGCTCTGCACGCGAATGTCGCCGCCCATCAGTTCGGCGAGCCGCTTGCTGATGGCGAGTCCCAGTCCCGTGCCGCCATAGCGGCGCGTCGTCGAACCATCGGCCTGCTGGAAGGGATTGAAGAGCTGCTCGATCTGCTGGGGCGTCATGCCGATACCGGTATCCCAGACCCGGAAGACCAGCCGGCTGCCGCGCAACGCGACCGCGAGCGCGATGGTGCCGGTTGCGGTGAACTTCACCGCGTTCGAGAGCAGGTTGAGCAGCACCTGCCCCATGCGCAGTGCGTCGCCCATGCAGGCATGCGGCAGGTGCGGCATGCGCTCGACGATGAGTTCGAGGCCCTTGCCTTGCGCCCGGTCGCGAATCAGGTCGATCGCCTGTTCGACGAGGCTGTCGAGATTCACCGTCGCATGTTCGATCATGAGCCTGCCGGCTTCGATCTTGGAAAAATCGAGGATTTCGTTGATCACGCCGAGCAGCTGGTTACCGGAAGACAGAATCCGTTCGAAGGCATTGCGCGCCTTCGTCGCATCCTGGGAATGGCGCAGGCCGATCTGCGCGAAACCGAGCACGCCGTTGAGCGGCGTGCGGATCTCGTGGCTCATGTTGGCGAGGAACTCGCGCCGCACGCGCGCAAGATCCTCCGCCGCGACGAGTGCTTCCTCGCGCGCCGCCGCCGCCGCGCGCTGCTGGCTGATATCCACGAAGCTGATCACCACGCCCTCGACCTGGCCTGCCTGGATCATCGGGTGCGCCGCGTACATCACCGGCACCGCGTGGCCGTCGGCATGCCAGTAGACCTCGCTGTCGACGCGCACCGCGTTACCGGAATGCAAGGCGCCATGCGATGGGCACGCGTCCTCCGGATAGGGCGTGCCATCCGGCCGGCTGTGATGGAACAGCGCATGGGCGCCCCGGCCGATCACCTGCTCGGCGGAGTAACCCAGCAGCGCGCACGCCGCCGGATTGATGAAGGTAATCCGGCCTTCCCGATCGATGCCGTAAAGCCCGTCGGCGCTCGACTGCAGGATGTGGCTGGCCCGCGCCTCGGTTTCGTACAGGGCTTCCGTCCGCTGCACCACCAGGTCTTCGAGGTGATGGCGATGACGGTCCAGTTCGTCCTCGGCCTGCTTTTCTGCGGTGATGTCCTCATAGATGCCCAGCACGCCGATCGTCCGGCCCTGCGGGTTGCGCAGGGGTGCCTTGGAGGTGCGCAGCCAGATCTGCCGGCCATCCGGTGTCGTCTGCGGCTCCTCGTAACCGAGCTTGGACTGGCCGGATGCCATGACGGAACGGTCATCGGCACGATACAGTTCCGCCTGTTGCGCCCAGCCCATCTGGAAATCGTCACGGCCGACCACTTCTTCCGAACTGGCCTTGCCGGCATCGCGCGCGAAGGCGGGGTTGCAGCCCAGATAGCGCAAGTCGAGATCCTTCCAGAACACCCGGACGGGCACCGTATCGACGATCGTCTGCAGGATGTTGCGCGATTCGCCGAGTGCGCCATTGAGCCGCTGCTCGGTTTCCGCCATCCGTTCCGCCAGCAGTGCCTCGTTGCTGCTGGCCAGCGCATTGAGCAGATGCGTCAACAAGGCCAGACTGGGCGGCGCGACGATCGCGGCGGTTACCAGGCCCGTCAGCACGTAGTCCCAGGTCACCGCGCCTTTGAGCAGATAGCTCATCGCCGAGACGATGCCGATGGCACACACGATCGTCACCGTAGCGATCAGGCCCCACAACCGCATTCCCTTGACACGCAGCAGGAAGGCAATGGCTGATGAATTTTCGCTGGAACCCATGCTGGAGTGGACATAACTAAAGTTGCAATTTGATTCTACCCTTGGCATTCACGAACATGCCATGAATATATGCATGCGAAGAACACCCTCCAAGATGGATAAAATGACCGACTGAGATCAAGGGAACCCATACCATGCAGCAAACCGAAAACCTCAATATTGAAACTTTCGACGCCATGCCGACGCCGGAAGAAATCCACGCCCGCGTGCCGCTCAGCGAGACGGCCGAAAAGACGGTTGTGGCGGGACGGCGCGCCATCGAGGCGATCCTCGACCGGCGCGACCCGCGCCTGCTCGTCGTCGTCGGCCCCTGCTCGATCCACGACCCGGTGGCCGGACTCGATTACGCGCGCCGCCTGAAAGCCCTGGCGGAAGAGGTTGCGGATACCCTGCTGCTGGTGATGCGCGTCTATTTCGAAAAGCCGCGCACCGCGACGGGCTGGAAGGGCTACATCAACGATCCGCGCATGAATGACAGCTTCGAGGTTGAGGAAGGCATGCAAAAGGCGCGCGAATTCCTGCTCGCCCTCAATGAGCTCGGCATGCCCGCCGGTACCGAGGCGCTCGACCCGATTTCGCCGCAATACCTCGGCGACCTGATCGCCTGGACGGCCATCGGCGCGCGCACCTCGGAATCCCAGACGCACCGCGAGATGTCGTCGGGCCTGTCGACGCCGGTCGGTTTCAAGAACGGCACCGACGGCTCGGTCGAGGCCGCGGTCAACGCGATCCTCTCCGCCTCGAAGCCGCACAGCTTCCTCGGCATCAACATGCAGGGGCGCACTTCCGTCGTGCGCACCCATGGCAACCGTTACGGCCATCTCGTGCTGCGCGGCGGCGGCGGCCGGCCGAACTACGATTCGGTCAGCGTCGCGATCGCGGAACAAGCCCTCGTCAAGGCAAAGCTGCCGCAGAACATCGTCGTCGACTGTTCGCACGCCAACAGCTACAAGAATCCGGACCGCCAGCCGCTGGTGATGCACGACGTGGTGAACCAGATCCGCCTCGGCAACAAGTCGATCATCGGCCTGATGATCGAGAGCAACCTCGAGGCCGGCAACCAGCCGATCCCCGCCGATCTGGCCCAGTTGAAGTATGGCTGCTCGGTGACCGACGCCTGCGTCGATTGGCCAACCACGGAAAAGATGCTGCGCGAGGCCTACGCCATCCTGCGCGGCCCGCTGGCCGGGCGTGCCGGCCGCGACGAAAGGAATGCCGCCTGATGCTGACACTGATCAAGCCCTTCCGCGGTTTGCGGCCCGCTCCCGGGCGTGCCGCCGAAATCGCCGCGCCGCCCTATGACGTGCTCTCCAGTGACGAAGCGCGGGAACGCGCGGCAGGCAAGCCCTGGTCCTTCCTGCACATCTCCAAGCCGGAAATCGACCTGCCGGCCGACATCGATCCCTGCGACCCCGCCGTCTATGCGAAGGCGGCTGAAAACCTCGGCCGCATGATCGCGGCTGGCGTGCTGACACGCGATGCCGCGCCCTGCTACTACGCCTATCGCCTCAGGATGGGATCGCACGAGCAGACCGGACTCGTGGCCGTCGCCGCCGTGCCCTGCTACGACAACAACCGCATCAAGAAGCACGAGTTCACGCGCCCCGACAAGGAGGACGACCGCGTGCGCCAGATCGAGGCGATCAATGCCCAGACCGGCCCCGTGCTGCTCGCCTATCCGGCGTCGCAGTCCGCCGACGAACTGATTGCCGCCATTGCCCAGGGCGAACCCGCGGCCGATGTCACCGCCACCGATGGCATCCGCCACCAGATCTGGGTCTGCGCCGACGCGGAGAAAATCGCCGCGATCACCCGCTGCTTCGACGGCATGGAAGCGCTCTACATCGCCGATGGCCACCACCGTTCGGCGGCCGCTTCGCGCGTCGCCGCCGCGCGCCGCCAGGACGACGTCGAACTTTCCTCCGATTACTTTCTCTCGGTCATTTTCCCGCACCAGCAGATGCAGATCCTCGACTACAACCGCGTGGTCAAGGATCTCAATGGTCTGTCAGCCGACGAATTCCTCGCCCGCCTCGGCGAAAAGTTCCTCGTCTCACCGAGTTGCACTGCCGTGAAGCCAGCCTGCCCCGGCGAGATTGGCCTCTACCTGTCCAAACGCTGGTACCGGCTCAACATCGACCCGCAACTGCTCAGCCACGACCCGGTCGCCGGCCTCGACGTCTCGCTGCTCTCCGACCATGTACTCGGCCCGATCCTCGGCATTACCGACCTGCGCCGCGACAAGCGCATCGATTTCGTCGGCGGCATGCGCGGACTCGCCGAACTCGAGAAACGCGTCGACTCGGGTGAAATGGCCGCCGCCTTTGCCATGTATCCGACGCGCATGAACCAGCTGATGGCTGTCGCCGACAGCCATCAGGTCATGCCGCCGAAATCGACCTGGTTCGAGCCCAAGCTTGCCGACGGCCTGGTTTCGCATATACTTGACTAATTCTTTAGTTATACAGTAGGACTTTAGGCGCTTTCGCACCACAAGTCCCGCGATATCGAGGCAGGAGAGAGGTGCATGGCCGCGGAGCCGCAAGCGCAGGCAGAACTTGAACAACTCCGGCAGGAACTGGGCGAGCGCGAAAGCGAAATCGCCCTCTTGCTGGAAACCAGCCAGGTGATCGGTAGCGAACTCGACCTGGATACCGTTTTCGCGGCGATCGCCGAGAGCGCCCGCCGGCTGATCAAGGCTGACACGGTGCTTGTCCCGCTACTGAGCGCCGACAAGAGCACATACACCTATCGCGCCGGAGTCGGGGCTAATGCTGCCGAGATTCTCGGCCAGACGCTGCCCATCGAGCTCGGCCTGTGCGGCTGGGTGTTGCGGCACCAGCGTCCCTGGTGGCATGGCGCCCTCGACGAACTCAACGCCGAGGAACGCAATCTGTGGGAGCACGAAGCAGGCACCGTGCTGCTCGTTCCCCTCATCGGCCACCGCAATTTTCTCGGCGGACTCGCCGGCATCAACAAGCAGGGTGGCGGAGATTTCACGCAGCGCGATCTCAACTTGCTGCAGTTGTTTGCCGCGCAGGCCGCAATCGCCATCGAGAACGCCATGGCGATGCAGACCGCCGAATTCGCCCGCCGTGAGGCCGAAGCCCATCAGATCGAACTGCAGCGCCTGAACAAGCGACTCAACGCCGCCAATCTGCAACTCGAGCAACTGTCGCTGTTCGACGCCCTGACCGGCCTGCCCAACCGCACCCTCTTCCGGGATCGCGTGCAACATGAAATCGAGGTCGCGCAAGTTTCCCGAACGCATCTCGCGATCCTGCTGATCGACCTCGACAAGTTCCAGGACATCAACAACAGCTACGGCCAGGAGACCGGCGATGCGCTGCTGAAGGCCGTGGCTATCCTGCTGGAAGGCATGCTGAAGACCGGCAGCACGCTCAGTCGGGTTTCCGGCGACGAGTTCGCCGCCCTGATCTGCGATGTCGATGCCGATGCTGCCGTCGCACTTGCGCGCTCCATGACTGAAAGGCTGGCGGCCGGCGTGGTGGCGGACGACCATGCCATTGCCCTCGGTGCCAGCGTCGGCATCGCGATATTCCCGGGACACGGCAACAACCTCAGCATCCTCATGAAAAGCGCGGACCTGGCGATGAACAGCGCCAAGGAGGAGCACAGCGGCGTATGCGTCTACGACCCGGCGCGCGACGCAGGCAAGGAAAGCCGCTTCGCCCTGACCCAGCATTTGCGCGAAGCGCTCGACCGCGAGGAATTCACCCTCTTCTACCAGCCCAAGCTCGACCTGGCCAGCGGACGCATCACCGGCTGCGAAGCCCTGGCCCGCTGGCCACATTCCCAGCGCGGCATGGTGCCGACCGAAATGTTCATCTCCGCGCTGGAGCAGACCAACCTGATGCTGCCCTTCACGCGCTGGGCCATCCGCACCGCCCTGCTCCAGCAGCAGGCGTGGCGCCAGCGGGGCTGGGACATCGACATCGCGGTGAATGTCCCGCCGGTCGTGCTGATGAACCCCGAATTCCTCGATCTGCTGGCCACCGATACGCCAGCGGACGGACTGACGCTCGAAATTACCGAGAACCTCTTTCTGGGCGACCTGGAACGATTGGCCACGGTCGTGGCACGCATCCACGCACTGGGTTTCACCCTCTCGATCGACGACTTCGGCACCGGCTATTCATCCCTGCAACGCCTGCGCCAGACCGCTGTGAGCGAAATCAAGATCGATCGCTCGTTCATCATGTGCATGCTGGACAACAAGGACGATGCGGTGATCGTCCATTCGACCATCGAACTCGCCCACAACCTCGGACTGCGGGTGGTCGGCGAAGGCGTGGAGAACGCCGAAACGCTGGCGCAACTGCAACTCCTCGGTTGCGACAGCGTGCAGGGCTATCACATCTGCCGACCCCTGCCACCCGCAGGCGTCGAGGAATTCATGGCACGCACGGCCTGGCCGCCGCAGCTGCTCGCCGCGACACGAGCGCAGGCCTGAAGAATAAAGAATCGCTCAGAGCGTTTTCAGCGCGGCAGCGTAATCCGGCTCGTCGGCGATTTCTCCAACCAGCTGGCTGTGCAGCACCTTGTTATTCTCGTCCAGCACCACCACGGCACGCGCGGTCAGTCCGGCCAGCGGACCTTCGGCCATTTTGACGCCCCAGGCGGACATGAACTCGGGGTGGCGGAAGGTCGACAGGTGGGCGACGTTCTTGAGGCCCTCGGTCGCGCAGAAGCGCGCGGCGGCGAAGGGCAGGTCGGCGGAAATCACCAGCACGACTGCGTTGTTCAGTGCAGCGGCCTTCTCGTTGAACTTGCGCGTCGAGGTCGCGCAGGTCGGCGTATCAAGGCTCGGCACGATGTTCAATACCTTGCGCTTGCCGGCGTAATGCGCGAGCGTGACGTCGGCCAGTTCGCCGGTGGTCAGGGTCAGCGCGGGTGCGGTACTGCCGACGGCGGGCAGCATGCCATCGACGCGGCAGGGATTGCCTCTCAGGGTAACGGTCGTCATGGGGTTTCTCCTGTTGTGGGTGGGTAGTTATTCAGGCGTGGCAATACGGCCCGCGCATTCTTTGTGGTTGCCGCGGCGATATCCCCCAGCGGCAGGTGGCGCAATTGTGCCAGCGTTGCGGCGATTGGCAAGAGGTCGGCCGGGGTATTCCTGCCGCCGTTCCTCCAGGCCGGCGGAATGTCCGGTGCATCGGTTTCCAGCACGATGCCATCGAGCGGCAGGGTCGCCGCGAGGTCGCGAATG